>JAEEGK010011285.1_pt1 | contig 20448 bp, 9 predicted proteins | sample 8958771 | NCBI WGS metagenome assembly JAEEGK01 (sample SAMN16246547, study PRJNA631951) | gut metagenome | biome: gut microbiome; feature: rumen; material: SC-attached | host: Bos | place: Iran: Karaj | collected 2018-10
TGGAGAATAAGCAAAAACTTGAATATTATTTAAATCTATTGAATCAGAATATTCATTTGTTAATTCAACAGTATATGAAAAAATTTCTTTATGAAAGTAGCAATTTGAATCTCTTGAAGAAGTAATTGTAAATAAATCTATATATGAAGAAACTACAAATATACTTTGAGCATAAGTGTAAGATTGTTTATTATGTATGTATTTAAAATTATATTTTCCTATTGATGAAATAAAACAATAAAAAACAGAATCATCATTATTTTTTGGGGTACATTGCTTAATCTGATTGTTTGCCACATTTACTATATTTAAAGTCAATAATTGATTTGATATTGATGAAGTGACTTCAATAACTTTCTTTACTGAACCTGGATTTACATAATGTCTTTTAGTAAACTTCAAAAGTAATGTATTTTGTGAAAGACATATACAAACTAAATATAACAAAAAAAATAAAATTTTGATTTTCATTTTTTAAATTAAATTTTCAATTATGAGTATATTTATTACATAAAAAAATAGGTTGATTTGTAAAAATAATAATTTATAATTATATAAAAAATTAAAACAGAAATTTAAAATTTATTAAAAAGTAGAAAAGTTTTATATATTTTTTAATATTGAGAATAAATATGTGTTTATAAAATGATATGATATATTTATTTTAATTTTACAGTTTTAAATTATTATAAAAGAAATAATTTCTTTTAAATATTTATTAATATTATTAATAATATGATAATCATTTATTTTATCTTTTCAATTTTTTTTATCATTATTCTTTTTATTTTAAACACTTTTGTTTGTTTTTTCTTTCTTTTATATTTATATTTCATTTTTGATTTATCTATACATTTTTTATTAATAAATTTGAAAGATATCTAATCTTTATTAATAATCAATTTTAGATTTATTTAATGGATAATTTTGGAAGAAAAATTTTTAGTTTATATATATAGAAGTATTATAATGAATTAAAATATGAAAATTTTTATTTTTTATATTTTATGAAAACTATTATTCTTTATTAAAATAAATGTTTAATTTTTTTTTTTCAATAATCTTTTTAGTAATTTAAATTTTTTATAACATCAATTATATTTTAAATAAAGGTGAGAGCAAATATCTTTTCAAGGATTTAATTAAAAAATATTTCAATTTAAAAAATAAATTTATATTGTTTAATATTAAGATTTCCAGTGTTTCCTTTTGTTTTAAAATTTAAGTTAAATAATCATTTTCCTATATTATTTATAATTTTATCATTAATAATAATTATATTTAATTTGCTTTAATAAAAATAAATTTTTTTGAAGATAATATCATCAATTAATTATTTTAAATAAATTTTTAAAACCAATTTTTAAATATTAAAGTATATAAAAAATAAAGAAAAATTTGATTTATATAAAATTTGATAATATTAAGTTATATAAAATATAATAATAATGATAATAAAAATTATATAAAAAGGAAATGAAATAAAATATTTTTTTTGTTCATTATTAAATGATTTAAATTGAAAATATCTATAAAATTATATAATATTAATATTCAAAATAATTATTAATATTTTTAGATTTATTAAATAATTATATATTTAAAAATAATTAAAAATAATAAAAAATAATTTAAAAAAATTACTTTCAAAATCATTAAATCTGATCAGAACACAACTAAAATTGTATATTAAGAGTTAAAAAAATACAAAAATAAATAAAACAATGTCTACTAATATTCAGCAATTAAATGAAAATATCTTCACAAATAGAAATTCAAAAAGAAATCAATCGACTAAAGTAGTATATGTGAAAAAATCAGGTTCAAAAAAACCAATAACAAATAATAACACAATGAGATTAGAAAATAAAGCAAAATCAAAAATTCCTCTTCAAACAATAAATGAAAATGACAAAAATGAATTAAACATAAAAAGAAAATTATTTGATAAAGAAGACACATTAACAAATATAAACCAAAAAGAAAATTCAACTCCATTTTCATTAGAAATAAAAAAAGAAAAAGAAGAAAACAAAAACAATTCTTTAAACATGGAAAATTTATTAATAAACATATCATTAAAAGAAAAAAATAAATTTTCCCAAGAAGAATATAGAGAAATGTTTTCAAAATATATAAGAGATGAATATTCAATATCAATAATAAATTCATTATTATATGATGAAGAAATAAATATTGATTATTTATCATATCATAAAATAACAGAAAGAATGAGAACAAGAATGATTGATTGGATGATTGAAGTATTATCAAATTATCATTGTGATGAAAGTACTTATTTTGAAAGTGTAAATTTAATGGATCGTTATTTTAAAATTTGTGAAGAAAAAAAAAAAATTTTACAACCTGCAGAATTACATTTAATTGGAGTTACTTGTATGTTTATTGCTAGTAAATATCAAGATATTTATCCTTTAAGATTAAAAATTATGCATGAAAAAATTGCACATAGAAAATTATCTTGTGATGAGATTAAAAAAAAAGAAGAAGAAATTACTAGATTTTTAAATTATTCAATTGGAAAACCTACAATGTGGGATTTTATTAATTTTTTCATTGAAGAAATTTTCTATGTTAATTGTAATAATCATCATATTAAAAGTAATATTTTATTAGAAACTTATAATATTATTGATAGAAAAAAAAATGGTTTAGATAAAGAATTTTCTGAAATTATTAATAAATTATATACAAAGAATATGATTAATTTATTAAATCATGTTTGTATTTATTTAGCAAAAATGAATTGTCATGATTATAATTTAATGCAAAAAAAACCGAGTTTACTTGCTGCTGCTACTATTTTTGTTGCTATTAAAATATGTGAACAAATTAATAAGGAAGATTATATTAATCATTATTTTAATACGAAATTAGGAGAAATTAGTCAAAAAAGTGAAAATGAAATTATTAAAGTTGCTCAGAAAATTTTACATAATGCTCAAAATTTTGATACTTTGTTTAGTGGACTTGAAAATTTAAAGAAAGTACATTTTAATGCTATTATTGAGTTGAAAAATACTAAATAAAGAATTGTAGGTTTTTTTTTGGTTTTATTTAAATTAATGGTTTTTTTTTCTCTCGGTTTTTTTATCATTGATTATTGTAAATTTTATTTTTTAAATAAATTATTGATTATTTATATATATTTAAAAAGACTATTATTTTTTTTTACTTTTTAAAAATATATATTTTATTTTTTATTTTAATTTAATATATTTCTATACAAAATAAAATATTTAATTGATGTATATATTTATTTATTCTAATTCCATATTATCATCATAATATACTTTATTATTATTTGAATAAGCACCTTCTTCATAAGTTCTTATTCTTGCATATTTTAATTCTCTTTCAATAATATCATCTAAATGAGCAATTTTTGATTTTAAAACTTCTTTTGCATCTAAAAATGAAAGTTTATTTTTTTTAATTTCTTCCATTAAATATTTTTCTTTATTCATTTTTGTATTAATTTGTTCTCTTAAATTATTTCTTTTAACTAATAAACTAGGATCAATAACAATTCCTTTTTCTTTTTTTTCTTTTTCCTTTTTCTCAAAATCATTTATTTTTTTAGTTAAATCATCAACTGTACTATGAAGTTCATTTATTTTTACAATATTATCTTTTAAAACTTGTTCTTCTCCTTCACATAATATTTTACCCATTATTGGATCAGTACCAATTATTTTATAAAAAGGTTCTTGTAATTCATCATATGTTTTACTTCTATTATCTTTTAAATAAACATCTAAATATAAATTTAATTGTTCTTTTTTTTCTTCTAATTTTTTTCTTTCTTTTTCAAACATTTCTATTCTTTCATTTACTTCTTCTAAAGTTAAATTTGATTTTTTATTTTTTAAATTAATAACTTCTTGAATATTATTTTTAAAATTTTGAATTATTTTATTATTATTTTTAATCTTTTCTTCATAAGTTGTTATTAAAGGAAGCATATCTTCATGTACTTTATAATTAAATTTTAATTCATCATTTGCATTTTTTAATATTTCCATTCTATTTTTAATAATATTAATTTTATTAACTAAACTTTCAATTTCTTTATATTTTTCCTCATATTCACTTTTAATTTGTTTTTGAATTGCAATTTGTCCATTTAAAATTGCTAATTTTTTCTGAAGCATTTCTATTCCTTGATTTGATTGTGATAATAAATCTATTTCTATATGTATTTCATCATAATTTTGAAGTTTTGATAATTCTTTTCTTAAAAAATTATTTTCTTTTTCTAATTCTTTTAATGTTGATTTTACTGATTCTTTTTCTCTTGCTGCATGTTTTACTTTATTATTTGTTTCATCAAATTTTTTTTGCATATTTTCCATATCTATTTGTTTTTCTTCATTTAAAGCAACAACAGTTTTAAATTTTTCTGATATTTTTTTTTCATCTTTTTCAAAAGGATCATAATAACAATTTTCAATTTCTTTATTATCTTCATATATTTTTGTATCTAAAGTTTGACTTTTACAATAAATTTTAAAATAAAAATGTCCAGTTTCTTCATTTTTTATTTCTGGATTTATTAAAATTTTATCATTTTCTACATATTTTGATTTTCTTATTTTTTCAATCCATTCTGGATTCATTAATATATCAACACTTCCTATTAATTTGGAATTATTAAATAAAATTCTTGGTGGAATATTATTTGAACTTTTTTGTTCTTTTGTTATTGAATTTACATTTTTAAAATTAAATAATCCTACTCTAAATTGTAATTTGTTTCCTAATTGAACGTTATTAAATTCAAAAAAATTTTTTTGAAAATCTGGAAATTCTGTTGAGTAATCTATTTCTGTTCTAAATTTTTGTGTTCTTGTTAATTTTGATGGATATTCTGTTTCATCTAATTGGACTAACATAAAATAATTTCCCATTTTTTTTACATCTACTCTTGTTATTTCAAATGATAATTTTGACATTTTTAATTTTTTTAATTGTTTTTTTCTTTAATTATTTTTTTTAATAATATATTATACTATAAAAATTAAAATTTTTATTTATTTTTATAATTAAAAAAATTAAAAATATAATAAAAATATAAATAATAAAAATTAATGTTTTAAGTAAATTTTAAAATTATTCTACATAAGAGAATTAATATTTTTAAATACAGAAATTATTTTTAATAATTTAATTATTTTTAAAAAACAAATGTCTACAAATTTTATACCCTTAGAAGAACAAAAAAAAAATTTTGAAAACGAAGGATTTGAAGAAAAATATAAAGAATATTTTTCAAAAATGGATAAAGAATATGAACAATATTACAATTTTAATACAAGGAAAAAATTAAATAATTTAAATGACTTAATATCATCATCAAAAAAATTATTTGAAAATTTTGACGAAACTAAAAAATCAATTGAAAACTTAATGTTACAAATATCATATGGAACAATTATAAATAAAGCACTTGAAGGAAATAAAATTTTAATATTTAGATTTACAATTGATAATTCTTTTTCTTTTCCTCAATTAATTAGTATTATTCAAGCAATGAATTATTCAAAAGAATTAATTTTAACTATTAAAGATGATGCAAATATTAATGAATCACAATTTTCTTTTTTAATAAATGAAGCAAAAAAGAAAAGTAATATTGTTTCTATTACAAATTATTTTAATGAAAATTATTTTGGTATTGCAACAATACCAAAAAAATTTACTTTATGTGTTAAAAAAAAAAATAATGATATGTTTGAAAAATTTTTAAATATTTTTTACTCAGATTTTAAAGATAATATTGAAAATGTATTTTTTAATTTCGAAGACTTTGATAAAAGTCTTAATTTATTAGAATGGAAAATAAAAGCAGAAAAATCAGAATTGAGTTTATCATTTGAAAAAGAAAAAATAAATGAATATGAAGAATGTTTAAAATTCTTATCAAATAAAATAGAAACAAATAATTTAAAATTATTATTATTTAAAATACCAGAATTTAAATTTGTAAATGAATTCTTAGGAAAAATACATCCAAGTTACCTTTGGTTAATTCCTTATCAAGATGTAGATTTAAAATATTCAGATGACTTTTTATTAAATATAGGCAAAAATACACATATGATTAATTTAAATACAATTAATATTTCTGGTTTTTCAAAAGATAAATTAAGAGAATTTTTAAATAATCAAAAAGATTTAATTGATTTAAGAATAACAGGAAATTTATCTGAAGATAATATGGAAGAAGTATTAAAATGTTATATTGAAAATGAAAATAATAATTATGCTATTAAGAAAATATCATTAAATGGTCCTATTAAAATGAATGAACATTGGAAAGATTTAATTTGTGAATTTTTGAAATTAAAAAATATTGAAGCATTTCATATTGATTGTTTCTTTAATGGAAGAGAATATATGAAAGATATTGCAGAAGCTTTTTATTTAAATAATACTTTAAAATCATTCGCTGTTAGAAATAGTGTAAGAGGATTAAGAGATGAATTTGTTGATGTATTAAAAGAAGTTTTATACACAAAACCAATTCAAAGAAAAGAAGTTTTTAATAAAATCCGTTTATATAAGCTTCTCTAAATTAAAAAAATAACAATTATTAAAAAAAAATAAAAAAAAGTAAATTTTTAAATAAACTTAAATAAAAATCATAAAAGAACATAAAAAACTAAAACAAAAAAAAAAAAAATATAAAAAAAATTATAAAATATTACAAAAAATGAACATCCAAAATTCTCCCTTTCTAGATTTCCAAGATCATTTATATTCAAATATATCTTTATTAAATCTCCAAAATAAAAACCACATAAATTCGGAATATCAAAAAGAAAAAGAAAAAACAAAAACATTATACGACCCAATACACAAATATATAACATTTCCAGAGAAAATATGGAGAATAATAGACACACCTCAATTTCAAAGATTAAGAAGATTAAAACAATTATCAACAGTATCATTTATTTATTTAGGTGGAAATCACACAAGATTCGAACATTGTATTGGAACTGGATATTTATCAAGAGATTTAGTAAAAAAAGGTTTTAAGAGTTTAAATACAGAAAATAATTATTTTATTGATTGTGTATCATATGCAGGATTATGTCACGATATTGGACATGGACCTTTTAGTCATACTTTTAATAGAGTTTTAAATTCTTTAGGATTTGGTCAAAATTGGGAACATGAAAATTTTAGTGAAGATATTTTAAAATATTTAATTGATATTAATTACATTGATGATATTGATAATGATATGTTAAAATTAATTGTTTCTTTAATTATTGGTGATAAAAAAGTTAAAACTGAACATGATTGGATTTATCAAATTGTTGCTAATAAAACTAATTCTATTGATGTTGATAAATTTGATTATATTTGTAGAGATATTTATCATTTAGGAATACCAACTTTATCTGTTGATTATGGAAAAATATTTAAAGATATTAAAGTTATTGATGAGAAAATTTGTTTTAATGAAAAAAATATTTTTACACTTTCTTCTATTTTTGAAAGTAGATATGCATTACATAAAAAAGTATATCAACATAATAAAAATATTTGTATTGATACAATGGTGAGAGATGCCTTAACTTTAAGTAATGATTATTTTCATTTTGAAAATTGTATTAATAATGCTGAAAAGTTTTTAGAATTGGATGATTCTATTATTGATATTATTAAAAATTTTTCTAGTAATTCTGAAGTTGATTTATTAGAGAATCATAAATTAAAAAAAGCTGAAAAAATTATTAATGATTTATATAATAGAAATATTTATCGTTTTGTTGGTGAAATTTTAATTCCTAATAATCAATATTATGTTCCTGATATTAATGAATTTTTATCTTATGATAATCCTAAAGATGAGTTTTATTTAACTGAAGAAGATATTGAAATTAAAAAAACTTCTATTGATTATGGTTATGGGAATAAAAATCCTTTTCAAACTATTTATTTTTATAATCCTAAAGTTCCTGAAAAATGCTATAAAAAATTACAAAGTCATTCTATTCTTACTCCTGAAGTCTTTAAAGAATATTATATTAAGATTATTTGTAAAGATAAAAATAAAATGGAAAGAGCGAATAAATTGTTTGATAATTTAAAAAAGAGATTAAGTTTAATTTGGAGTCCTGTTAAAGAGAAAAGAAAGGAATTTAATTTGGAATATAATCAAGATACTGCATCTAAAAATAATTTTCTTAAATTAAAAAGGGAAAGATTGGATTTTAGTAATGAAAATATATGAAATATATAAATTTATTTATAGAAAATAATAAACATTTTTTTTTATATATTAATTTAAATTTTTTTTTATTTTTTTTTTAATTTTATATCCATGAACTTATATTTCAAAATTTTTATTTTTCATCTTATTTTAAATTATTCTTTTCAAATTCAATTAAAAGTTTCTATTAAGAAATATGATAAGAAAACAAATAATATTAATTTTCCAAAAATAAGAAATTTATTTCAAGAATCAACACCAAAATTAAATGAATTAGAATTATTAACAATGCCAATATGTTTAGGAACATCACGTTTATGTTATGATTTTGTAATTGATACAAGTTCATTTTTATTTTGGATAGATGAAAAATATTATTCTCCTTCAAATTCAACTGCTTTTATTTTAGGAGAAAAAAATATTAAATTTAATTATTTTTCAGGTTCAATTAATGGATTAATATCTAAAGATTTAATTTCTTTTAAAGACAATCCAGAAATTCAATTTTTTTTTCCTATTATAATTGCTAAAACTGAAAATATAACTAATGAAATTTTTGGAATTTTGGGTTTAAGTAAAGATATAGATTATAATTTTTTACAAAGTTATGAAAATACTAATAAATATATGTTAAATAAAGAATTTTTTTATAAAACAATAATAAAATATACATTAATTGAAGAATTATTTTATCAAAAAATAATAAATCAAAAAATTTTTGAATATAAACCAATAAATTCAGAAAAAGGAATTTTATATTTTGGTGAAACAGAATATAATTTAAATAAATATAAAAAATGTTCAAGAACAAATTCAACTAAAAAATATACTGGTCTTGACTTATATTTTTTTAAATATTTATGGTCTTGTCAATTATTTGATTTTACAAATGAAAATAATATTTCAATTTTTGGTTTATTAAATATGACAATGTTAGATTTTAATATTCAAGTAACTTTTGATTCAGCAGCAAATGTTTTATTAGTTTCAAATGAAATATATCATTATTTAATTAAAGATTATATTGAAAAATCTAATAATAAATGTATACAATATAAAGATACTGATTTGTTTCATTGTATTAAAAATTTTGATATTAAATCTTTACCAAAATATTGTATTAAACTTGAAAATTTTAAAATAACAATTTATCCTGAAGATATTTTTTTATTAATAAATAGTGATGAAGAATTTGATTCTTATTTATTTAGAATTGTCCCTAATCATGAAGGTATTTCATGGATTATAGGTAATATAGTTTTAAAAAAATATCAAATTGCATATAATTATGAAGATAAATCTGTTTATTTTTTTGATGAAAATTTATCGTTTTCAATTTTATCAAAATTTATTTTTGTTATTTACTTATTTACATTTTTTACATTTATATTTTATATAACTTTCAAAAAAAAAACAGAAACAAAAAAACAAATATATTCACAGGAAATGACATTATTATAATATAATATCTTTTAAATAATTTTTATTAATTTTTTAAAAATACAAGAGTAATATAATTTTTTTATTATAAAATTATAAAGAGATAAATCTCTTAGAAAATCAAATATTATAAAGTATAATAAGTTATATTTTTATTATATATAAGTTCAATATTAATAAAATAATGAAATATTATTTATTTCATAAAATTAAAAACAGAATTTCATTGCATTCTGAAAAATATATAAAAATGATCTTAGAAATAATAAAATCACTCTATTTTGAATCCTTGTTTTATTGAATTTATTTATTCAAAAAAAGGCAATTTTTCTTATTTTTATTTTAATTTCTTTAATCTAAATATAAAAAATAATTAATATTAAAAATATTGAAAAAATTTAAAAATATTAATTAAAAATAATTCAATTAAAATTTATGAAAGATGATGATAAAATAATCCACGAACACCCAGAAGAATATATCCAAAATAACGATATGGATAGAATAAAAATATTTTTAAAAGTACGTAAACCAGATATGGAAGATAAATCATATTATGATATAGATCAATCAAATAATATCTTCACATTATATGATCAAGTAATAAAAGGTCCATCAGGAAAATCAAAAATATATGAAATAGATAAAATATTTACAAATCAAAATGAAAATTCATATATTTATGAAGAAATATGTAGAGATTGTATAACTGATAGTTTAAAAGGAAATAATTTTTGTTTTATTTCATATGGTGAAACAACAAGTGATAAAATTAATATGTTATATGGTAATTTTGAAGACAGTTATTCTAATATTAATAATAGAGGGATTTTTCCAAGATTATTAGAAAAATATATTGAAACTATTAATTCTAATGAAGAATATAAAAATAATTATTCTTTGACTTTATCTTTAATGTGTATTAATGGAGGAAAAGTTATTGATTTAAGTAAATATATTGGGAAAGAAATTGGAGAATTAAAAGAAAATAATTTTTATAAATCTGGTATTTCTATTGAAAATAATAAAGAAATTTTAAACTCTATTAAGAAATTTCCTACTGATAATGCAAATGATATAATATTTTTTTTAAATAAAATATTTTCTCTTTTTCATCAAATTGATTTTGAATCAACTTATCATTTATTCACATATTCTCATTTTATTTTTAATATATATATAACAGATAATAATGGAAAAAATATTTCAAATTTAATATTTATTATATTAAATGGAAGTGAACAATTAAATGCAACAAGGAATTTAGAATCAAAAGAAACAAAAAAAAAAAGCATAAAAAATACTCAACCATTATCACCAAATAAAAAATTAGTAGAATTATCTAAAAGTGCAGTAATCACACAACATACTTATGAAAATATTATAACTTATATTAAAAAAAATAAAGAAATAAATAAAATAAAAGAAGAAATTAAAGATGAAGAAATTGAAGATAAAACAATGCCAAAGTTAATTACTTTATTATATAATATTTGTTTTGGTCCTTTTGTTAAAAATATGAATTTTAGATTTATTGGAAATATAATTCCAAATACTGGATTTTATTTAAGTGTTAAAGATACACTTGATTTTTTATTTAAATGTAAAAATATAGTAAGAAAAACAAAACTAATTGAGGGAAGTAATAAACAAATAGAAAAAAAAGAAAAAGAAAAAGAAATGATAGACAAAGAAATAATAGAAAAAAAAGATGATTTAATATTTGATTTAGAAAATAAAATAAAAATCCAAACAAAAAGTATAGAAGATTTAAACAAACAATTAGAAGATAGAGATTCAAAATTAAGAAATTTAGAATTATTATATAAAAAACAAATAGAAGTTTTAAAAACAAAATTTAATTTTACAGGAGATATAAATATACTTTTATCAGGAAATGAATATACAAAAGAAGCAAAATTTGCAAGAAATATAAGAGAAGCAAATGAAAATGTAAGAATATATAAAGGAAGAGTTAATGAATTAGAAGAAAAATTAAAAGAATCAAAAGAAACAATTAAAAAAATTAAAACTCAAAAAGAAATTGCTGAAAATGATAAAACTATGCTTACTTATTATCAAAATTTAAAACTTGCTAAAGAAACACATGATAATGAAATTAAAATTAAAAATGAATATTCTCAAAAAATTGATTCTATTCAAAAAGAATTAAATAATGCAAATAAGATTATTGCAGAATTAAAATCTGAAATAGAAAAAAAAAATAAAATTTTATTTAATTTACCTAATTTACTTCAGAATAAAACAAATGAAACTTTAGATAAAAAGAAAGTAAAAGAAGAACAAAAATATCATTATGAAGGAAAATTGAAAAAAAAAATTTCTGAAATTGAAGAACAAAATTTAAAAGAAATAAAACAATTAACTGAAAAATATGAAAATTTATTACAACAAAAAGATATAACAATTAAAGGATGTAATAATGCATATGATACATTACAATTAAATTATAATATGGAAGTTAAAAATTATACTGAAGAATTAATTAAAATTGATGAAACATTTATGAATGTTATAACTAATTATAAAACTTTATTTAATTTTAAAAATGGAAATATTCCAAATATTGTAACAATGACAAATTTAAAAAATGAATTTGATAAAATTATAAATGATGCTGAAAATGAAATAAATAATTTTTCTTATCCTCTTTTATTTAAAGGATTATTACATCATAATAAATTAATAATTCATAATACAAATTTACAAGGTAAAAAACAATTAAAAAGACCAAAATCTTCTTATATAACAAGAATAAATAATTTTAATAATAATAATAGTATGAATACAAGTTCAAAAAATATTTTAAAAAAAAATAAAAGTAATAATAATTTAAATACTAAAAATGAAGTTTTAAATAGTTCAACAGAAAAAATACAAAAATATTTAGACAATCAAACTCATGATAATAAAATTTTACTTACTAAAGAAAATTTAGATTTAATGGAAAAAGAAGAAATAATTAATCATTGTTTAGATTTAAATAAAAGAGTAAATAATATTGTAGATTATGTTGAAAAATATGCAAAATATAAAAGAGGATATAATATAAAAGAATTTGAATTAACTGAAAGTCATGTTTCAAATTTATATGAGCAAATTAAAAGATTAACTAAAAATATTGATGAACAAGTTGATATTAATAATAGGAATAAAATTATTATAGAATCTCAAAATCGTTCAATAATAAATTTACAAAATGAAATTGTATTATTAAAAAATCAATTAGAAGGAAAAGAATTAAATGACAAGATTTCATTTCCATATTTAAAAACTCCATTAAAAAGTAATATGAATCTAATGTCTCAAAGTAGTTTTAATTCAAAAAATAAAACTATAAATAATTATATATATACATCTACAAATGATAATGATGCATATAAAATATCAAAAAATCACATTACTTCATATAATAGAATTAATTCAACTAATAATATTAATAAAACTACTTTTCAAAATATAACTAGTAGTAGTACTAAAACAATGAATGTTTTTAATAAGGGAAATCCAATGAAAAGACCAACTTCTGCTTCAATAAGGAAAATTAATAATAAAAATTAATATTTTTAATTTTTTAAAAAAGATTTTTATATATATCTTTTTAATATATTTATATTTTTAAAATAGATTATAATATATAATTAATTTTTTTAATTATTTTTTTATTAATACATAAAAAAACTATAATTAAATATTTATATTATATAAATTGATCATTTTCTTCATCATCTTCATCAGATTCAATTATTTGATTATTATTATCTTTATTATTATCTTTATTATTATAAAATTTTCTATCTATTTCTTCAGGCCATAAATCTAATTGTATTTCATCATCATCATTATTTTTATTTAAATATTTATCAATATTATTATTATTAATTAATCCCATTGAAGAACATCGATTAAATTTTATTTTTCCTTTAGAATTCATTTTAGTTAATAAATGTTTAGAATAATCATTAACATGAGATAAATTAGAATTTTTTTCAGTTTCTTCTATTTCTTTTAAAGTCTTTTCTTTTATTTTATTTTCTAATTTTAAATCTTTATTATGTTTCCATTTATATAAATCATTAATATTTCTTTTCATATTTTTTGCTAAATAAGATAATTTTGGAGTAAAAGTATATTCATCTTTATCAGGATCAATTATTGTAGTTTTAATTTGTTCTATTTTTTCTTCTTTTCTTGCTTCAAATAATGCAGCTCTTACTAGAAAATCATTTGTATTTATTGTTTTCATATATGGATTATTATTTTTATTTACTTTTGGATGAAAAGAATATTTCATTTCTTCACTTTTTAATTTATTTAATGTTTCTTTTGCTTTTTTTTGCTTTAATATTTCTCCATATTCAATTAATGAATCTTCTATTTTTTGATTTGAATTTTTTCTATTTTTCTTTTGATTTGGAACAATTTGTAATAATTCATATTTTATATTTTTATTTACTCCTTTTTCATTTGCTAATAATCTATTCATACTTTTATTTTCTTTCATTAAATTTTTGTCTAATAAAATTGCTGATATTATATTTGATTTATTTTTTTCTTTTGTTAAATCAAATTTATTATTATTCTTTTTTGGAACTGATTTTTGCTTTTGAATTGGTTTAATATAATCTTTATTTAAATTTTTTCTTTTTTTATTTCTTTCTTCTGCTTGTTTTTTTTTTAATTCAAGTTTTAATCTGTTTTTCTCTCTTTTTTCTATTTGTTTTTTTATTTCCTCATCTGATGAATCATAATATTCTTCTCCTTTTTCATAATAATTATTTAATCTTTTTAATTTTCTATTTACTCTTTCTTTTCCTTTTATTTTTCTATATAAACTTTGAATTTTTATAATTGCATTAATTACTTTTCTATATCTTTTTCTAAAAATTTTTTGAATTAAAAGAACTTTTTTTAAACAATTTTTTAATTTATTAAATTTTCTTCTTGTATTAAATCCTCTTTTAAAACTTTGAATTTTAATAATTTGTGAAATAACATATTTTAATAATAATAATTTTTGTTTTGATTTATAACTCCTCCAAGTAGATTGAATTGTAATAATTTCTGGTAAAACTTTTGAATAATCAAAAATACGAAAATTTGTTCTTTTATTATAATTAAATAATCCACTAACTAAATCAAAATTTTGTTTATCTGGTATTACAATATTATTTTTCTTCCTATATTTTTCTATTTCAGTATCATCTATTTGATTTAAATTAGAATTATCTACTTTTGTTTCTAAATATTCAAGATTATTTTTATCAATTATTTTATATAAATTATATTTTGAAATGAAATAATTTGAATTATCAATAATATTAATTCTTTTAATTGAATTATTATTTTTATTATTATTATTATAATTATAAATATTATTATTACTTTTTTTTTTTTTAGCATCATTTTCTTCACTTTGAATAAATTGTAAATGACATTGAGTTTTTAAAGATAATTTTTTTTGTATATTATGTTCATTATTTTCTTTATTATTAATTTTAATATTTGGTTTAATATTTTTAGATATATTCTTTAAAGAATTTTTATGACTTACACTTCTACTTCCTAAAACACTATAATTTTCATCAATTTTATTTTCATTTAAAGAGAGAATTCTTTCTTTTATTTTATTAAAAGTTCCTGGTTTCATCATAACATAATTTTTCCCAATAATAGTATCTTTAGTCATAAATAAACCATTTAAAATATGATGAGTCTTTTCAAAACAATTCATTTTTTTCCAATTTTCTTCATCTTCATTTAAAATATTATTATTATTACCAGTATTTAAAGATGAATTTGATCCTTTATTTTTAGGTAAACTACCATAACTTGAAATATTTGTACTTAAATATTTATTATTAATTGAAGATAAACTATTATTATTTAATAATTCTTTTCTTTTTAATTTTAATTTTGCTTTTATTTCTGCATTTCTATAACTTTCTCCAAATTCTTTTACAAAAGTTTCCATATTAATCCATTCATGATAACCATACCATTCCCAATATAAAACAGGAATACAAAGAGATTTTTCTAACATTTCTTTTGTTAAATTTTTTGGTATTAACCAATTTTTCTCTTCTTGATTATTTTTTATCTTTTTATCATTACCAAAAAATATTTTATATGATTTATTTGAATGAAGACAATAAACAACAAAAGGAGAAAGATTTTCAATAGGAGAAAATAATGATAATATATGTTTTTGAACAAATTGAAAAAAATCTATTTTTGTTTGAACAATTTTTTGATACAAATATTTAATAATATTATTATTTGATATAGAAAAAATTTTATAAGTTTTATTAACATTAATTAAACTTTTTGTTTCAAGATATAAAGATTCATAATTATAATTTACAATAGTATGACTGAAAATAAATTGAAATTTAAAATCATCATGAGTTAATTTATTATTATTATTATCTTTAAATTTAATACATTTTTGAAAATATTTTTCATTATTAACATCTTTTCTTAAATTAAAATAATTTTCTTGAGTAAAAGAATTAGAAAGATAATTAAATAATCCATTATTTCCCATTAAAGCACGAACAACTTGATATGAATGTAAAGGTTTAAATAATTTTAAAAATACTTTTTCTTCAATTAATTTTTCTACTACTGAAGAATATGAATTTCCAGCATATAAATTTAAACATTCATTTGCAAAATTTGTCATTATTCCTCCTAAAGTTTGATCTTTTACTTCTCCTGGAAAATCAATAAAATTAATATATTTTATTTCTTTTTCATCAAATAATAATTTGTTATTTGAATTATTTTTATTTGAATTAATTTTTTGATTTTTTATATTATTATTATTATTATTATCATTTTGTGATATATTATTTTTTGATATGTAAATATGATTGAAAAATAATTTTAATTTAGTTTTAATTTTTCTAATAATATATTCGAAACAAATATAATATGAATATTTCATAAGAGAAATTAAAGTATTTTTAATATCATTTACTTCTTTAAATACTCCCATTGTTTTAATAAATTCATCTTCATCTATCTTTAATAATTTTGATAATTTTTTTGTACTTTTTCCTTTTGAAATTATAAATCCATTTACATTATTAATTTTCCCTTTTATCATTCCTAAATCATTTAAAGTTATCATAAAAGAAAAAATTTGTAAAATTTCAATAACTTCATCTTTATTAAAATCAAAAAATTTTAAAAGCACATGAAATTTATTCCATATTTCAAAATCATTTAATTTAAATCTTTCTTTAGTTTTCTTAGGAAAATTTTTAGAAAACTTTTTAAAAAAATTTAAATTAACATTATTTTCAAAAATATTAAAATTTCTTTTTAAATCAGAAGAAGCGGCAACAACAAAAGAATGTAAAACAGAAAAAGATCTTCCATTTTCACTAAAAGGTAAAGTAAAATCTAAAATTTTACTTTCTAAATCAAAAAAACAAATTTTATTATCATTACCAAAACCTAATCTTAATAATAAACCACAAGAAGTACTTTCTAAATTATTTTCTCTAAAAATACTTCCCATAATATGAACTAATTGAATACTTTTATGAATAATATCAAAAGTATCTATTTGAAAATTTTCTGGTCCAACCATACAACAATAATATTCAATAATATGAATAATATTAAAAGTTTTACCACTTCCAATTTGACCTAACATATTAATTATTTGATCTTTTTTTTCATTTACCATTGTTTGATAAACATAATACATAAATGAATATAAATGAGGTTTCCATTCTTTTTCTTCTTTATTTTCTGTTTCTTTTACCCAAGATTGAAGATTTAAATAATTTTTTACTAAATTTGGTCCTGGATTAATATTTATTAATAATGGTCCACAATACATAAAGTATTGATTATTTTTTACCATTGTATTTAATATTTCGTATACTTCTAATGAGTTTTTTGATTTTATATCACGGAGATCTGTTAATGTTAATATTGTTTTATTCTTCTCTTTTTCTTTAAATTTTTTTAAATTTATTCTTGAGAGGATTCTTGGAAGTAATATATTTTTTGTGTTTTCGTCTATGTTTGATATTAGAATTGATATTAAACTTTGTCTTTGCATTTTTTTTTTTTTGTTTAAATTAAATTTATTATTTAAAATGTTTTTTAATGACTAAATATTGTTTTTTATTTTTTATATTTTTTTTGGTTTAATTTAAATTTTATTTAATTATGATAATTTGGAAAATTAATTAAATAGTAAAATAACTATAATATAAATAAAAATATATTTAATCTTTTTTTTTCTTTTTTTTCTTATTTTCCTCTTTATTATCTTCATTTTTTTTTTCTTTATCCTCTAATTCAATTTCTTTTTTCTTCTCATCTTCAATTTTTTTTTCCTCTTCACTCATATTTTTATCACTTTCCTCATTTCCTTCCTTACTTTCACTATTTTCCTTATTATCATTATTATTTTTATCATTCTTATCATTATTATCATTATTATCATTATTATCATTATTATTATTATTTTCCCCTTCATTTTTTTCTTTATTTTCCTTTTGATTTTTTTCTCTTCTTTCCTTAAGTAACTTTTCTAATTCTTTTTCAAATTGTTCATCATTTCCACAACATCTACTAAGTAACCAATATTCAAATAAACCAAGTAAAACTAAAGATAATATCCCTAATATAATAAGATGAAAAACTTTAATAGTAATTTGTTTTCCAGTATAATTTGAAATAAACTCAGAAAAATAATCTGCAATTCCTTGAAGTTGTTGAGTACTCATAACAAAAGCGACATATGCAAAAGAAACTTTTTTAGGAAAAATTACAAGTTCATCTTTAACATCATTAAATGAAGTATTTAAAAATTCAATTAAATTATTTTCATTTGGATATTTTTGTAATTCAAACATTGAATTATTTTCTACTAAAACAATAAAAGGAACTCCACTTACATTAAATCTTACACTTGTCATTATATTATCTTGAATTTCAATTTCTGCAAATCTTATTTTTGTTTTATTGTAATTTTGATATATTTTTGATATTTCTTCTTTTGCTCTTGCACAATGACCACATGTTGATAAATAAAATAATATAAACCAACGATAATTTTCTCCATTTTTTATATGTGAGTCAAATGTTGAATCTATTAATTCATATATTTGATCATTTGGAAATGAAATTTTGTTTTCTTTTTTTGATTTTATTATTATTAAGAGGAGGAATATGAGAAAAAATGTGGATTTCATATTTTTTTTAAATATTTTTTTTTTTTAATTTTTTTTTAAATTTAATATTATTTAAATATTTTAATTGTTTTTATTTTTTTTTATTAATAAAACTTTTATAATATATATATTAATTATTATAAAATTTAAAGTTTAGATTAAAAATTTATTTTTAAAATAATATAATTTTTGAACAAAATTAAATTTTTAAGTTATGATATTATTTATATTTAAAAATTATTCTTTATCTTTAAATATACCAGAATATAATTCTCTAATAGAATAAGCTTTAGCAAGTAAAATATCAATATCTTCTAAAGTCCATTGAGAAGTAGGTAAATTTTGTAAAAAAACAATTAAATCTTGAAACTCAGTCATTTGTTTTAACTTTTCAGAAAAACCAAGTAACAAACAAGCACAAACATACAAATGAAAATCACTAAATCCATTTTCTTCACTAAAATAAGTATCCCATAATCTAATCATTAAATTAATAGGGAATTCCCTAATTAAAAAACAATTCATCCATCTAAAACAAAATTGCACATAATCAATTTCTTTTTCTTTTAAATAATCATATAATTCTTTATCAACAGTTTCAATAATTAATTCCATTCTCTTAATCATTTTAATAATACCAGGTTGATTATGAGTATAATTAGTTTGTATTCTATCTAATAATTTAGTAAGTGAATAATAAATATCAGTTTCTAATTCAAAATAATTATCTTCATCAATATTATTTAATTCTTCATTATTTTTAAATAACAATTCATTAATATTAATTTTATCAAAAAATTCAAGAAAAAAAACAACAAAAAAAGGAACACATAAATCATTAAATCCTTGAACATAACCACTTGCAGGATGTCTCATACTCCAAATATATAAAATTCTAGTTAACATAAATTTAATTTTTTCATTTTGAAACATAGGATATTCTGGCATTGTTCTAGGAACATCTTTTTGTATTTGTTTATAAGTTTTTAATTCTTGATCATTCATAACTGAATCTGGATTTGATAATGCATTTGAATAAATTCTACACATGTCACTATATTCATCTTTTTTTCTTTGTACTGCACTTTTTTTTAATTCTGAATTTAATGGGTAAAATCCTAATAAAAATTTCCAACATTCTCCTCTTAAATGATTATTGTTAAATGGTATTCCTTGCCAACATAAATTTTTTAATTCTGTTATATTTATAAATTGTTTGTCTATTATATTTTCTATTTTTGTACTTTTACGTAAATCTTTGTTTGATGTTATTGTTTTTTTTGAGGTTTCTTCTTCATTTTTTGGGATTTCTTTTTTTTCTTGTTCTTCGTTTTTTTTCTGCTGGGCTATTAAATTTTTTTCTGTGTTTTCTTCTTTTCTTTCTTCTATTTGAAGTTGTTGTTTTTGGTCTTCTTGGATTACTTCTGTGAATATGTTTTTGGAAAATTTGTTTTTATAATCCATTAATTTAAATTAATATATTTTTTGGTTTATTTTTTTTTTTTATTTTTTTTTTAGGGAAAATAATATTTAATTATA
>JAEEGK010011286.1_pt1 | contig 20447 bp, 22 predicted proteins | sample 8958771 | NCBI WGS metagenome assembly JAEEGK01 (sample SAMN16246547, study PRJNA631951) | gut metagenome | biome: gut microbiome; feature: rumen; material: SC-attached | host: Bos | place: Iran: Karaj | collected 2018-10
AAATTTTATTTTTTTACACCGCGACCTTGAACACGATGCCGCCCGTCACGTAACGGTGGATGATGGAATTGATGAGCGTCTGGTAAGGCATGCCCGCGGCCTTCGCCATTTTCTTGATGCCGTTCAGGTCGTCGAGCTGCATTCGGATGGTGATGTTCTTCGCCGAAGCGGACCCCTCAATCGGCTCATCTATGAATTTTGATTGCGCCATTTTGGAATCTCCTTTGGTAGCTTCGGTTGAGAAGCTCTACCATCAACTCTACGAGCAATGTCAAAAAATCAATTTTGACGAATCCTTTGACATCATCTCGTTAGCTCAAGATTCAATTGTTTATGCGTTATTGAACGCAAGATAGACGTATGAATAGGAATGCTTATCTAATTCATTTTGCATCAATGCTTTTGCAATATTCCGTTTAGAATTGTCTATCGCAGTTTCTAGCCTTCGATTGTCACAGAGTATTTCAACCCACTCGGAACCTTTAAGGTGTTTTTCACGCTTCAAAAAAGTTCCGATGGATGGTAACGACTCATTAAGCCTTTCTTTCAGCAAAGGTTTCAGGTAGGGGCTTAGATAATTATTTACTTTACCGTAATTTTTCATCAATTCAGTTCGGTTCTCAAAATGTAGCAAGAACCAGTATTCTATACTAGGCATGCTCGGGCACAGAACGACTTGCTTACAATCTATATATTCCTTCAAATCCCGTTCCATCTTTCGGTGTTTCCGTAGATTTTCAGCATTGCCATAAACAGTGTCCCAATCGAACACGCAAAATATTTTAGCATCGGCATCCTCAGCCAAAATTTTTTTGATTCTTTCAGGAAAAACATCTACATAGCTAGATTCGTCACCGAAATATTCCGGCCGGACATTAAACTTATAATCTGTGATTTTTGAGACATGTTTAAAATAGTATCGTTCCGTATTCCGTCCGCCACTTACAATAAATGGGAATGAGGGCCGAAGTTCCAATGAACCCAGCTCTACAGAATCCGCAACAATTTCTTGTTTGGGGAAATAGTGAACTTGAGTATTTTTCTTTATCTGCTTCATGTATTTCCAAATTGCGTCGCACCAAATCTTTTGTTTCTATAAGCAGACCTTATTGAAGACAATCTATTCAGCCCTCTGAAGTCTGTCAATCTGTAAACAGACGAACAAGCTGCTTTATTCTTTTCAACAAACACTATTGAATCTTTTCTCAACAAGTCATCCGTCAAATCCAACAAGCCATCGTTATGGGTTGTAACCAAAAGTTGCGAGGCCGATTTTGTTTCCAAGTACTTGAACAAAATCGTTTCCAGCAATCTCGGATGCAGCGAGTTTTCTATTTCATCTATCGGGAGCACGCAGTTCTTTTTCATCGCTTCAAATATAGCCGATTCCACACCAAAGGTTCTTAAAGTTCCCCTAGATTCGCCACTTTCATCAAAATGATACATTCCGTGTTTATCTCCAAGCTCTACAGTATGTGAGAATAAAGCGTTAAGAGCATCAAAGGCAAAATCTTCTCCGATTAACTTTCCTTTCAACAGTTGCTCGGCATCTTTTGCTAAATATGGATTTTTTTCAATCCTAATATCGGATATATTAAAATCGGCATTCTTCAAAAACTCAAGAAGATATGGAATCAACGCGGGATTCTCAAAGCTCCTATTTTTCGCATAAGACATCAAGTTCGTTGTAGGCTCGACAACTTGCATGATATTCCGTTTGAAATAATCAATGACGGCGTCAATAGAAGGAATTTCAACATTTACTTGTGTTTTTGCCGCAAAGAAAGACATGTTTTTCAAACAATTTAGCGATATTTGCTCTTTCGCCACACTGCTCAATTTTATAACCTTGGGAGCAAACCAGATTTTCGACTGATTGCCTTCTAGTGTTCTTTCAAACAATTTCGTAGGCTGTACACTTTTGTAAAAATACAAACGTTCCTGGAGAACTTGATTCATATCAAGTTCCAACTGATACCAATATTTCACCCCATCAACAAAGAAAATCAATTCAAATTCGGAAGGTTTATTTCTAGAATGAACATCCATCTTAAAGGGAATCACCAATGTACCTTCATCGGGATTGGCCGACTTATGGAACCAGAACCACCTTAAAAACTTGAGTGCGCTCAATATATTCGACTTGCCCGCAGCATTATAGCCGTATAGCACCATAAACCGTAGCAATCGGACATGGTCATTTATAGCAACAACTTGACAATCCTCGGCAAAAGAATCGCCCGTAGCTTCGAAGCTTAACCTTACTTCTTCCCTTATTGAAAGAAAATTTCTTATTGTTATTTCCTGAATCATATGGCGCTCCATATCACAATATAATAAAAAAAAGAAAAAAAGCCGCTTTTATTTTGAAAATTTCCAGATTATATGCAAATATAAAAAATAAAAGACTAAATTTGGTTATTTTCCATATATTGATACCATGGCAAAAATTCCACTTTTTTCAGAAAAACGATGAAAACGACAGGAAAGGGCTAAATTCGGTCACACCACTCGCATAGATTCGTGCACTAGGCGTTTTTTAATCTAAGGGACTTGCTGGGATGGCAAAAATCCGCGTTTTTCGCGCATTTTTTCTGAATTGGCTTCTCGGCAGTCCCTTATAATCTATATTACTCAATAGAATGACAACCGCGATCGAGTTGCAGAAACCCTTATCGCTCGGCCATGGCCAAACAAGTTTGGCCGCGGCTCTCGCTCATAGGGTTTTCGAAAACATCAGCAAGCAGTACCGCCTGGGGCTAGTGAGCACCGAATTCCACCTAAAGTAAAAAACAAGGCTAATGTCGCAACGGAACTCTCGCGTACCCACATGACCAAACCGCAGCCATAGACGCCGTAGGCATCAAATAACTAATCGCTCGATTTTTTCAACAAAACCTCCGTGCCACATATCGATCGACGAATACATATCTTTAAAATAAAATGGAGTTTCAGTATGAATATGCATGACGCAGAAAATAAAATTTTCAGGCAATGGAAATCAAGATACAATAAATCAATTATTCCCGATGGTATCGTTCATGAACCAACCTACAAAGCGGCAAAACTCAAAATTCTATTTCTTCTTAAAGAAGTAAATGACGAAAATAGAGGGGAATGGGATCTGCGAAAGTTTTTGTTTAATGGAGGAAGAGCCGCGACATGGACTCCCGCTGCCATTTGGCTAAAAGGATTTTCGAGCCTTCCAAACAAACTACCATTTGAAGAAGCTCGTAAAATAACTTCATCCCAAAGAACAGAATTACTTCGTTCAATCGCATGCATGAATTTAAAAAAATATGGGGGTGGAGCGATAACACGAAAAAAAGAACTTCGGACCGTAGCAAGGGCAAACGAAGATCTACTAAATAAGCAGTTCGAACTGTATGGCGACTTAGACTACGTAATATGCGGAGGTCCCGACATCAAACGCCTCGCAAAGAAACTAATCAATCCCATCCGAAACGCAGGTCCATGGCAAAGAATGCCGGAAACAACTGTCGAATATCTAGAATTCGCGCCACATAAGTTCGCAATCGCCTTTTGGCATCCGCAACAACGCCGCTATAAGAGCAAAGAGGTTTACAATTGGATTGTAGATACGATTGCCATTTTAGAGACACGAAAAAAGAACTAGACATTCCTGAAAATTGTTGACACCTTGGGAGATGATTTTGCTGATCAGACATCTCACAGGAGAATAAAAAACAGTCACATATATTTTTTAAAGGAATCCCGCCGAGATTAGCGCAAAATGTACGAAAAAAGTGACGGAAAACAACAAAGGATTTTTCTCCTTAAGCAGATTATCAAACGGATGCGAAGAAGCTTACATTACGTCCGCAGATTGAGGTCAACGCATCCACTCCAATCTCACAACGAACTATCATTATCCCTAGATTATAGAACCTTTTATTTCACTTTTTTTATGCATGAGTTTCCCTTTTTAAAACTTCAAATTTCAGACGGAGCTTCAAGACCAAAGATCTAAGCCACCTTTATTTGGTATTTTGATTTTTTTGCACGCCATACGCATTTTCCGCATAGTCTTTCCGTTCAGGAATATTATATTTAAGATATGGAGGTTTTGAACATAAGAAATTTTTACAACGAAAATAGAAAAAAGGATAAAAATTAAAAACTAGGTTAATAACAATGAAAATGTTTTATCAACACATTTTTTCTTGGCCAAAATATATATGTAGTTTTAAAGATAAGAAGGACCCAACAATTTGGGTGTTTGGAGAATGGCTAGGGAAAAAATGTTGCGACAATTGTGCTTATTTTGCAAATTATGTTGTGTCAAAAACAAATTCAATAAAGGTTTATTGGATATGTGATAAAAACACCAATACGAACATGTTGAATAACAAAATCATTGTAATAGAAAGGGATAGTAAAGCAGCAAAAGATGTACTAAAACATGCTGGTGCAATTTTTTTAAATCAAAATTTCACTGATATAAGTTCAAATCCGTATAACTGTTATGGTCGAGCACTTTCTATTAACTTTTGGCATGGAGTACCATGGAAAAAAATAGGATTCGACGCATTCAAGAAAAAAGATATTCTTTTTCATCTTTTTTGTCTCTTGCAAAATCATTTGCTGAAAACTAAATATTACATTTCCATTTCAGACATTTATGAAGACAAACTTAAATCAGCTTTTGGTATAACAGAAAAAAATTTTGTAAAAGCTGGTTTTCCTCGAAACACACCGTTCTATTCCAAAACTGAACGAAATAAGGCTAGAGATTTTGTGCTAACAAAAATAAGCACTAATCATACGTGTAATAACCTTGAGAAAGCAACCATTATTGCGTACATGCCAACATTTCGCGATAACGGAAACGCCACCGTCAATCTAAAGCAATCATTAGATGAAAATTTTATACAATGGTTAAAAGAGAACAATATATTCATTATACAAAAGGCACATTTTGTAGATTCTGAACGGAAAAATTTTATTGAACAAAAAAATCAGAATTTAATTTTCATTAATGATATAAGCGCAACGGTTTTGATGAGTGCATCAGACATACTCATATCGGATTATTCGTCATGTATTTTCGATTATCTTATATTAGATAGGCCCATAATTCATTTCGTTTACGATTATAATCAATATAAGCAAAAAGATCGAGGACTATATTTTGATATTGAAGATATTAAATGCGGCTCAGTAACCAACACCGTCCAAGAACTTCAAAATGCAATTAAACATACGCTAAACAATCCAAGGGAAATGTCAGACTTGAGAGAGAGTCGAAGAAAAAAAATAATGAATTTCGAATCAATTGATTCATGCGAAAAGATTTATTCATGGGTTTGTGCAAAACTAAACATTTACTTTTAACACGCAAAACATGCAAAGGGCTTCACAATATGAAACGAGTTATTACATACGGAACATTCGACCTTTTACACTATGGACACATAAATCTTCTTCGCCGAGCAAAGGCTCTTGGAGACTACCTCATTGTAGTTGTTTCGTCAGATAAATTTAACTGGAACGAAAAACATAAAAAATGCTATTTCACATATGAACAAAGAAAATCCCTTGTAGAGGCGATTCGTTATGTCGATCTTGTAATTCCAGAAGAATCCTGGCAACAAAAAAAAACGGACATGCATGAGTATCATATTGATACTTTTGTTATGGGCGATGATTGGAAAGGCAAATTTGATTTCCTGAAAGAAGAAGGCGTAGAAGTTGTCTACCTTTCACGAACTCCTGAAATTAGTAGTAGCAAAATGAAGATGGATTTGTACGATGCAAATAAAGTTGATGGAGAAAGTAAAATAAATCATGACGATTTGAATACAAATCCAGCATAGAAGTAGGATTCAGCAAACAAAAGGCACTTTTAATGAATCTATGGCGTAAATATAAAGACATGCCAATACAAGCCAAGGCCTCAATCTGGTATGCAATATGCAACTTTTTCCAAAAAGGCATATCATTCCTTGTTGTACCAGTTTATGTAAGGCTTCTTACTACAGCCGAATATGGAGAATGGGCTGTATTTCAATCTTGGTCGGAGATTCTAATAATTTTTGCTTCATTGAACTTATTTGCCGGAGTTTACACAAAAAAACTCGTAGATATGACGAACGAAAAAGACCGTAATCAGTATACGGCATCAATGCAAGGACTCGGAACTACAGTTACAATAGCATTATTTATCGTTTATAGTCTTGCTCATGAATGGAGCAATAAAATCATTGGATTAGACACCCCCTATATATTACTACTGTTCTTATATTTCATTGTATATCCCGCATTGTGTTTTTGGAGTACACGTCAACGAGTTGAGTATAGGTACAGATCAATGGTTGCCATCACCGCTTTAATCTCGGTTCTTACACCAATAACAAGCATTGCACTTCTTTATTATACAAACTTGAGAGCCAAATCGCTAATTTTAGGTTTTTTAGCAATTCAATGTATTTTCGGCACATTCTTATACTTCTATCATTTTTACAAGGGTAAATGTTTCTTTCATAAAGAGCATTGGTTGTATGCGGCAAGATTCAACGTGCCTTTGATTCCCCATTATTTGAGTTTAATTATTCTAGCTCAATCAGATCGAATTATGATTAAATATTTTTGCGGAGAAAGTGATGCGGGAATTTATAGTTTTGCATATCAAATAGCATTAACTATAAATGTTCTAATCTCGGCAATTAATGGAAGTCGAGTACCATGGACATATGAACAACTAAAAGCAAGAATATACACAAAATTAAAAAATGTAACAAATGTTTTAGTCATCCTAATTGGAGCAGTTTCAATAGTTTTCAGCCTATTTTCCCCTGAAATCATCGGTATACTTGGAACTGCCGACTACAAAATTGCGACATATGTTATACCAATTGTAGTTCTTGGCATTTTCTTCACCTTTGTTTACGATCTCTATGCGGCCGTAGAATTTTATTACGGAGCAACAAGATTTGTCATGTATGCATCTACAACAGGGGCTATACTAAACATTGTCTTGAACTTAATTTTCATTCCTACATTCGGATTTATTGCAGCTGCCTACACAACATTAACTTGCTATATAGTGTTTATGTTGACACATTTCCTATTTTACAAAAAAGTCATTAGTGCAGAGAAACTAAATGAACAAGTATATGATAATAACTTTATATTTCTTTCGCTTTTAGTAATCTCGATTATCTGTCTTGCCAGCATGGCCACATTTGAGCATTATACAATCCGATTATTTTTGACTTCCATAATTGTGATGGCATTTTTTTTCAAACGAAAAACGATAAAAAATTTATTTTCAACAATTAGTCGATAAAAAAGAGGCGCAATTGTATGCTAAAAAAAGAAATTACTTTCATTTACTTAGATTCAGTACAAAAGCAAATCTACGAGATGATAGCAATCGAAGCCCAAAAGAGGGGCTACAAGACAATTGTCACGGATAATAAATTTGCAAAATGCGAAATAGGATGGTATTGCGAGCATGTAAATTTTCCACAATATAGTAAGTTCTCCGTAATAATGCTTCATGACCTCACCCAACAATTTGGAAACTGGCCAGATATATGGTTTAGGGAACCTTGGAATAATTACGATATCGGATTCTTGCCCAGCAAAGTATGGGTGGAAAACTGGACACAGTGTTCACAATTTTTTTACGCTAATACAAAAAAAGGTGTATTCTTGACAGGATGGCCCAAAGCAGACCGATTGTCAGAGTACACGAACGATCAAAAGAGAATTCATCTTGCAAAAGAGATTGGATTAAATCTAGACAAGCCAACAATTCTTTACGCCCCCGCATGGGAAAACGACCACAAACAAGATGAATTTGTTCAAGCCATGATGAAACTAGACGTAAACATTCTCATAAAGCAAATTCCCTGGGCAGATTCCTACACAGAACAAATAAAAAACATCCATGAAATGTATGAACTTCACAAATCTAATTCAAGAGTGATACAACTAGATCGAATGAGCAACATCTTAGATGCAATCATGGTTTCGGACATTCTTGTATCAGACGAATCAAGTACAATGAGCGAAGCAGTAATGCTCGGCAAGCCTGCGATATCTGTCAATAATTGGATGATTCCTGATGTAATACCAAGTAGATTCCCTGCAAACAATTATGACTATGTAATCCGAACTGACAAAGAAAAACTGACAGAATGCGTAGACAACATAATAAAAAATTATACCAAATATCAAAAAGAAGCTCAAATCTACTCCGAAAGCCATTTTTCAAATATCGGAAAATGCATACCAATGATGTTGGACATATTGGATGCGAACCTTAATGGAACAGAAAGCCCCATTCCAGCAATTAAGCCAAGAAACAAATGTAGATTAACGCTAAAAAAATATTACAGTCACAAAATTTTATCAATGAAACGATTTGCAATCAACAATATATGTGCAAAGTACACTTTAGCAAACAAGGCTCTTTGTATTTATTTGAAATTACGACATTCTTAATTTTTATTATTTTTAGCATCGGAAAATAATAAATCGTACACCCAAAATTCTATTTTCGTATACGTAAACCACAATTTTGCAAACATCATCTGCAAAGCATTCGCCTTTTTGTATTTTCTCAGAAACAGTTCTGCACTTTTTAAAAGAACAGCATGTTGCTGAGACCATCGGCGATAAGTCTTGGATATAGAAACATGGTGATTATGCACATAGGAACAATCTAATCGCAACACAGTTTTCAATCCAGCATCAGCAAATTTTTGCGCCAAAACAGGTTCTTCATAATACAGAAAAAATTCCTCGTCATACATGCCATACTTGAGCATTTTTTTTAAGTCAACCATCAACAACGAGCCAGGAACAGCAAATACGGGAACAGAATTCCGATCTTTAAAATAAGAGGACGAATAGGAACGTATTTTCAACCAAACTTCAAAAAACAAGCTCGTCGCTAGTATATATTGCATTGCGCTACAATTTTTCCATGCGCAATCAGGAGAATTCGACTGTTTTGCAGATACAACGGCTACAGAAGAATTCTCTTGAAAAGTATGAAGAAATTTGCGAATACATTCTTCGCTAAACAACACATCAGGATTCGCAATAATCGAATAGTCTACATTCAAAATCTCCGATGAATAACGCAAGCCAACATTATTTCCCGCTCCATATCCCCCATTTTTTTCAGCCTTAATTACATGAATTTTTTCGCTCTTATAACCTAGCAGTTTTACCCATGAATCATCAGTAGAGCAATTATCAACAACAACAATAAAATCTAAAATGCTATAATTTTTTATACACTCTAGCAAATTTAACGTCGTTGTGAAATCATTATAATTCAGTATAATACAGGATACTTTTGACATCAAATACCATCCATATTACAAACAAATCCACAACAATAGAGTAATAGACCAACAGAATTTCTTTTTCATCAAAAAAATCAGCATTTTCTCCGATACTGAAAAAAAATTCTTATTAACACTCTGAAGCATCGTTTGATGAATATTTTTCGATAGCAATGACTTTAAAACTAAACATCTTTGAGTTAAAGAAATATTGTTATCCTTATGAAAAAAATCCTCTTTTAGTATTCCAAATAAATAATGAACAAAAAGACAGTTTGCGGAATCTATAAATCTTTGATCTTTACGCGTTTCAACAAGCCACCGTTGAATTTTATTTATTACAAATTCAAAATACTTATCACTATTCGGTCGATAGCGATTCTGAGCAGAATCATTCTGCTGTTCATAATGATAAAAACTTCGTCTAGTATAGCCTATTCGATGAAAACAATCTAAAGACAACGTATTGAACAGAACATCTTCACTAATAATTGTTTCTGTAGCAAAACGAAGATCGTTTTTTTGCAAGATTTCTCGTTTATAGAACTTACCGCATGCGCTACCAGCAAAACGCGTATTCACCTTATAATCCAGCACCGGAGCCTGAGGCGAAAGAACCTTAATTTGAAGAGATTCTTTTTGCTCAGGACTGAATAAATCAACATTCTCTGCATATAAGAAGGACTCTACAGACTTATTCTCCTTACAATACAGGGCAGAAAAACAGAACAAGTCATAATTATATTTAGAATTCAAATTTGCAAAAACTTCACAGACATTCTTATCAACCCAATCATCGGCATCTACAAACATTACATAATCGCCAGAAGACTCATCTATTCCTCGATTACGAGCCGTAGACACCCCTTTCTCATAGTGATTTATAACTTTTATCCGAGAATCTTTAGCAGCAATATTCTTGCAAACATCTAAGCTATTATCAGTAGATCCATTATTAACAAGCAAAATCTCTATTTTGCCAAAAGTCTGCGTAGTCAAACTACCAACGCACTTTTCAAGGGTTTGCGCAGCATTGTAAACAGGAACTACAATAGAAACCAATGGATTAGACATACTAAATTAGAATTTCCACTTTGAGTCAAAGCCCAAAATTCTCTCACATTGCACATTCTTTATCATGTTCATCTGCAAGAGCCTTTTTTCGGTAAATCGTTCATCGCAAGAGACTGTCAACGGAGTTTCGCGGATTTCTTCTACACATTTCTTGATTTCAGGAGTCAAGATCGCGCGAGCTGGGGCTACATAGTCACTGCCGATTACGGGACCACGCCTCGAAAGATACTCGTCAAAATCGCACTCCGTACCATCGGCTCGTTTACCAAAATCAAAACCTTCTTCAGACAACGGGACAAAGGCCATATTAAAATCGAAACACGGATTAACAGTTGTCCGTTCAAAGGAATCGTTATTCACCAAAAATCCAAAATTCCCGAAATGTCGGTCAGAATTTAATGTAATACAGTCAGCCACAACCATACGTCTAAACGCATCTTCACAGCCCAACTCACGATAAAATTCAAGCGTTTCAGGAAGTCCGTATTTTACACCGTTTTTTAAAAATAGACTTATTGGCTTATATCCAAATTTTTGACTCGTAAAAATCTTGCAATCCGAAACAACTCGACCATCAAACCTTCTAAAATTATATTTCACAGAATCGCAAATTTTTTCAAAGACCTGGCTAGCTAGCACTTCACCATAAGGCTCTAGCCCTGCATTCCTTGCTCCAGAACTTCCTGTTTTAATAAGATGAATTCCGTCCTGTTCATTCAGCCAACATTTATCATAAGCACCATCCGTTGTAAGTTCCGGCGAAGTCGTTGACATCTGCATTCCAAACAATCCATTTCCAACAAATGATAATTTCGAAATAACTTCGTCAAATCTGTTCTCGTACAGATTTACATCTTTCCATGAAACATTTTCACGTTCGCTTTTTACCCAAAGCGTATCCGTCAACGAAAGACAATGCGTCAGCGCAATAAAACCACTCTTCGTTTTCCCACCACACAAATCCAAAATGCGGTTCACATGAGCCCTATGCTTTGCCGCACTTCTATTCGCAATCCATGTAGAAAGAGGTTCGCACCAAAACGGCAACGGCGAATACGTCTTTACAATCTTGCAAAGTTCAAGTTCCCCCGTTCCCTCAATAACGAAGTCGCAAAGGGGTATTTCCTTGTTTATCAGGGTGTAGATTACATTTGACATTACAATAAAACCTATACTTCGATTATATAATATATATTTTCCACATGCCAATAAAAAGAGCTCTCATTTTTTCAATTGCCATTAATCTATTCTTTTTGGCACTTTGCCTTATCTTCGGCGACCTTAAATTTGGAGCCATCGATGATTACTTTATGGCAGCACGGCTCACTGGAGCCCTAGGCACAGAATACAATCCGCACTTGATTTTCGTAAACGCCATTTACGGCTACGCGCTGTTACCTTTGTACCACCTGTTCCCCAAAATCGGATGGTACTACATCGGCGAGATGTTTTCAGTATTCCTCTCATTTACGGTCATTAGTTATGTACTGTTGCAACGCTGTGGCGAGCGATGGGGCGTGATACTCGCAGCTCTATTTACCGCACTTTTCGCAAGTGATTTTTATTTGGTGGTGCAGTTCACGCAATGCGCCTCTATTTTGAGTGCGGCAGGCATGCTACTGTTTGCATACGGAGTTATTTCGGAGAAAAAAATAATGGATTGCCACGCCCCTGACGGGGCTCGCAATGACGTTCTAAAAGCAACTCCTTTTGCATTGGGCGTTTTGCTAATGCTATGGGGTTCCGTAATGCGTTGGCAGGCGTTTCTTATGGGCATGCCATTCTTCTGCATTTGCCTACTTTTTATGTTCAAGCAATGTTGGGCGACCAAGCGGAAAACTATTATCGGATTGGCAATCCTCTTTGTATCAGCATTCGCCTTACATTCTTTCGATCAAAATATATACAAGTCCCCAGAATACGCCTCTTTCAATAAATTCCAAGGGCCACGCGTTTCTTTAGCCGACAACGCGAACTATAACCAAAACGCCGTTTACGAAGATGCCGAAGAACTCGGATTGAACGGCAACGATTTTCACATGCTCACAGACTGGAACTTTTACGATACGCAAGTATTTTCCGTTGACAGCATCAAACGCTATACAGATATAATCACTCCATACAAAGATAAAATTGAATCTTGGAGAATCCCCCGCAGCTTATTAAACTCGCTATCAAACTCATTGCGCTCCCCCATGTTTTGGGCATGGTTCACATTCTGCATTATCGCATATTTTACGAACCGAAAAAAACTTTTATATCTATGGAGCTCCTTTTTCGCAATTCTCTCGCTGATGGCGTATCTCATGTATATCGGGCGTTTGGTTTACCGCGTCGAAAGTGGATTTTGGCTTTATGCAGCGGTACTTGCCATTCCCCTAATGGGGCAGTTCAAGTTTACGTTGCCCCCTAAAATAATTTATGCAGTATTGGCGATTATCGCATTATTCAACATATACACATATGCGACTTCAGGAGAAATTGTTCGCAACCCATCAACAGGCGAACTGAAAACACTCGCCATCGAAGACACAACCGACTACAACAAGGTCTTTGAATACATTGACTCGCAACCCGACAAAATGTTTTTACTGAGCATGAACGCATTTATGCGTTTCAGCCACCACCGAAACCCACCGTACATGGCCTCGCCCACGGGTTCTTATCGCAACACGGTTTCTTTTGGTTATTGGACACCGTACCTGCCAGAAATCACAGAAACTCTAAAAGATTATGGGATAACCAATCCCATCAAAGATGTGGTACACGACAACGTCATTGTTCTAAACGAACCCAATTTGGTTGACTTTTTGCAGCGCCACTATTACGACAACGTAGTCATAGACTCAATCAATGCCATTGGCGAAATGACTTTCTACAAATATCGCTTAGCTATCCCCGTACAAAAACAAACAAAGGAGGCCGAATAATGCAACGTCTCCTATACCCGCTAATAGCTAGCGCACTTATTACGATTGTTCCCTTTTTGCTCACCTTCGAAAAAGGCCAAGACATTGTTCGAGGGCTTTTCGGCTATGAATATTTCGCGCTATTGTTGCTACTTGTTTTTTTAAAGGATAAAATGCCCACGTCATTGCGAGCTGCAAAAACATCAAATCAATCCAAGCTCAAAAGCTCTGTGATCGTGGTATTGTTCATCATGATTGTCTGCGCGTTGTTTGCAGTAGCCTGGATTGATTTGCAAAACCAGCTAGCCATCAAGAACTGGAGTACAAGCTGGTACGGACTAATTCCGTTCGCGACCTGTGGGCTATCCATTGCCATGGTCTGGAAAATTAAGCCTTATAAATTCAATACAATCTGTTTTATTTTATTTGCAACTTTATTTATTCATCTAGCAGCAAGCAACCAGTTCCCTTCTCAACCCCTAGCACAAATACCAACCATTGACTACATTGAGCTCGTTGTTCCAAAGCCCACTTCTCGTACAGACATCAGTGAAAATTTCAAGAACAAATACATTGTCACCGATTCCGTCACAATCACAAGAGATTTCGTCGACACCTCTCGCAACAACGTCGTTATCCTTGTCGAAAGTTGGGGAATCCCTCTTGATATAAATCGTTTCGATTCTCAATTGGATATTTTCGGAAAAAACATCACAAAAGCAGGAATTCATAACCGCATGTACAGCCGTACCCGTACCGCCGAGCGAGAAGACCTGATGCAATCATATTCACGCAATTCCACGGGCCACAAAGACACAACATTCCTACCCCAAATTTTCGCCAATATCGGCTATAAAACAACATTCCTGTTCGGCCAAGACAGTTTATTGCATCAGCGATACAAATACATAGCAAACATAGGCTTTAGCGAAGCATTTTACGGAAACAACCAATGCGACAACTTCATAGCAAATAAAATAGACAGCATCCTAGCAGACACAACACAAAAGCACTTTATCGCATGGACCACCAGCGATACAAGATTCCCATTACCAGGATTTTCAAGCATATACAACAGCGATGCAAGCGCAATAGATTCTGCCTACACAAAGCTATTAACGCGAACATTGGAGATTATCGCTAATTTAGCGAGCAAACACCCCGATACAAGATTCATTGTCCAAGGCGACCACAACCCCATACTCTCGCCCTTAAAATTCCAAGAACGCTTTTACAAGCGCTGGGTTCCATTTGTGATATTGAATTGAGTATTTGAGGCAACCCGTTAGGAAGATCTACTTTTCAAGCAGCATATTTTGACCATTTCATTGTTTTTTATATATTTCTCTATATGGAAAAGCAAATTACATGGACAGTGGCAGCAATTAGCGAATTCGCAAAAGCAAAAGCGCTTTCGGTAAAGCAAGCTTTTAATTATCTGAGCCTTTTTAAAGGTATGGATTTTTTAGAAGCGCACTATGGGGCAGAGCATTTGCTTTCTTTTGACGATACCATTGAAGATTTAACAGCAATCTGTCAAAGAAACGGAGGTCAGATTCGATGATCTTGTACCACGGTTCCAATTGCGATATTGAAAAAATAGACTTAACCATGTGCAAACCGTTTAAGGATTTTGGGCAGTCTTTTTACTTAACAACAATATTAGTGCAAGCTCGTGAAATGTCACAGAAAGTTGCTGACAGATTTGGGGGCATGCCTATAGTAAACTCCTTTGAATTTGACGATTCCAATATATCTTCATTAAAAATCAAAAAATTCGAACAACCTGATCGAGAATGGGCTGAGTTCGTGATGGCGAATAGAAGTCGGAATCAAAAGCATCCCGCAGATAAATTTGATTTAATCATTGGTCCTGTGGCAAACGATGATATTGCAACATTGTTCAGAACATTTGCAATTAACGTGATTACAATAGACGAATTAGTGAATGGTTTAAAATCTCGTAGACTGAATAACCAATATGCTTTTAGAACGCCGAAAGCGATATCCTTTTTACAAAAAAGGCCAAGCGTATGACTCCTAAACAAGAATTTCTCGTTGAAGGAATTGTCAGCGATATGGCTAAGTGGCTGATGGAAGAACGCAAGCTTTCACTGCAAGCTGCTTTAAATCTCATCTACAATTCAAAAACTTTTGAGCTGCTCCAAAATCCGGCAACCGGCCTTTGCACGGAAAGTTCCGCTTACAATTACGATTTGCTTGATTCCGAATTAAAGAACGGAAAAATAGTTCAGATGGAAATTTAAAAAAAGAAAAACGATATTAAATTGAGATCACAAAAAATTCTATAGTGCAGTCAATTTAATATCACCACCGGGACCCAGTGGGCATAGTATTCCCGGCGTGTTTCGGGTGTTCCAAGAATCGGTCGATGCGCTCCCTGCACTATAAATTGTACATCAGGGAATTTTTTTATTAACCCAGCAATTTCGTTTAAAATCTTGCGCAAGTTTTCTTCCGAGCCATCTTTTGAAACATGCATCGTCAAGGCTATCATTTTATCGCCTGAATTCACCAGTAACGAATCTATACCGTCAAGTCTATCGACCACAACAAGCGAGTCTAAAGAATCCGTCCGAAATTCCACAAGTTCCGCATGCTTAGTCACATTTTTCAGCCTTTTATGAATAGCGTATTCATGCGGAACATCCTTAAATATTGCAAATTCTTTTGCCAGCTTTTGTTCGTCAAACGGAACGCCCCAAGCATCGATCAAAATCAAAACACGTTTTTCTTTGTGGCGTTCTATCTGCAACGTTACAGGCACTTTATCTAAAATTTTGTATTTGCTGAGATATTCTTGCGATAGTGAATCTTCGTGAACAGCACCTTGCATGTGCCAGGGTTTTTCCTGCTTTCCCATAAAATCCGAGCCCAAAACATAAGAAAGCGGAATAACAAGCGCAATGAGCGCTAGAAATATCGCCAAATTAATCTTCTGTGATTTTTCCATCCGTCACCTCTTCGCGATATTTCAGCACCATCAAATTACCAAAAGTCTGCACCGTATCTACTGTCAAATTTTTATGATAATGGATTTTGTAGAACAGCTGGTAGCTAGGTGCATTCCCGGTTTCGATTGTATAAACATTGTTATTGACAATATCACGCAACGGATTTTCAACGCCCCGTTTCTCAAGTTCCCGCTTCATTCCAGGCAAGTTAATATTCCAATAACCAATCGGGATTATATTCTGCCAGCTTCCAAGTTTTGCGGCCCTATACGGAGGATTTTTTACAAAACCTAAATCTTTATACTGATAAAAAGAAAGCAAATAAACGTTGTTTATATTTTCATTTGCATATTCTAAAAAGTCCCGCCAATCATTGGACATTTCAGGCACTGCAAAAACAGCACGATTCCGATGTTCTTTAGGTAACGAAAGAACCGTCGCCACAAAAAACACTAGTGCAAACAAAGATACGATTATCGGCAAACGACTGGAAATTTTACTAGGTACACCAGAAACTGCATTGCCCCCTTGTAAAAGAGGGATTCCCATAACGGCCGCATAAAGCCAAATTCCCATTTCAACATGCGAAACAAGGCGATTCAATTGCAGCAAATATATGTACGAGGCAATCACCAACGCAAGTGACACCCAAGGATACAGTCTAGACTTTTTCTCCGTAAACAAAAGAATAAGCACACACACGAAACACCAACACCAAGCCATATTCCGCGTAAAAGCGTTGGAAATTCCCATAGCGACAGCGGCGGGCAACCGCTGTTTGTTTTCAACATAAACGTTTCTATTCACAATCTTGATAATGGCGTCTAAACTATCCTTGCTAAAAACTTGCGTATCATAAAAATTCCAAGCACACAACAACTGAAAATCTAACGGAACCATCCCCCGTTCTTCAAGTTCGTCGGATATAGCCTCTTTGTCGTAATGAGCACCATCGCCAAAAAAAGACCGCTTATATTGATACGCCTTATAATACTTATATTCTGGATCGTTGTACAAATTTTCATCGAATGTATTTACACCATAAATAACAAGCCCGCACAAAACGAGAGCAATTAACGATTTTTTCGGCACGGCCTTGAACGGGAAATGCGCCCACAAAAGCAAAGCCCCCAAAAAAGGGATTACCAACAAGAACATCTGAAAGCGCAACATCGCGCCCAGAACTAGCAAAATACAGCCCACCACTAACCACAACGGCTTTTCACGAATACTACCTTTAACAAACAGTATGGCTCCACTCGCCGCAAGCAACGGTGCACAAATCGTAAAAGAAACTGAAGCATAAAACTCTATAGCAACGGAACTCAACAATATTGCCAAAGGCACTCCCAAGCGGAATCCCAGCTGCCGAATCAAACAATACGAAAACAGCGTGAACGAGCCAAAAATGGACGCCATCTGAAAAATATAAAACCAGCCAATACCCGGGAACAAATAATAAAGCGGCATCAAGCAATAGGCGAGCGCGCCATTGACAAACACCAAATGCGGGTCAAACTCAGAACCATACGCCCCCGTCAGCACGGTGGACATAAAATAATCATCAAGTGCGCCATAGCGAAACACGCCTAGAACGGCAAAAACTGCAATAAAAAAGACGTTAATGCATAAAGCAACGCCGAATTGACTCAATATGCATTTATTCTTAACTCGTGAAAGCATAATCTAAATTTAAACAAAAAAAGGGCCTCCAAATGGAGGTCCTTTTAAAAGGTTCGCTATGCTAAGCTATTACTTACCAATCTTATCGAAGGTCGGAGTAAGAGCAACGCAACCAGCATCACCGGCAGAAGCAGTAAAGGTAATGTCATCCTGAGAATCTCCGGTCTCCTTCGAGAGAGATACCGTCCAGTTTACACCAGCCTTACATTCGTTCAAGTTAGCGGTATTCTCGGCAGTCCAGCCCTTAGGTTTACTACCAGAAGAAAGTTCGTTACTTTCCTTTGGACCAATGTCGCCTGGGTTATACTTGAAGTTAGTCGTTTCACTATTGGTACCCGGAGCCATGTAACCAATCAACTGCCAGCCACCGGCCTTGTTTGCTTCAGAGAAGTAAGCCTGCTGCAACTTCACGTAGGTTCCTGCTGCCGGGCCAACTTCGGAGGCCTTGGACTTTGCGATCATGCCGAAGAGTTTCGGGACTGCGACGGCGGCGAGGATGCCCATGATAACAATCACGACCATCAATTCAATAAGGGTAAAACCTTGCTTCTTCATAGTGTGTTCTCCTTGTTTTAGTGACACATTCTTTTTGAGCGTTATTGCTCGTTTACATTTGATAATATATCTCTTTTTTTTCGAAAAGCAATACTTTTGTCAAACTTTTGTCATGTTTTTGTCATGGACAGGTCTTTTTTGTGACACAAAGCACTTTTTCATCGAAAAAACGGCTTATTTTACCAAAATTCGATGGTCTATATATAGATAATTTTTTATGAAAAAGGGTTTTCCTGCTGTTTTTTTTATTCCAACTTGGAATAATTGTAACAGGAAAAACGCCTTTTGGGGGTATTTTTGTTTAAAAATCTTTACCTAACAAGGGCATCGGCGAGCACAACGCGGTTTCCACCGGCCTGCATGGCCATCTGGAGCGAGGCTTCCGCTGTATATATAAGAGAGCCGACGTCATTGGCGTGCGTGGGCATCACGGCAACGCCCATACTGAGCGTAGTCGCGAGGATTCCTTCGCCGTAGGCGATCTGGAGCTGCGAGATTTCGTTGCGGATGCGTTCGGCACGGTTCCTTGTAATTTGCAGGTCCGCGCCCGGCATAATCACGCAGAACACGTCGTCGGAGTAGCGGCAGGGGATGTCTTCGCCACGGATGTAGCTCGGCAGACGTTGTCCTAACTCCCAGAAGAGTTGTTCCACGGCGTGGCGGCCTTGGGCCTTCTGCACGGCGGGGATGGCGTCGGGGTAGAGCATCGCGATGCCTATGGGCGATTTGTGGCGCACGGCGGCAGTGATTTCGCGGTTGAGCGATTCTTCCATATAACGTCTGTTGAAGAGTCCGGTAAGCACGTCACGGATGCTGTGCTGTTCAAAGCGAATGTTCAGGTCCTGGTTCGCCACGTAGAGTCCGAAGGCGGCAGAGATGATGCTCACCTTGGCCTGCCAGTATTCCTTAGTCTCGTACTCAGGTAATTTGTCCGTCTGCACGGTGAGGATGCCGAAATGTTCTTCGAGCCCTTCGATGGGGGCGCAGATGGCAATGCCCTTCGGGCGGTGGTGCAGGTGCGTGCAGCCGCTGGAGAGTTCGGGCGAGCTATAATCGGTCACGACGATGTCGCCGGTATTGAAGCTTGCACATTCGGCGGGGGTCACGGTTTCGTCGCTGATGACGTTCGGGCCAAAGCGGAATATCTGCGAGAGTTCGGTCTGCACACCGCCATACATGTAAAGCACGCCGGACGCATCGGGGAATAGTTCCGGCAAGAGTTTCTGCATGGTGTCAATGACTTCGGTGAACGGGCGGTTGCGAATGACGGCGAGTTTGAAAGCGTTCCACGATTCGAGCGGGAAGCCGACCTTGAGGGCCGCCGCATCGAGTTTCTTGATGGAGGGGGGCACCGGCTGCTTGAACGCCTGCGCAGCGGGAATGGCTCCCGGCGGGAGGTCGGGTTTCTTTTCTTCTTGCGGGCGGACCGACACGAACTGGGGGACCTTCGGCTGCGGACGATTCAGCGCCTCGTTAAAGTCGTTTTCGATAGATTCTATCTGTCTCTTGCAGACGGTGTAGAACACAAAGCCAAGCACCGCGCCCCAAGCACCGACAAAAATAAACTTAGCCCCGGTAGACATGGTCTCTTCGGGGACGACATAAGCGGCGATGACGCCCATCAAAAAGGCGACAAGCCAGAAAATATATTTAACGATATTCATGTACTAAATAATATTAAAATAATACGGGGTATGGCTGTAAAGAATTATTAAATAGCCCCTTAAAAAAGTATGGATTACCTCAAAAGGAATTCTTTCAGAAATTATTCCACATCTGAAGCAAAATCGTCTAAAGACTTCACCTGTATAGTCGGAAATTTGACCTGTTTAAGCTCCAAAACTTTCATGAATAAATTCGCGACCACTGGCGATGCATGAATCTCCAAAATTTCTTCATATTCATGCACAATTTCATTAGATACACAT
>JAEEGK010011287.1_pt1 | contig 20445 bp, 17 predicted proteins | sample 8958771 | NCBI WGS metagenome assembly JAEEGK01 (sample SAMN16246547, study PRJNA631951) | gut metagenome | biome: gut microbiome; feature: rumen; material: SC-attached | host: Bos | place: Iran: Karaj | collected 2018-10
GGGAGACGCGATTAGACGTTTCAAAAGAAACAAGATTGCGGTTATTTCTTTCTTCTTCATCGCGTTTATTTTATTGGCCATTTTCATTATTCCGGCTTTCTATCCTTATACATATGATGCAATGTTACCAATTAAGACTGGTGACGAATCATTCATTGATTTAGCACCATTCCAATATAGTGAATCAGAACTAGCAAAGATGGCCGCAGGTGAATTTGTCTGGCCACACATCTTTGGTACAGATAGTGCGGGTAGAGACTACTTTATTCGTGTCATATACGGTACACGTGTTTCCTTAATTGTTGGTTTCTTCGCTGCGTTTATTGTTCTTATTATTGGTACAATCTACGGCTCTATCTCCGCTTTCAGTGGTGGCAAAGTCGATATGATTATGATGCGTATTGTTGATGTTATTTACTCATTACCAGATATGGTCATCATCATTCTCTTATCTGTTGTTTTAAATAACGCTTTCGATTTTGAAGGAACGATATTTGAGAATGTTGGTACATCATTAATATCCATCTTTATTGTTTACGCATTACTTTATTGGGTAGGTATGGCAAGACTAGTTCGTGGTCAAGTTTTATCTATCAAACAAACTGAATATGTTTTAGCTAGTAGATCAATTGGTACACCAACATCTATGACTATTAGAAAGCACATTATTCCTAACTGCTTATCTGTCATTATCGTCAGTGCAACTTTACAAGTACCAAGTGCGATCTTTACTGAATCATTCTTAAGCTTTATTGGTTTAGGTGTCAGTGCTCCAATGCCATCTTTAGGTAGTTTGGCAAGCCAAGCGATTGACTCATTATCATCTAAACCTTATAGATTGCTCATCCCTGCCTTATTCATCTGTTTAATCGTTTTAGCGCTTAACCTGATGGGTGATGGTTTAAGAGATGCTTTCGATCCAAAACAAAAATAGGAGGTATGAATATGGAAAAAGAAGTTTTATTAGAAGTAAAAGACTTGCATACCTCTTTCAACGTGCCTTCTGGTGAAGTCAGAAGTGTTAATGGTGTTTCTTTTAAACTCCATCGTGGTGAAGTTTTAGGTATCGTTGGTGAATCTGGTTCTGGTAAATCAGTGACTGCTTACTCCATTATGCAGATCTTAGAAAAACCAGGACGTGTCATCGGTGGTTCTATTAAGTTTAAAGGTAAGGAAATGCTTGGCATTCCAAATAAGCAACTCCAACAAATTAGAGGTAAAAAGATTGCGATTATCTTCCAAGACGCGATGTCTTCATTAAACCCTGTTTGGAGCATTGGTAACCAATTAATGGAAGCCGTGAAGATTCACGAAGACGAAGATAAGAAAGCCGCGAGAAAAGCTCGTATTAAAGAACTAAAAGCGGAAATCAGAAAGAAAAAGGCTAATAACGAAGACATTACTGAGTTAGTTAAAGAACTCGATATGGCCGTTAACTTTGCGAGATATCGCGCTTTAGAGATGCTTAAACTCGTTGGTATTAATGATCCAGAAAAACGTTTGAAACAATATCCATTTGAACATTCAGGTGGTATGCTTCAAAGAATTATGATTGCCATGGCTTTAATTAATGAGCCTGACTTAATCATCGCTGATGAACCAACAACCGCGTTAGACGTCACTATTCAAGCACAAATTCTTGAATTACTTTTAGACTTACAAAAACGTCTTAACGTTGGCATCATTATCATTACTCACGATTTAGGTGTTGTTGCTCAAATCTGTCATAGAATTAACGTCATGTACGCTGGTAGAGTTGTTGAAACTGGCACATGTGATGATATTTTCTATAATCCTCAACATGAATACACTAAAGGTTTAATTAACTCCATCCCAAAAGCGGATAAGCGTGTTGATAAACTTGAACCTATTCCAGGTAACCCAGTTGATGTTTTCACTTTACCAAGTGGTTGTTCTTTCGCACCACGTTGTAATAACTGTATGAAAGTATGCTTAAGAAAATTCCCTGAATTTATTAAAGTCAGTGAAGATCACTACACAGCGTGCTTTAAATACTTAGAAAAGTTAGTCAACGAAGGCAAAATTAGTGAAGAACAATTAGGCGAATATCTTGGCGAGTGCCAAGAAGGTAATAAAGCCTTCTCACGTATTTCACGTTTAGATGTGGAAAAAGCCTATCAAGATTATCTTAAAAAGAAAAAAGATTACATTGATGATGTTAAAGATGAAACAGTCAGTGAAGAAAACGTCGAAATCGCTAAATATCGTTTAGGCGAAGCTAGACAAGAATATGGACGCGCTAGACGCGACTTCAATTATGCAGTAAGAGAAAGACGTGTTGGTAGTTCTGAAAAGTTATCTATTGATAAGAACGACGTCCATAAAAAGATTAGACACCACAAAGTGGAAATCAAATCTCTCGCTAAAGAGATGCCTTTAGATGTTTTTAATAACTACATCGATAATTTAACGATATCCACTACTCCCGTTAATCCAGATGCTTCAAAAGACGCAGTCAAAGAAGCAAAGAAAGCGATTAAAGAAGCAAAGAAAGAATATCGTCAAACTAAAGGTCAACCACGTAATGACAGAATTAAAGCATTAGTGAAAGTTGATACCGCTAAAGAAAAGCTCGCACAAAGTAAGAAAGACTTAGTGTGGTTTAGATATGTTAATAAGAAAATGCTATCCACAAAGAAGGCTTTGATGAAGATTTATGAAAGAGCCCAAGAGGATAAGGAAAAGAAGGAGGGTAAACAAAGATGATTTCAAAAGAATTACAAGCCCAACTCGATAAAGAGTTTGCCGCGGCTAATGAAGACTTAAATATTAAAAAAGAAACTGTCTTAGAAGTTAACCACCTCTGCATGTATTTCCCTATTAACGTCGGTTTCTTAAAAACTAAACAACTAAAAGCGGTTGATGATGTCAGCTTCACAGTTAAAAGAGGTGAAACCGTTGGTTTAGTCGGTGAATCAGGATGTGGCAAAACTACACTAGGTAGAACCATCCTTCAACTTTACAAGCCAACCGCTGGTCGTATTATCTTTAACGGTCAAAGAGTTAATCCAGGTACCAAGATGGATATCTTAGAACTTGAAGGTAAGATTAATGAAATGAAAAGTCTTATCGCTGAACTTGATGAAAAAGTTAAAAACGGCGATCCTGAAGCGATTGAACAAACTAAACTCGCTAATGACCGTATCGAAAGATTACAAAGAAATATCGATAAGATTAAAGCTAGTAAGAAATACTATCGTGGTTTAGTAAAAGAATTTAGAAAACACGCTCAAATGGTTTTCCAAGATCCATATTCATCATTGGATCCACGTATGACTGTCGAAGACATCATCGCTGAACCATTAGACGCTCATAAGATTTGTAAAACCAAAGAAGAACGTCACCAACGTGTTGAAGAATTAATGAAGATGGTTGGTCTTTCTAGCGAACACGCAACTAGATATGCCCATGAATTCTCTGGTGGTCAAAGACAAAGAATTGGTATTGCTAGAGCTTTAGCCCTTAATCCTGAATTCATTGTTTGTGATGAACCAGTATCAGCGTTAGACGTTTCTATTCAAGCGCAAGTTATTAACACATTCAAAGAATTACAAGAAAAGCTTAAATTAACTTATATCTTCGTTGCCCATAACTTATTAGTGGTTAGACACATCTCTAATAGAATCGCGGTTATGTACTTAGGTCATATCGTTGAATTCGCAGATAGTGATGAATTATTTGAAAATCCATTACATCCATACACTAATTCGTTATTATCGGCTATTCCTGTTCCAGATCCAAAAATTGCGAAGAGCAATAAGCGTATTATTATGCAAGGTGATATTCCTTCACCACTTAACGCTCCTAGTGGTTGTCCATTTAGAACAAGATGTCCAAAAGCCACTGAAAAATGTGCTTTGGAAAGACCAAAACTCATTGAAGTTAAACCAGGTCACCAAGTGGCTTGCCATCTAGTTGAACCAAATAAATAAGCTAAATTAATAGTTAAAGCGGATGAATAATCATTCGCTTTTTCTTTTTGCTATATGCGTAGGCGTTATAAAATAAGTAGCGATTGTTTTAGCAGATTTATGTCATCTAATCAGTCTTATTAGTAGGAGGGACAAGATATGAAATCCTTAAAACCTCAAATTAAATTATCAGTACTCATGTTAGCGCTTTTAGGTGTGACCGCTTGTGGTTACTCTGCTGGTAAAAGCAATGGTTACTACTATAGTGGTAATTATTATAGTAAGAGCAATTACGAACCTCCTATTTCTAAACCAGCAGATAACTATCAAAGCAGAAGCCAACAATCTCAACAACAAAGCACTTATTATGAAAACCCATTTGTTAATGTCGCTAGTGATAACACAAATAACGTTTCTTTAACTAGTAGTACATTTGCCTACACCACGATTAGAGAAGAAATTAACGGTAATCGTCTATATAACGTTAAGAATATGGTGAAAACGGAAGAGATGCTCAACTACTTCTCTTATGGTTATGTTAATGACACAGAAAACGCTTTAGCGGCTAAATTGGAATTAGATAAATGTCCATGGGACAATAGCCACTACTTAGCTTCTGTCGTTGTTAAAGCTAAACCATCAGTGACAGAAAACGTTAAAAACAATATCGTTATTCTTGTTGATAAAAGTGGTTCCATGTCTCCAGTCATGAGTTTAGTTAAAACATCACTTAGAACACTTGTCGAAAATATGGGTGATGATGATATCGTATCTATCGTTTCTTATGCCTCTGGTTGCAAGATTGAATGCGAAGGTAAAACAGGTCAAAACAAGAATTATTTAAATACCGTCATCGATGGTTTAAAGGCTAGTGGCTCCACGAACGGTGAGGCTGGCTTAGAAACAGCATATGATGTCGCTTATAAATATTTCTTAGAAAATGGTAACAATCGCGTGGTTATTCTCACGGACGGCGATTTCAACGTTGGTAAAACAACTGGTGAGGAATTAACCAAGTTAATCAAAAAGAACGCTTCTGATGGCGTTTATCTCACCTGCTGTGGCTATAGGAGCTATGATAACGAAACCTTATACGCTTTAGCGAATAATGGTAATGGTAATGCCTATTACATTGATGGTGAATTAGAAGCCACGAAAGTCTTTGAGCAAGAATTAGGTAAATCATTATACGTCACCGCGAAAGATGCGAAATGCCAAGTACAATTCTCTGATAGAGTTAAATCCTATCGTTTACTTGGTTATGAAAGTAGACAAATAACTGATCAAGAATTTGATAACACTAGAAAAGACGCTGGTGAAATCATGTCTGATCACACCACAGTGGCGTTATATGAATTAGTGATGTCCAATAACAATGTGCATCAAGATGATTACTACTTCAAAGCCACTCTTCACTATAAGGAACCAACCACTGAAGACAATAAAGAAGTTATTGCCACTAAAACAGATATCTCTGTTGAAAGAAGAGAAGATTATAACTTCGCTAGTTATGTCGCTGAATTCGCTCTTATCTTAAGCGAAAGTAGATATAAAGGTCTCTCATCCTATACGCACTTATTAGGTAATATTGACCAACAATCAATTACTGATAAATATAGAGACGACTTTGTCTCCTTAGTCAATAAAGCTAAATCTTTAGCCGAAAGAGCGTAACCTTTTAAAAGGTAAAGTAAAAACCCCGATTCGTTCGGGGCTTTAATTTTCTTCTTGATACTATTTCTTATTTCTTTTCGTTCAAGCCATATTTACGGTTGAAACGATCGACACGACCATCGGATTGAACAAATCTTTGTTTGCCGGTGTAGAATGGGTGGCAGTTAGCGCATGTATCAACTTTGATTTCTTTTAATGTGGAACCTGTTTCGAATGTGTTACCACAGGAGATGCATGTGACTGTGCAACGATGGTATTCTGGATGGACACCTTTTTTCATAACTTTTTTCTCCTTCCGCCTTGAACTGTAATGTCGTTCAAAGTAAGTTTGCTCATAAATACTAACAAATAATGCCTCTATTGGCAAATATATTTTAAAAAATATCCTTTTTGACTATAATTACATATTGATGGAAACGAATAACTATCCTAAAAACGATACATATATTCTCATCCCAGCGTATCGTCCTGATCACTTATTAATCGAATTATTAATTAATCTTAAAAAAGAAAATTTTGATGTGGTCGTTGTAAACGACGGTTCTGGTGATAAATACGATGAGGTTTTTAAAGAAGCGGAAAAATACGCGACTGTTTTAAAGCAAAATATTAACCGTGGTAAGGGTGCAGCGTTAAGATTTGGTTTTTCTTATGTAAACCTACATCCTAATAATCATAATTACGTCATTACTTGTGACGCAGATGGTCAACACGCTGTTAAAGACATTATTCGAGTTAATGATAAATTACACGAAACTGATAGCATCGTTTTAGGTTCTCGTAAATTTGATAAGAGTGTCCCTAAAAGAAGCAGAAACGGTAACTTCATGTCGAGATTATCTAGAACATTAATTACTAAATCATATGTTCCTGATGATCAATGTGGTTTACGTGGTTTCCCAATTAAAGAGATTTTCAATATTGTCACCCTTCCTGGTGACCATTATGAATATGAAATGAACGTGATATGTAATCTTCAAATTAAGAGATTAAAGTTTGAAGAAATACCTATTGAGACTATTTATTTAGATGGTAATAAATCATCACATTTCAAACCAAACCTAGATACATTTAGAATCCAAAGAAGTATTTGGATGAATGCGATTGTCCCACTTGTGTGCGCTTTATTTAGTATCGCAATGATGATTGTCTTAAATGCGATTTGGAGAAATGTTGGCTTATACGTCTACTTATTCTTAGGCTGCTCATATCTTTTCTACTATCAAGCTTTAATGGGTGTCACCGCTTTTGTGTGGCCCACAAAGAAGATGGGTAGAAGGGTTTTAGTGGAAGGTGGATACGCCACTATTAAGACAATTATTATTTTCTTAATCGTCACCATTTTGCATGAGGTCCTACACATTTTCCCTTCAGTGGCGTACACAATAGCCCTTCTGTTAACTTTCTTATTAAACTTCCCGCTTGCTTACCTAGTATGGAAGTTAAAGAATAGAAACGATAATAAAAACAACAAGGAGTAATATTATGAAAGAAAATTTTGCAATTATTACCGACGCCGGTGGCGACTTCACTAGAGAAATCATCGCTAAATACGGTATTGAAGAAACCCCAATGAGCACAGTGGTCTGGCCAGATGGTTCTAATAGACCAACAGACTTATATTGGGACACAATGAAGCCAAATGAATACTTCACTTTAATGACCAATAAAAAGAACAACTTCTCAAGTTCTATTCCCGCTCCTCAAACTATTATTGATAGATTATCCGCTTTAGCAGAAGCTAATAGAAACGTTATTGTTATTACTATTTCTTCTTCTATGTCTGGTGGTTTCAGTGCTTTTACCGTTGCCGCTAGAGAAGTGATGGAAAAATATCCAAATATCAAAATCGAAGTTATCGACTCATTAAGATATAGTGGCGCGATTGATTTAATCGCTGTTGAAGCTAGCTTATGCCGTGAAAAAGGTATGGACTTTGTTAGCACTGTTAATTACTTAAGAGATTTCAGATTAAGAATTCACCAATGTGGTTTCATTGATGACTTATTCTTCTTAGCTAGAAAAGGTAGAATCGGTAAAGGTAAAGCCTTTATGGGTTCTTTAGTGGGTGTTAAACCATTAGGCGATCTCTGTAATGAAACAGGTCAGACCCAAATCATTGGTAAAGCTCGTGGTTATAAAACAGTGATGAAATTATTCCCAGAATATATCAAAGCCACGATTGGTGACACTAAAAATAAAGCCTTTGTCGTCACTTATTCTTTAAGAGAAGAACAAGCTTTAGAAATGAAAAAGATGGTTGAAGAATATTTCAAGCCAGAACATTTAATCTTTGTCCCAGTTGGTCAATCCACAGGTTGTAATGTTGGTCCAGGTTTAGCCGCAGCATTCTACGCTGGTGACGAACCAGTTTCTCCATACTGTGAAAAAGAAAAAGAAATCTTAGAAAAAATCATGAAGGAATAAGATGCCTCAACCAGTAATTATTATTCTCATCGTTGTTGGTGCTTTATTAGTCTTAGGATTAATCTTTTCCGTATTCTTTACTTTCTTAGTGGCCTATAAGGTCTATAGCAAAACCTTAATGCGAGACAAGAATAGCCACTGGGGTAGAGAACATTGTTCTGAACCAGGTAATCCCGCATTAGAAACAATGTGGAAAAGAGGCCTTAAGTGGGCAGAAAAAGATAAATCATTTATTAAAGAATTATCTATTCAATCAGATGATGGTTTAAAACTAGTTGGTGAATGGTTTGATTACGGTTTTGATAAAACAGTGATTATTCTTCCAGGTAGAAGAGAAACATTAGTGTACTCCTACTACTACGCTCAACCATATAAAGAATTAGGTATTAATGTTTTAGTTATCGATCAAAGAGCGCATGGTCTTAGTGAAGGTACATATTCCACATGTGGTATTAAAGAAGCTGATGACGTGAAGTTATGGCTTAGATATATGCATGATGTATTAAATCAAAAAGAATTATTTATCCATGGTATATGTGTTGGTACATGTGTGACCGCGATAACTGCGGCGACATTTAAAGAACCATACTTAAAAGCGATCGTTATGGACAGCGCTTTTATCACCTATAAAGAAATATATAAGAACCACTACATCGAAAGTGGTCATGCTTTATTCCCTGTCTATTATCAAATTTGGATGTGGTTTAAACACTTCACTAAATGCGATATTGAAGACGCTAAAACAATTAATTATGTTCCTAAGTTTGATAATCTTCCTGTTCTTTTTATCTGGGGTACAAAAGATGTCTATTGCTTACCTGAAAAAAGCAAAGAAGTCTACGCTGCTTGTTCCTCAAATAAGAAAGAAATTGTGTGGTTTGAAGGGGCCTTACATTCTAGAGTCAGATTAAGCGATGAAGAGCGCTATGACAGTGTTATTAGCGACTTTTTCGCAAGAAATGCTTGATTTGCAACCAAAAGTTGCGTAATTTCTAACCAGAGTTGGTGGCGCAACCAAATGAAAAATTGCTAGATTGTTGGTGTCAAAAACAGGAGGAAACGATTATGACAATTGAAATCGCAGACAGATTAGTTAAATTAAGAAAAAAATACGGTTACTCCCAAGAAGAACTCGCGGATAAATTAGGTTTATCAAGACAAGCAGTTAGCAAATGGGAAAGAGCCGAAGCTTCTCCAGACACAGACAATCTTATTTGCTTAGCGAAATTATATGGAGTATCTCTCGACGAACTCCTCGCTACCGAAGAAGATATTGACACTATCGTTGAAGAACAAATCAAAGATAATAAAGAAGAAGCGCCCGCTCAAGAAGAAAAGAAAGTTGAAATCAAAGACGATGAAGTAGTCTTATTCAGCAAAAGCGGTAAGAAAGTCACCATTAATGATGATGGTGTGACCTGCTATAACGCTGATGGCTCAGTTAAGAAACATCAATTCGATACCAAGATGGCGATCATCGGTGCTGTTGAAGGCACATTATTCACATTAGCCTTAGTCGCTTATATCGTTGTTAGCGCGCTTCTTGGTTGGTGGGGTATCATGTGGATAGTCTTCTTTATCCCAGAAATCATTTGTTCTATTGCTAGAGCAGTTGTAAAGAAAAACGCTAACCACTTCAATATGGCGTTTGTCGCGGCATTCACATTCTTCTTTGTGAGTTTCTTCTTACCAATCGCTCTTGGTTCATACGGTATCACTATGCCAATGTATTGGCACCCAATGTGGGTAGTCTTCTTAGCCATCCCAGCTTATCACTCCACTGTCGGAGCAATTAACAAAGTTCTTGGAAAACAAGAGGATGATGAAAAAGAAGATAAAGATGAGGATGATGACTAACTAAATATGGCAAAATACGTAGTTTCTTTAGGTGGTAATGCACTAGGAAATAATCCTAGTGAACAAAAACAAGCATTAATTAAAGTCGCTGAGGCTATTACTGGTTTAATTATGGACGGTCACGAAGTGGCGATAGTCCATGGTAACGGACCTCAAGTGGGCATGATTAATCTTGCTTTCGAAACATCTAAAGAAACACCTAATATGCCATTCCCTGAATGTGGTGCGATGAGCGAAGGCTATATCGGCTACCATATTCAAAATGCTTTATATAACTCGTTTAAAGAAAACAATATTAACAAATCTGTCGTAACATTAATTTCGCAAGTTTTAGTGGACCCACAAGATCCACTTTTCTTGCATCCAAGTAAACCAATTGGTTCCTTCTATACAAAAGAACAAGCCGAACAAATAAGTAAAGAAAAAGGCTATATCATGAAAGAAGATGCTGGAAGAGGTTATCGAAGAGTAGTTCCTTCACCACTTCCAATCGATATTATTGAAAAAGAATCTATTAAAGCTCTATTAGATAATGGACAAGTCGTCATATGCGCAGGTGGAGGTGGCATCCCTGTTATTAAACAAGATAACAAATTAGAGGGTGTGGCCGCGGTAATCGATAAAGATTATGCTTCCAGTAAGCTCGCTAGTCTCATAGACGCTGACTATTTAGTCATTTTAACCGCTGTGGACAACGTTCATCTAAACCATGGAAAAGAAAACGAAGTCATCTTAAAAGATGTTAAGAAAGCCGATATGGCTAAATATCTAGAAGAAGGACATTTCGCTAAAGGAAGCATGTATCCAAAAGTACAAGCGGTACTTAACTTCTTAAAAGATAATAATAAAACTGCAATTATTGCTTCATTAGATAACGCAAAAGATGCATTCAAATTAAAAGCCGGGACCATCTTGAGATAAATCCCGGTTTTATTTAACGCTATAAATCTTGTAGTAGTTTTCAAACTCTTTGACTATTTGATTAACATTAATTGTTGGTCCACTGCATCTACTTGATAATTCCGTTAATAAACGATCAAAAGTTTTAACGGACATAAAGCGTAATGAGAATAATACTTTTCTTCCATTATTCTTTTCTATCACCATAAACGGTAATGGATTAAGCACTTCTTTATATACTCCACGAGAATCTCTTCTAAGTGGCATAATCGTTACCCGTCTAACGTCTTTATATTCTATTGCTACATGATATTGGATTTTACTTTTACCAAGTTTAAGATCTCCGCGTGTATACATTTTATCTTTGCCAAGAACAATATTATTAAATAAAAACATTGCTTCTAAATACGCTAGAGGGAGTATACCAATATAGAAAATAACCGCGAACACAATTGCGACATGACTTTCAAATCTTGTTCTAAAGGATAATGTGAAATAACTAACGTTAAGGAAGACCGCTAAAAAGATGGTAATTAAAAGCGCTGTTATAATCAGTGATTGCAACACCAAAGAAGATTTGGATGTTCTGAAATAGTGCTTTTTCTTCATAGTTTCATAATAAACAAAATGTTTGAATATTAAAAGCCGAGGTCACCAAGAGATGAACTTCGGCTTTTCTATTCTTCTTCAGTTGCCCAAACCGCTTTCGAAAAATCTTCCACAAGCTGTTCAACATCAAAAGTTAAATAATTATTCACTGAATTACATCTATTTACCAAATCGATTATTAGTTGTCTTACTGTTTCTTTTCTCATCATATAGATTGCAAACCTAACATCTCTCTTGTTAGTGCTAATCACTAAATATGGTATAGGTCTTACTATTAATGCACTACTGCCATCAGATTTTCTGCTAAGCGCCAAGACGCGCACATCTTTAATATCAGTGTAATTTGCAAAAGCGGGATATTGAAGCTTAGATCTGCCCCCTCTATTATCGCCATAGCTCACTATCTTATCTTTTTCTAAACAGACTGTCCCTTTATAAAAGGTTGATAGTATGTAAATAAAAGTTAGTCCTCCAAAAAATAACACGATAATCAAAAAGATATTAATTCCTAGGTAAGTGTTCTCTTTTCCAAGTTTAATCATTCCAATTAGAAAAAAGCCGAAATAGAAAAAAGAGGCACCACAAAATGCAATGGTAATAGCTTGTAATATGATAGAAGAGACTGATGTTCTAAAATAACGTTTTTTCTTCATGGATTCATAATAAACCAAAATGCATTAATAATAAAAGCCGAGATTGTCTAAAACAAATTCTGGCTTATTTCTGAATACTATTATTTCAGTTTGAATAGATTGTCAATTTCTTCTCCGTCAACAATATCCTCTATTATTCCACTAGCAACAATATGCCCGCCTTCTTGAAGCTTGAATTCAGTTCCTCTAAATAGAATGTCTGGTGCCTTTTCATGAATAAGAAATTTCAGATAAGCCTTTGTGGTGTGTTGGTCGACTAGCTCATATGAGTAGCAAATAACCGACCACGCATTACCATTAAAAATAATATTGTCGTCAATTGAAATTATCGGCATATACCTGTTGGTTTCAAATGGAATTGGTCCCTTTCTACCACCTTGAGAACTTGTTAGCCAAGTAATGCGAGCAGAGAATATTTTGTCGTTCATAAGTTAACTCCTAGAAAAACCATAATGACTGGATTTTTTAAACTTTGTAAATCTTTTTCAATTCCTCTAATTGATTAATATTTTCAAAACTAATGCATTTTGCTTCTAATATTCTTTTTATCGCTAATTCATTATCTAAGCTATGATAGGCATCATATAATTCAAACAACTCATTAGGTTTTATTAAGTCATAAATCTTTTTCATTGGTTGCTCGTAAATATAGCAAATATAGCGGTATATGTATCCAATCCATTCCATGGACTGTTCATTGTAGATAATGCCGCCTTTTTTGTTGTTTCTCATTACTTCTATGTATGCTTGAGGTACATCGATTGCTTCAAGCAAGAAACCAACTGAGTCCATTCTTTCGCCTAATAATGAATGGGCATATTTTTTTATAAAAACTTTTGATGACACTCTTTGGTTAACAGAATACCCAAACAAACTAGCTTGATATCTACACAGCATTAAACCAACTTCATTCATTTTTTTCATTTTAGTAAGTCCTCAATATACTTGCCTTTGCCAGCATATTCTCGTTTAGCTAATTTAACTTTATCTTTTCCAATTTTGGTGCTTTCTTCTTTTTTTGTTTTGTAATCATTTTTTTCCTGGTTGCAAAGATAAAATCTATCAATGATTTTCAAAGAGCGTTTGATGGCTTTGTCGTTCATAAAGACATATTGTTTGCCTAGCCAGTTGGCGCTTAAAGCATTTAAGCATTGTAAATCTGTTATCTCTCCAGAACTAAAATCATCTAGAATGTCATACATTGTGTTATCAGCAATAGGTGCAATAATCAAATCAGCGCTTTCAACCTTTTTTATGAGGTCTCGTAAATACTTAGAATTTGAATATTCATCTATTTTTCCTCTGAAATATGATATTAATACCATCCACTCACAAGAAACATCAAGTTCCACTATTTTTGAGATAGAAGCAAGATTACATTCAATAGCATATACAGAAGAATTTTGGAAATTTGATACAAAGCTGGCGCTTTGGAGTAACGATTCTCCAACATAAAATCCTTTGCCAAAATCTTTTTTTGGTTCGCTTTTTTCAATTGTGATTTCTCCATCAATAAACTCTTTAGCGCCATGATATAGAATCTTGATTTTTTTAGATTCTTTTGACTTATACATTTCTTCTTTGAGGAGATTAATTCTTAAGTTCTTGCTATAAAAAGCATCGTACATTTTTTCTAGGTTTTCCAAAGATGGGGTTGTTTTATGGCTGATCCATCTATAATAGGTCATCCTCGTTATTCCAAGCATTTTACAAGCATCTTCGTTGCTTAAACTTAATATTTTTTTAGCGAATTCAATATCTTTAATGTAATTAAATTTCATGTTTGATTCTCATCAAATACAATGTAACACGTGTTACATATTATTTCAACATGATGTTACATATTATTTCAAAAAAACCGGGCTGATTTCCGGTTTTTATTTCTTCTTGTTTGTTTTCAATTTCTTCAGTGGCGCCCACTTATTATAGATTCTTTGATAATATTCTCTCCAAAGATTCTTCACGTGTTCTTTGCTATAGAAATCTGAGATATATTTACTACCTTCTTGGTAGTGTTCGTAATACTTCTTATCAGTGGCCAACCTATTGATTTGTTCACAGAAGCCATCTACATCAGGAGCTTTCGCATATGTATCTTTATCGACAAATAAGATATCTTCATATAATTCTAAGTTTCTTAATAAGACTGGTTTTCTAGAATTAACGGCTTCTAAGATAGACATTGGGAACAATTCATCAAATGATGGCATGAATAATAAGTCACACATATTGAAGATGCCATTCATTTCAGTTCTTGGAATTATACCAATAAACTTCACGTTTTCTGGAGGATTATCCATGATGGCTTTAAGTTCTTTATAACCATCAGTAATCGCTCCAAAGGAGAAACCACCCGCCCAAACGAAGACTTTATCTGGATTGCGTTTCGCGCATTCCACATAATCTTTAACGCCTTTTCTTGTTTGAACTTGTCCACATCCCATAATGACGAACTTATCGTGTGGGATGCCGTATTTATCTCTTAGAGCATTTCTTTCTTCGAGAGGTAATTCATGGAACTTTTCATGATCCACAAAGTTAGGAATATAAGTAACGTTTTCTCTTTTTAAGCCTAGTTTCACTAATGGTTCAATAAAGATTGGGTTAACTACGACCGCTTCATCCGCTTTCTTATAAGCGTGTTTAACGTATTTCTTAAATGCCCAGAAGATTGGTTTAGGCATTTTTAAAGAACCATCAAATGTTTCAGGTAAGCAGTGAACATAAGTAACGTTGATATGTCTTTTATTTAAACGCATCACATATTGAGGATTGAATGTGTGCATATGATAAATATCAAAGTTAGATTTCTTGGAGTTAACTTCTACTTCAAAGATATCGTCATTCTCTTTAACTAAGGCTACTTGTTCAATATAAGCACTGCCAACACCTTGTCCATCGACAGATGTAGCTTGTGATAACATGTTAATTCTAATTTTCTTCATCAGTTTGATTTTACTCGATTGTGTAAAGTCTGGGTAGCATTTTTCTTTTTTACGCTGTTTTAATACATAATTCAAACGAATTATGCTAATATTTGACCAGCATTATTAAAAATTAATAAAAAGGAGGAAATATATGATTAGTAAAAAATTAGCTATTGAAGTGCTTAATGCCGCTTTAGAAACAGGCGCTGATTATTCTGAAATCTTCTATGAAGATAGTAGCTCCCATTCAGTGTCTTTAGAAAATGGCAAAGTCGAAACAACTAGCTCTAACTCTTTATGTGGTGTTGGTTTACGTTTACTTAAAAACAACCAATGCGTGTACGGATATACTAACGATTTAAGCAAAAAAGGCTTATTAGCGTTAGCCAATTCCTTAAGTAAATCATTCCACGATAAGAGAATCTTAACAGTTACTAAATTAGACATGATCAAAGCGAAGAATCGTAATCCAATTACAAGAAGCTATGAAGATGTCCCAGTGGAAGAAAAGATTGCCTTACTTAAAGAAGGTATTGAAGAAATCAATGCATTAAAGGATCCAAGAATCGTTAGAACATTTGGTGTCTTTGGTGATAACAAGAGATTCGTTGCCGTCTTTAACTCTAAAGGTAAATGGTTCAAACGCACTACCGAGTTCGGTAGAATGGTCTTCCAAGTTATTGCCGCGGATCAAAATGGTTTTGAAATTGGTTTTGAAGGTCCAGGTGCTCAAAAGGATATTAGCTATTTCAGAAGTGAAAAAGTTAATCCAAAGAAGACCGCTAGAAAGGCTGCTGAAACCGCTTTAAAAATGTTAACAGCGGCGGAATGTCCAAGTGGTGTTATGCCAGTAGTCATCGGTAATGGTTGGGGTGGTGTCTTATTCCACGAATCTTGTGGTCACCCATTAGAAGCCAGTGCGGTCGCTAAAGGATTATCTTGTTTCTCTAATAATAAGATTGGCGATTATATCGCCTCCCCTATCGTCAGTGCAGTTGATGACTCCACTATTCCAAGTGAATGGGGTTCAATTGATATCGATGATGAAGGTAATCCAGGTAGCAAGAGATTACTTATTAAAAACGGTAAATTAAATGACTATATGATTGATGACTTAAATGGTCGTCGTATGAATAGAGAAGGTAACGGTGCTTGCCGTAGACAAAACTACCGTTATGTTCCTACATCACGTATGTCTAACACATACATTTGTAATGGTAAGAGCACACCAGAAGAAATCATTAAAGCCACTAAGTTAGGCTTATATGCTGTTGGTTTTAACGGTGGCTCTGTTGATCCAACAACTGGTGAATTTAACTTCGGTTGTAGTGAAGCTTATATCATTAGAGATGGTAAGATTGCTGAACCAGTTAAAGGTGCAACCTTAATTGGTAAAGGCTTTGAAATCTTAAAGAAGATTGATATGGTTGGTAACGACTTAGATTTAGCCCAAGGTATGTGTGGTGCTTCTTCTGGTTCTATTAGAACTAACGTTGGTCAACCAACTCTTAGAGTGAGCGAAGTCACCGTCGGTGGTCGCGGAGGGGAGTTAAAATAATGGGTAAATATGATAAGTTTTTTGCTTTAGCAAAAGAAGCAGGACTCCAAGAAGTCGAATTATCTATCGCTGAATCTCGTAGTTTGAATATCTCCTTATTCCACGGAGAAGTCGACGAATATAAAGATAACAATGGTTATTCCATCTTAGCGAGAGGTATTCTTAACGGTAAATGTGGCGCTGCGGCATGCGACGTTTGGAATAAAGATAAAGCGGCGTGGTTAGTTAAAGAAATCGTCGCTAACGCTAAAGTCATTGAAAATGATGATCCGATCTTCATCTATAAAGGCAGTGAAAAATACCATAAAGTTAATACTTTCAATAAAGAATTAGAAAACGTTTCTATCGATGAAAAGATGAAAGCTTTATATGCCTTAGAAAAAGCCTGTAAAGAAATCGATCCACGCATCGTTGAAGTTGCTGGTACTGAATTCTCTCAAACAAGTGAAAAGGTTACATTAGTTAACTCTAATGGTCTTAACTTAGTGCAAAAGAGCAACTACTTCACCTTTGTGGCTCAATGTGTCGCTAAACAAGGTGAGCAAACAAAGTCTGGTTATGATTTCTTCTTAGATAACGATTTTTCTAAATTCAATCCACAAGAATTCGCTAAAAAGATTGTTAAAGTCACTGTTGATCAATTAGGTGGTGAAGCTTGTGAAACTAATAAATATAAAGCGGTTTTACACCCAGATGTCGTGACTTCTTTATTAAAAGCCTATATCGGTCACGCTGAAGCGGAAGAAGTTCAAAAGAAATCATCCTTATTTATTGGTAAATTAGGTCAAAAGATTGCTTCTAAGAAAATCACTATCGAAGATAAACCATTAGCCAAGAATGTCTTTGCTAGATGGTTCGATGATGAAGGTGTTGCTACATATAACAAACCAATTATCAAAAACGGTGTGTTACAAACATACTTATATAACTTAACCACCGCTGCTAAAGATGGCGTTCAAACAACTGGTAATGGTTTTGGTGGCGGTTCTAAACGTGGTATTGGTACAGCCTTCCTTTCCTTAAAACCAGGTAAGAAATCATTAGATGAATTATTCGAAATGGTGGGCAATGGTGTTTATATTACTGATGTCAGTGGTCTCCACGCTGGTCTTAATAGACAAAGTGGTAACTTCTCACTTCAATCCACTGGTTTCATGATTGAAAACGGTAAGAAAGGTAAACCATTAGATCTCATCACTGTCGGTGGTAACTTATTAGATGTCTTCAAAGATGTCTTAGAAGTCGGTAACGATGTTACCGTTGAACCAAGCGGTGTTTCAGCGGAATCTATCTTAATTAAGAAAATCGCAGTTTCCGGAAAATAAGAAAACATCAAGCAAAAATAGACCGTTATTAATGACGGTCTTTTTTTATGTTATCTAATCGTATATAATGTGCGTGCTATGAAAAACAAATTAATCAAATTAACAATCGCTACCGCTCTTTTCTTATGCGGTGCAGGATTAGTCTCTAATCAAAACAAAACAGTCGCTCCTGTTGAAGCGGCAACACATGTCGATAACTTCGACCCTTATACCTACACAGGTACTTATTATGATGCCTTAGACAAAACAGGTACTGAAGGTTTATATGGCACCTTTAGATCTAAATTAGGCTCATACATCTTCCCAAAAGGCTGGTATACCTATGGTGGCGGTGGCTCTGATCACTTATCTACCCAACTACAATACGCTGATGAAGATCCAACCAACAAATCCAATATGATCTATCTTTATACCCGTGACTCAGTAAGAAAGAACGCTGCTAGTTCATGGAATAGAGAACACGTCTGGCCTCAATCTAACTCAAGAGGTAATAAAGGACAACACTGGGGAACAAGTGAAGCTGGAACTGATATCTTACATATTAGACCAACATATAACACCACTAACAGTACTCGTGGTAATGATAAGTACGGTAACACAAACAAGAGCAATCCAGTAACTTATAACGGTATGCCTTATGGTTATAGCTCTGGTTCTGTATTTGAACCATTAGACTCCGTTAAGGGTGACGTTGCCCGTATTATCATGTATGTTTGGACAGCCTATTATGATTATTACGATGATACAGCCCTATTAATCACAAAAACATTCACTAACTATGACACTCTTCTTGAATGGCATATGTTAGATAAACCAGATGTTTCTGAAGGCTATAGAAACGATTATTCTCAAACATCAAAGCAAAAGAATAGAAATCCATTCGTTGATCATCCAGAATACGCTTGGAAAATCTTTGGTGATTCAGCTTCTGCAGATGTGAAAAACCGTTGTAAGCAAACTTATCCTGGTAATGAAAAGGTTGCCACTAAGATTGAAATCAGTGGTGAAGCCACAAAGAAACAATACACTGCAGGTGAATCATTTGATCCAACTGGCTTAACAGTGACTGCCACATATACTGATAACACCACTGCAGTTATCGCTAATGATAAATGCACTTGGGAACCAAAAAGATTACGCGCTGGTTTAACATCCGTTACTTGTAAATATGATAGTTTAAGCGCGACTTATGAAGGTATTACCGTTGTTCCTGGTCCTATACCAACAATTCAAGGTACATATGGTATTGTCTTTACTCAAGATAATGAGGCATCATCTTTCCCAATAGCCGCTAACGAAGTATTAACGGGATATGCAGCTAATAACACTCTTGTTGATGAAGTAACTAGTGTGCAAAACGTTTATCCAGGTGAAAATGGTTTACAAGTTGATAATAGAGGTTCAATTGTTTTCAAATTAAAAGACGTGGCAAAAACACCTGATATTCAATCTGTCTATTTTGTTTCTAGCCAAGGTGCCGAAGAAGTAGAAGTAGATGTTAAGTTAAACGAAGAAGATATTTCATTTAGCTCCGCTGATGGTGTTCATACCATTAATATCGCCGGATACTTTGATGAAGGTTTATCCACTATTACTATTTCCACTACTAAAGCATTTGAATTAACGGAATTTGGTATTAATGTGAAGCAAAAAGAACAACCTGTTCCACCTCAACCTCAACCATCATCAAGTTCATCTAGTGAACCGGTTTCTGAATCATCAATTCCAGAATCATCTAGTGAACCAGGTAACAAAGACAACAATCATAAAGGTTGCAATGGATCAATCATCGCGGTTGCTTCATTAACTGGTATTACCGCTCTTGTTGGTTCAGTGTTATTACTCTCTAAGAAGAGAAAGAAATAACTTAATTAGTAAATTAAAAGTGCCTCCTCGTTGAAGGCACTTTTTGTTTACTTAATATATCTAACTATTTCTCCGCAACTTGGAGTTTGTAGCCCTCTAATTCCCAATCTGGGTGAGCGGCAATAACTTTATCTAATGCTTCGTTAAATAATGTTAATTCAGTTGCTTGTCTATTTTTAGGTGTTTTCTTGAATGCTTTATAAACGTTATTTAAAGCAATAATGCATTCACTTCTAGATTTATCTAATAAACCAGACATTAATAAGTAAGCACGAATGGATTGCATAGAAACGTCGTTAGAGATTTCTCTTCTTTCACTAACAGGTACTTCCTTATCATAGTATTCTTTAGCGGCCGCTAAATCTTTATTTAATAAGTTAATATAAATCTTTTGTGCACGAGCGCGAATATAGACTTTAACATCAATACCTTCTTTAGCGGCAATAATCTTATCCAAGATTTGCTCTGCTTCTTCATATTTCTTTTCGTCTAATAAGGCATAAACTTTGTTTAAGTTAAGATCCGCGGTGAAGTTAGTAATTTCATCGAACAATTTAACTTCAACTTTGTGACCTTGTTGCATTTCATATTCCACTCTTAGGAGTTCATTAAAAGCGGCTTTATTTTTTGGGTTAGAAACCATGGTTAAACGATAACCATCGGTCATGGAGTCAATTCTTAATGGAACGATGTTATAGAAAAGAACAACTAAACCAA
>JAEEGK010011289.1_pt1 | contig 20443 bp, 15 predicted proteins | sample 8958771 | NCBI WGS metagenome assembly JAEEGK01 (sample SAMN16246547, study PRJNA631951) | gut metagenome | biome: gut microbiome; feature: rumen; material: SC-attached | host: Bos | place: Iran: Karaj | collected 2018-10
TGCGCTTGCGAAAAGTGAGCGCAAAGCCTTAATAGATGCACCTTTAGCTCAGTTGGTAGAGCACCTGACTCTTAATCAGGGTGTCCAGGGTTCGAGCCCCTGAAGGTGCAGGTAAAGTATCGGTTTTGAAGCGTAGACTTCGGGGTCGGTGCTTTTTTTTGCGCGCTAAGCGAATACCATCAATTGCAAGCTTGCTTGCAACGAGAATGCAACAGTGTTTGCGGGGAGAGCTTGCTCTCATGAGCAAACAGTGTTGCATTCACGGAGTGAGACGGAGTCTCACGTATTGATGGTTGAGCGCACGTACATCGAGCGGACCGAAAAGGTACGCGAGATGACAAACTTAAAAATGTTGACATACATCAAACGTTGTTTTAATATGCTCTTTGGGTAATACTGTAAAGGGTTCCGAGGAGCATTGGGATTTGGGGAGCTTTTCTTAAGTTCAAAGCATTCTGACTCTTCGATGCCTTTCCAAGAAAAATCATTATTCGCAAATGGGAGGATAAATTAATGGCGGAATTTTGGATTGACTTACCGGCAGCACGTGAAGCTGCGGGAGAGCTTGCGGAAAGTGCAAATGCGCTTGAGGCTGAAATTGCTGAAATTGCTGGGGCAGCGAACGGGGTACTTTCTTGTTTGAGCGATGCAAGTGCCACCGGGATCTCGGAACAGCTTAGAGGGTTGTCAGAGGAACTGGCACAACAGAAAAGAAATATTGAAGCAATGGCGTCTGTACTTTTCGATGTGTGTGATCTATATGAAAAGACAAATAAAGAAGTAGCAGCTTCGGCAAACGCATGCAATGAGGAAAAGACGGTTTTAATAGAAGAAGTCGAGAGTGTTCAACAAACGTATGGGGCAGAATATGTAGCCCTGACGCCCGGAGCACGGGATGTGATCAATGCATTCAGCGTAAGTCCGATTCATAATAAAACAATACGTGACCTGTCTCAGAATGAACAGGATTTTGCTATATTTATAAATAATTTATCCGGAAGGATAATAAAGAGAGGTACCTCCCACTATGAGATCAGTTACCCCAATGGGTACGTAGGTTACGATTGGGGGAAAATAGAAAATGTGCTAAAGAAACCCGCTGACGAGATCACAGCTGAAGAATATCTCGAGCTTACAGCATTATTCCTTGATATGGACAACGCTGATGCTACGAAATTTCTGAAGCTACTAACAAGACCGAAGAATAACGTTCATGTGGAGGATTCGCTCTTTATCGACCACAATCCGAATGATTACACTGTCTGGACAGTAGATGATGAAAAGATCCAAAAGCTTCAGATCGGCATGATGATCTATTCAGATCTGTACGACACCTATAACCTGGATATGAAGGAACTGAAGGCGAAACTCGGGTTTGACGTGTTTGGTGAATCGGAGCTTGTTAAGCTGAGCGAGACCATGGAAAACAAGCAGAATGCGATCCTTCAAAAATCAGCGCTTTTGGATACTTTGGCTATGTGTGGCGGAAGCAGTGATTCCCCGAATGGAGGACCGACAGATATAGGATCCGGTTATTTTACGTCGGAGGCGAATGCAAAAGGACCGGACATTTCTGTCAAAAAATTAGGAAACGGATCCATAGAGCTGTCATATTACACCGATGGCAGAAACGATCATTTGATTTCGAAAACGGTGACTGTAGGAAAGGTGTCCGATGGGAGTTTTGGTACAAGAAACGTGATCGAGGAGAGCAACAATTATTATGTTGACCGCTTCTCTACAAGTGTAACGGATGCCCTGCAACAAACAGCAATATCGGCCACCAATCTTCTTCTGACGATCGGGACAGGCGGAATGTCCGTGGCGGTGGGAGCAACAGCTACAACCCTCGAAGAAGGGCTCTCGGCAGCTTTTGGCTTTGTTGAAGACAATCAGGTGCTTGATGAACAGAGCAAATTCTACAATGCTGCGATCGTTGCCGAAAACAATAAAGATTTTGGATTGAAAAGCGTTCCCATAACAGTGGGAACAGGTTCGTCAGAGGGAAAAATGACACTGACATACCCGACAGGAAAGACTAATCCGACGGTAGGGGCGTTAGAGCATGTAGTGAGAACCAATAAGATAAACCCCGTGCACTACGGATTGCCTTCTGAAAAGAAAATAACATACAAGACAATAACACAATATCCTCAAGAGATACATAATCTGTTGATAGGAAAGCCCTTGGAGGGATATAAAACTATAGCGAAAACGCTTCCCGAAAGTAAGGTTACATACATACTTCAGAGTCCGTATCTTGAAATGGGCAATAGAATAGAATAACTATGGGTGTAGACAATAATACATTGATCGGCATCGGTTGTTTGAATGGAGGAAGAAATGAAGAAATCTTTATATATGATAGTGTTTATTTGCGTGCTCCTGATGGGAGCATGCGATACGCCAAATGAAGTGGAACCGGCAGAAAACAAGCAGAACGAAAGGGAAAATACAGAAGCAGTTAAATACGAAGGGGAAATAGAAGATCAGAAGATAGATGCAACTAGTTTCCCGGATGAGGTATTTCGTAGTTACGTGTCGGAAAACCTGGATATTGATAAGAATGGTATCCTGTCAGGAGAAGAAATAGGGAGTGTAACTGAGATCGATGTTTCAAATATGGGAATTACCAACCTGAAAGGAATAGAGTACTTTTTAAACCTTCAGGAATTGTATTGTTGGGATAACAAACTAAAGTCTCTTGATGTGAGCTCAAATATCAAATTAACATTTCTGACATGTTCAGATAATGACCTTGAGGAACTTGATGTAAGCTCAAATATTCAATTGAGGTTTTTATCTTGCGGATATAACTCTATTAAAGTGCTGGATGTTAGTAAAAACGAGATGCTTGAGGGATTGATCTGCGACAAGAATCAGTTGAAAGAAATAGATGTAACACATAATAGTCAACTCACAGACTTAGAGATTGATGATAATCAGCTAGTAAGAATTGATGTCAGCCATAATTCGCTGTTGGAGAGATTGCAGTGTGACGAGAATGAGCTGACAGAATTGGATATCAGTAACAATTTGCTTCTTGTATCGCTGTATTGTGACGAAAACCAGTTAACAAAGCTGGATCTGAGCAATAACAAAAATCTTCGTTATTTGAATTGTACTCATAACAACTTAACAAGCCTTGATCTGAGCAACAACCCTTTATTGGAAGAAATCTATGTACCAAAGATGACCCAAGTGATTCGATAGCCATCAATGTTTAAAAATATCTTGGTTATTACTGGTTAAATTGAGATATTGTAACAAGCTAAGCGGCCCTTTACCTTTTTAAGCTGTTGGCAAGAGCGGTTACGGAACGCGAGATGTCCCGACTCTTCTTGACACCCATATTTCAGGTGCTATAATCACATTAATATGGAAAAAAATCGGTTTTTATCCGAAGAAGGAGCAGTTTATGTCAGAGAAAAAGCTTATGCTTGGCAACGAGGCCATAGCAAGAGGCGCTTACGAAGCGGGAGTTAAAGTCTCGGCCGCCTACCCCGGCACTCCGAGTACCGAGATCAGCGAAAACATCGTTAAGTATGATGAGATCTATGCAGAGTGGTCACCCAACGAGAAGGTGGCGATGGAAGTAGCTATCGGCGCATCCATGGCCGGCTCGAGAGCACTTGTATCGATGAAGCACGTCGGTGTCAATGTGGCATCCGATCCCCTTTACACCGTCAGCTATATCGGCGTTACGGGCGGACTCGTGCTTGTTGCTGCGGACGACCCCGGAATGTACAGCTCACAGAACGAGCAGGATTCGCGTGCCGTTGCACGTGCTGCGCACATCCCCGTTATCGAGCCTTCGGACAGCTCGGAAGCAAAAGAATTCGTCAAATTCGCATTCGATCTTTCGGAGAAATATGACACACCCGTTATGCTCCGTACAACCACAAGACTTTCACATTCGCAGGGTATCGTTGAGCTTGAGGAGAGATTTGAGCCCATCGACATTCCTTATGAAAAGAATATAGCTAAAAACGTTATGATGCCCGGCAACGCCATCAAGCGTCATCCCGTCGTTGAGGCACGCGAGAAGCAGATGGCCGAGGACGGTGCAGATTTCCCCGTTAACCGTATCGAGATGAATGACACGAAGATAGGTGTCATCACTTCGGGTATCCCTTATCAGTATGTTAAGGAAGCAATTCCTAACGCTTCCGTTCTTAAACTCGGTGTTGTTAACCCTCTTCCCCGCAAGATGATCGAAGATTTCGCGAAGAAGGTTGACAAGCTCTACATCATCGAAGAGCTCGATCCCATCATCGAAGAGCAGGTTAAGTCCTGGGGTATCGATTGCATCGGCAAGGAAATCCTCACCATTCAGGGCGAGTACAGCGCCAACATGCTCCGCAAGGCCATCCTCGGCGAGAACAACGCGCTCACGGCACCCGCACAGGTACCCATGAGACCTCCCATCCTCTGCCCCGGATGTCCTCACAGAGCTACATTCTACGCTCTCAAGAAGCTCGGCCTTCACGCAGCGGGCGATATCGGCTGCTACACACTCGGTGCCGTTGCACCTCTCGGGGTTGTTGACACCACCGTATGTATGGGCTCAAGTATCAGCACGCTTCACGGCATGGAGAAAGCAGGCGGCCGCGAGTTCATCAAGGACTGGGTGGCTGTTATCGGAGATTCAACGTTTATGCACACCGGTGTGAACTCCCTCATCAACATGTTCTACAATCAGGGAACAGGTACAGTTCTCATTCTCGATAACTCGACCACGGGTATGACCGGCCACCAGGACCATGCGGCAACCGGTAAGACCCTTAAGGGCGAGACAGTTCTTGCTGTTGATCTTTATAAGCTTTGCCACGACGGCATCGGCATTGAAAATACAAGAGTAGTGAGCGCATTTGACAGCGAAGCCCTGACTGCAGCCATAAAAGAGGAAGTGGCCAGAGAAAAAGTTTCGGTCATCATTGTCCAGGCGCCTTGTGCACTGCTCAAAAGCAATAAGCCGAAGCCTGCATTCAGGATCGACCCTGACAAGTGTGTAAGATGCGGCATGTGCATGAAGCCCGGCTGTCCCGCGATCACAAAGAAGCCCGATGGGGCGGTTGCGATCGATGCGACACTGTGCAACGGATGCGGATTATGCGAAGGTCTTTGCAAAAAGGGTGCAATAGTTAGGTAAACAGGAGAAGGAGTGGCATTATGCAGACAAAGAATATTATGATAGTCGGTGTCGGAGGACAGGGAACTCTTCTGACGAGCAGAATTCTCGGAGGACTTACACTTCGTGCGGGATTTGATGTAAAGCTTTCCGAGGTTCACGGTATGGCGCAGCGAGGCGGAAGCGTCGTAACTTTCGTTCGCTACGGAGAAAAGGTGAATGAACCCATCGTTGAGGAGGGACAGGCAGATGTCCTCATCGCATTCGAGAAGCTTGAAGCCATGAGATATGCTCATTTCCTCAAGAAGGACGGCGTTCTCATCGTGAATGACCAGCGCATTGATCCTATGCCTGTCGTTATCGGGGCAGCAGAGTATCCCGAAGGCATCATCGAGGATCTCGAGAAGAAGTACAAAGTACTTAAGATCGATGCACAGAAGGCAGCACTTGAGATCGGAAACCCGAGGACATTTAACATAATCGTTCTGGGAATGGCTGCCAAGCACATGGATTTCTCTCACGAAGACTGGCTCGATGTGATCGCAAAAACCGTACCCGAGAAGACTATCGAAGTAAACACAAAGGCTTTTGAACTGGGGTATGGTATGTGAAAACTCCAAGGTCCGCCGGCGGGTAACCGTTCGCGGAATAAAGAAGAGAGGGGAAATCCAACATGATTTGGAATGAAAGCAAAGAGTGCATGAGCCGTGATGAAATGAATCATCTTCAGAGCACTCGCCTCGTAAAACAGGTAAAGAACATTTATCACAGTGTAGAATCCTACAGAAAAAAGATGCAGGCGATCGGTCTTGAACCGGGCGATATCAGGGGTATTGAAGACCTTGAGAAACTGCCCTTCACGACCAAAGACGACTTAAGAGACAATTATCCCTGCGGGCTGTTCGCAGTACCCCGCTCCGAGATCGTCAGGATCCACGCTTCTTCGGGAACAACAGGTAAGGCAACGGTTGTCGGCTACACACGCCGCGACATTGAGAACTGGGAAGAGTGCGTAGCACGAATCCTTACGATGGCCAACATCGGCAGCAGCGACACGGTTCAGGTTTCGTACGGCTACGGCCTTTTCACCGGCGGTCTCGGCGCTCACTACGGAGCAGAGTTCCTCGGTGCAACGGTAGTACCGCTTTCGACAGGTAACACAAAGAAGCAGCTCACGATGATGCGTGACCTCGGCGTTACGGCCATCTGCTGTACACCTTCGTATCTTATGTACCTGGCTGAAGCGATCGAAGAGCAGGGCATTTTAAACGACCTTGTATTAAAGAGCGCTATCTGCGGTGCAGAGCCCTGGACAGAGAACATGCGTCGTGAGATCGAGAGAAGGCTTCACATCGAAGCGCACGATATCTACGGCCTTTCAGAGGTCATGGGACCCGGCGTTGCGGGTGACTGTCAGTATCACACAGGTCTTCATATCAATGAGGATCATTTCCTTGCCGAGATCGTTTCGGCAGAAACGCTTAAGCCCATCCCCGACGGAGAGACAGGCGAGCTCGTGTTCACAACACTCACAAAGGAAGCGCTTCCTCTCATCCGTTACAGGACAAAGGACCTTACAAGCATCACACACGAGAAGTGCGAGTGCGGCCGTACAACAGCGAGACTTTCGAGATTCAAGGGCCGTTCGGACGATATGCTCATCATCCGCGGCGTAAACGTATTCCCGTCGCAGGTTGAGGCAGCCCTTCTTGATGTCAGCGAAGTAAGCCCTAACTACCTGATGATCGTTGACCGTGTTGACAACCTTGATACACTCGAGGTTCAGGTAGAGGTTGACGAGAGATTCTTCTCCGACGAGATCAAGGAACTTGAGAACCTTACAAAGAAGATCACACATGTGCTCCAGCAGGCTCTCCTCATCGTTCCCAAGGTTAAGCTCGTTGAGCCCAGAACGCTTCAGAGAAGTGAAGGCAAGGCAGTCAGAGTCATTGATAAGAGAAAGCTTATCTAAAGAAAGGGGTACGCTTATGAGGATGAACCAGATTTCGGTTTTTATCGAAAACAAAGAAGGTAATCTCCTTACGGTATCGAAGATACTTAAGGACAACAACATAGACATCAGGACTCTGAGCTTGGCAGACACATCTGAATACGGCATGCTCAGGATGATCGTTTCGGATGAGGAGCTTGCAAAGAAGGTTCTCAAGGAAGCGGGCTTCCCCGTCAGCATCACACCTGTTATTGCGGTTCGCACAAATAACAAGGTGGGATTCATGCATGACCTGCTTGCCAAGATCCCTGCAGAGATCGCAAATATCGAGTACATGTACACACTTCCTTCGGATGAAGGCTCCGTGCTTATCCTTAAGGTTGCCAACCCCGACAAAGTGGAGGCAGCGCTCGGACAGTAAGAGACTTCGGCGTTTTCCGAAGATGACACAAAAACACGGCGGACATCCCGTCCGCTGACATAATCCGAATAATTCCCCCGCTCACGCGAAAGAAACCGTTTTGGCAACACCAAGACGCATTTCGGCACGTGGGCGGGGGTCTCTGGGCAGAAGAGAGAAAGAGAGAGGCGACATGCTTCCGAGAAGTGATACGGAGATGCTCGTGAGCATCATAAACATGAAACTGAGAGATTTCTATGGTTCGTTTGACGAGCTGTGCGATGATCTTGACGAAGACAGGGACGAACTCACCGAACTGCTTGAAAAAGCGGGACACCGCTACGATCCGGCGACCAATTCGTTCAAATAATCATTATTGTTGTTGATAACCCGATATGATATCCTATAATCAGTGCAAAACAGAGGGATCGCACAGTAATCGTGATTGTCGCGTGCAGACAGCACGGCAATTCATGGGTTTGAAAATGAACATGGGGCGTATTTTGATCAATACGCAGGGATGTGAAAGGAGAGAGCAACATGCATTGTACCAATTGTGGAAATAAGCTTTCGGACACAGCGAAGTTCTGTCCCGTTTGCGGGAGCAGGGTAGACGCCGAGCCCCCCGTACAGCAGGGATTCGCAGCTCAGCCGCAGGAGTATGTGCCTCAGCCGCAGGAGCAGCCCGCACCTCAGGCACCGCAGGAATTTGTGCCTCAGCCTCAGGAGCAGCCTGTACCTCAGGCAGCGCAGGAGTTCGTACCTCAGTCCGCACCTCAGCCGGCACCGCAGGATTTTGCGCCTCAGCCCGTGCCTCAGGCAGCGCAGGAGTTCGTGCCTCAGCCGGTACCGCAGGCACCTCAGGTACCTCAGGGCTACTACGAAGCTCCGCAGGAAAAGCCGAAGAAGCCTAAGAAGTTCCTTAAGTGGCTCATCCCTGTGATCGTCCTTGCAGTTGCAGGCATCACTCTTCTGGTGATCCAGCTCGTTTACACATCACGTCCCGCTTTCAAGGTTCGTAAGGCTGTTGAAAAGACGATCGAACCCGCAGGCGTTTATGAGGCCTTTGCCGATCTCGGAAAAGAGCTTAAAGACGGTTCGGGAACTGTCGAGATCGAGTACGTGATCGGACAGGGAAACGACGTCGACAGCTTTTTGGGTCAGGAGCTTACAGGAAGCAACAGACCAGTATTAAACGTGAAGACAACACATGATGCTTCGGGAGCAAGAACCCGAAGCGACATAAAGGTGAGCGCTCCGTCTCTCCAAATGGACACCACGGTTTCGCTTTTCCTTGACAAAGACAAGCTCATCCTTTCGTGCCCCGACTACCTTTCCGAGAATCTGATGCTCACTCTCACGGAGAGCAAGAACGGATTCTTAAAGGACACTTTCGGAAAGTCTTACGACGGCATCCTCGCCGTAATCAGTGAGCTGGCAAGATCCGGGGCCGACGCAGTTGCGCTTGAAAAGGGCGTGCAGAAGATCATTGATGAATTCTGGGATACACTCGGCGAGATAGGATTCCAGCCCATCGAAGCAGAGCAGCTTGAAGAGGGCGAGACCGGATACAAGGTTATTGTTTCCGGTGAGCAGATGGCGATGTTCGGCGACAAGGCGATCGCTATCTTAAGAGACACCGTCAGGGAAGCGGACATAGAGAAAACAGTCAACAGAGTGCTTGAGAGTATGGGCGAGCGTAAGGATTTTGAAGACCAGCTCGACGATATTTCCAAGGACATGCACAGGGATCTTGACCGTCAGACCAGGAACGCTGAGTTCTGCTTTGTGATCAAGAACGGAACGATCTCGGATCTGACCATAGGAACCGAGGGCAAGAGCTCCGTTGATTTCGAGTTTATCGGAAAAGAGGGAGATTATCCTCTTCAGAACTTTGCGGTATTCTTCGGCAATTACGGCTACATGATCTCGGGCAAGACAAGAACCGACGGTATCGAAAAGAACACTCTGTACAGTGCCTACAAGAACGGCAAGCGTTCCATAGAGGAGAATTACGAGATGGCTTCTTGGAGCTACAATAAGGAGACCAAGGAGTTTACCCTGACCTCCGGTGATGTGACCGGTGGTTACCACAGTAAAAATGCAACCTCGACGAGCTTTGACGGTTATGAGATAAAAGCGACATTCGGCGAAGAGTCCGGCGCGAAGGTTCTTAAGTACAACAAGATCGCTCTCTTCCGTAATGATTCCGAGGTCCTCAACATAGAGGGCTCGATCAAGGTTTCCGACAACAGCACCGTTGCCGATGTGACAGGAACGAACAGAGAGATCGGAGATGCTTCGTCGTCAGACTTCACGGACATCTTCGGGAAAGTGTCGTCGTCATTCTCCCAGCTGTTCGCGGGCGGTCTGAGAGGATTCTCGCTCCCCGGCCTGGGCGGCGGATACTATTACGATGACTACGATTACTATTATGACGGCGACGGTTATGATTATGACTATGGTTATGATGATTACGGTTATGATTATTATGACGATTATGACTATGATGACTATGATGATTATGGCTACTACGACGACTATGATTACGAGGACTACGATTACGGCGATTACAGCTTCGATGATTTTAACCTTGACGACTACTCGCAGTACTTCGGCAGTGACGGCGAGATAGACTACAATGAGATCTATGATAGTTTGGGAGATCTGTTCTCCTGAGACACTGGTCGATGTATAACAGGAAGGATGCAGTATGTTTTGTACAAAATGCGGCAACGCTGTCAGTGATACAGCCAAGTTCTGTCCCGTGTGCGGAACTCCCGTAGACAGAGGTATATATGCAGATGAGATGCGAGAGATAATTGCAACTCCCGTGGCACAGGAAGAACCTGTATCTCAGGCAGAAGCTCCCGTGGCACAGGAAGAACCTGTGTCTCAGGCAGCAGAACCTGCCGTGCAGGATGTCCCCGACATTACTCTCACTGCACAGAAGTGGCTCCCGGAAGAGGGAGAGCAGATACCTCCCACACCCACAGAGGCGACACCTGCGAAGAAGAGCAAGAAGGGACTTATCATCACGCTCTGCGCTATCGTGGCTGTGCTCGGGTTGGCAGTCGGTGCTGCGTTCTTTATCTCGGGAAAATATTCGGAAAAAGTAGACGAACTCGAGGCGTATCAGGGCTCGGCGCTTATTGACGACATCTATGAGTACGGTGAGCTTCTCGAAAGAGCTCAGGACGCAGAGGGTGTTATCCATGTGTTTGAAACCTTCTCGATGTCAGATGAGATCGACAGGTACCTTGAGCAGGTAGATGCCAAGAAAAAGAAGCTCCCCGAGCAGGCTCTCGCTGCACACAAGGAACTTGATGCACTTGGTGACAGGTATTTCATTGAAACGTGGGGTTCCAAGATATCCGATCTGGGAACAGATATCAAAACGTCCATCGACGAAGAGAACTACGAACGACTTGTCCGTCTGATAGAGGAGTGTAAGGCTTATAAGATAGCGATTACGGAAGCAAACAACAAATACAGACAGGGACTCACACAGATCAGGTCCGAACTCACGGATATGAGGAGCAGCTTCACATCCTACGCTCTTTTCAAGGATGAAGCAGACGATTTCCTTGAGAACGTGGGAGAGGTGTTGTCATCTGATGATGACCGCGACATTCCGTACTACGTTAATAAAGGCAGAGAACTTATTCAGGCCATTGAAGAAGCAAACCGCCCGTACACTGAACTAAATGACAGAAAGAAGTACTACGATGGGCTTTTTGCCGATGTTGAGATCACAGATCTCGATCGTTATAACATCATTGTCGGCAAGTACTCCGATGCGATCGTCGGAGGAAGCGACTCTTCCATTGTATCGGATATAGTTGACGAGTACGCCGCATTCTATGATGAGACTCATGCGGCCAACACAGAGGAACTCGAAGCGCTGATCGGCAAGATCGACAGATTCACCGGAGACCGCCTTGCGCCCGATGAGCTCACCGATTTTATCGCGGCATACTCGGCCATGAAGGAAGCACAGAGCAACGACAAGCTTGCGACGGCACTTACCAAGGCCAGGGAATGCGAAGCTTTCGTTGACATGTACACGCAGAAGATCTCCGAGAGTGAGAAGTTCCTCGCGCTTGCCACCGGACTTGCATCCGAATTCTACTTCACTTACGGGTATTCGGGCGAGCTTGACGAAGAGCAGTTGTGCTATATCTGCGAAAACGTTCTTTCCGACGGGATGATCGACGACATGAAGGCCACGCTCGGATGGGGTTCGGATCCCGACGCAGCGGACAAGGATTACTGGAGATGCGGCTTCTCGCGTACCGAATGTGAAGAGCTCGCGTACTACATAACGGGACAGAAGCATTATTTCTACAAAGAAGTCAGCGACTACGTTGAAAAGATATACCTTCCCGAGACTATCGGAAGCGTAAGGAAGGGCGATATAAGCGTTGAAGAGAACGAGGACGGTTCGGTCAACCTTGACTTTGATATCCAGGTGTTCTACGACGGCGAGGTTTATACGGTGCATGTCACCGAGACCGCGGTCTACAACGAGGACAGCTACTTTGACAACTACAGTATCTCGGCTATCGAGATGAGCGATTACAGGACAGTGAACTACGTCGACGTTTATATGAAAGCGCTCTCCGAGCTCTACGACTATGAGCCTGACCACTACACGGAAGACCAGTTCGGACGTCACCTGTCGTTCGTTTATATCGATGATGACTATATCCCCGAGATCTACGTAAGCAGTGTGTTTGGCTATGCGAACGCATATCTGATCTCGTACATCGACAACGACAATTACTATATCACCCAGCTCGCGAGCGGCGACGGCTTCAGCGAGTATGTCCCGGGAGCGGGCGTGATCAGAGTCTGTGACGGACGTCAGGGGTACTACCTCGACAATGTGATCACCCTCGGGAGTGACGGAAGGACCGAAGTTGTATTTAGCGGCGAGTATTCTTATGTGGATTTCGACAGCGACGAGATGAGATACGATGTCGAGATCCCCGAGGTGCTTGAGGACACGGAGTCGGCGGTTTATTATCAATATCTTGACGATTTCTACACATCAAAGGGTGAGAGCCGTTACCTCACCGGCGATTATACCTTCAGTGAGATGGTTCAGCTGATAGAATACGTGGGGGTTGAATGACATGAAAACACTTCTTATCATGGCGGCCGGAATGGGCAGCCGCTACGGAGGACAGAAGCAGACGGACGGATTCGGACCCTGCGGTGAGTTCATCATGGACTATTCGCTCTATGACGCACGGCGCGAGGGCTTTGACAAGGCAGTGTTCGTCATCCGAAAAGAAGATCTTGATCTCTTTGAGGAAACGGTCGGGAAACGCGCGGGCAAAGCGATGCCGGTTGAATATGTTTTTCAGGACAAGAACGATATCCCGGTCAGCGCAGTGATCCCCGAGACGAGAGTAAAGCCGTGGGGAACCGCACACGCAGTTTACTGTGCAAGGAAGAACATCGACGGACCTTTCGCCGTTATCAATGCGGACGATTTCTACGGACGTGGAGCATTCGCTAATCTGAACGGATTTCTTTCAAATGCAGGGAAACATGAGTACTGTATGATCGGTTACGAGCTGATCAACACACTCACCGAGAACGGAGGCGTGTCGAGAGGTGTGTGCGCTGTCGATGAGGGCGGATTCCTGACTGCGATAGAAGAGCACAAGACCATCTCACGCGAGAACGGAGTGATCTGCAACACCTTTGATGACGGGACCAAAAAGGAGCTGGCTCCCGGAACTATCGTTTCGATGAACTGCTGGGGCTTCGTGCCCGATTTCTTCGACGCTCTCGGAAGCGGTTTGGTCGATTTCTTCGCAAAGAACAGTGCAGATCTGTCGAAATGTGAGTTTTATCTGCTCGATCCCGTAGGCAAAGAGATCGCGAAGAAGACCGCAAGTGTTAAAGTCATCCCCACCACCGAGAAATGGTTCGGTGTGACATACAGGCAGGACCGCGATAATGTCAAGAACGAGATCGCGGCACTCATAGCGAAGGGCATATATCCCGAGAACCTGTGGGGCTGATGGTACAGTGTCCGAAGTAATCCCGTGAAAACGGACAAAACACATTAAACCGGTCAAAACGCAGAATTAGGTTTCGTATTGTTCTGATAACCGGTGTTTACAAGTTATTAAATGTCTGTTACAATGTGTAACAGTTCGGGGGCAAATAATAGGCGCGGGCTACCGCGCCTTTTGTATGATAAAAGGACGTCAGCAGCCTTTCGGATCAACATACGGAGCCTTTGCAGATCGGGCTCTATTTATGAAAAATCTAATACTTCGTTGAAGTGTTGGGCGAGGAAACGCAATCGGTCAAAGGCCGATTGCAAAGAGGAGGAAAAAAAGTGATAGAGATCAGAGATTTAACCAAGATTTACAAGCTTTCAAACAAAAAGAAAGCGGAGCTGAAAACAAAGGACAGCGAAAAAGTTGCGGTAAGTGGGGTGTCTCTGGAAGCTCATCCGGGTGAGATTTACGGGCTTCTCGGACCTAACGGTGCAGGAAAGACCACTACGCTGAGATGTGTGGCTACTCTTCTTAAACCTACAAAGGGTGAGATTTCTGTGTGCGGTTTTGATACCGTAAAAGAAGGAAAACAAGTACGTGACAAGATCTGCTTTTTAACAAACGAGATCAAGCTTGATCCTCATTTCTCGGCAAGCTACATGTTCGATTTCTTCGGCGGGCTCCACGGCATCGACGCGGAGACTCTTTCGAAGAGAAAGGAATTCTTCTTTGAAAGGTTCGGGATTACGGACTTCAAGGACAAAAAGATCGAAGACCTTTCAACGGGTATGAAGCAGAAGGCGGCCATCGCCGTAAGCCTTGTGCATGACCCTGAGGTTATCATCTTTGATGAGCCCACCAACGGACTCGACATCATCACAGCCAGAGTTGTAACGGACTTCTTAAGAGAGCTCCGTGACAAAGGAAAGACCATCATCGTTTCAACTCACATCATGAGCGAGGCTCAGAAGCTCTGCGACAGGATCGGAATGATCATCGATGGAAAGATGGTTGCGGAAGGAACGCTTTCGTCGCTTCTTGCGCAGGAGAATGCCGAGGATCTTGAGGATGCATTCTTCAAAGTGTACAAGAGAGTTATGGGCGAAGAGAAAATTAGTTGAGACACAAAGAGGAGAAAGCAATGAAAGGTGCAAAAAGAATCATAAAAAAAGAGCTCGCAAGAGTTTTTAAAGATAAAAAACTGATCTTTACAATGTACATCATGCCGGCGATCCTGATGTTTGTCATCTACGGATTGATAGGAAATCTCATGAGTTCGATGAATAACGACATTACGGAACACACGGACATAGTTACTGTCGTAAACGCTCCCGAATCGTTCAAGCAAACGGTCAGCGCCACGGGCTATGACGCTATGGCAAGCGTGTCATATACAGACAAGAAAAGCTACGAAGCAAACAAAGCTGCATATGAAGACGACATATTAAACGGAAGAGCAGACCTTTTGGTTGTGTTTGACGAGGACTTTGAAAGCGTATTTAACGCATATGCGAACAAGGGCGATAAGATTCCCGGCATAAGCGTTTCATACAACAACACTGAAAACTATTCGCAAAAAGCGCATAACGTATTCAACAGCCTTGTGGCAAATGCCTACAGACAGACACTTCAGACAGTCCGCTTCGGTGACCTTGAAAGACTTGAGGTTTTTAACGTCACGGAGAATCAGATCGTGAAGGAATCAAAGAAGGGAACAGAGTTCCTTTCCATGCTGCTTCCTTACATGATCGTGCTGATGCTCTTCTCATCTGCGATGAGCATTACGGTTGACGCGATCGCCGGTGAAAAGGAAAGAGGAACTCTTTCAAGCATGCTCCTCGCTCCCATCAGCAGAACAGAGATAGTTGTCGGAAAGCTGGTTGCGCTTTCGATACTCTCCACGCTTTCGGCGCTTGTTTACTGCGTGAGCATGCTCCTTGCCATGCCTTTGATGCAGAACGGCATGGGCGCGGGAGAAGTAAATCTTTCATTTATTAGCGTCGATACGGTTCTCATGCTTCTCGGAACGATCGTGCTTATGAACCTTCTCTTTGTTTCGCTCCTTTCGGCAGTATCGATCTGCGCGAAGGACACAAAGACGGCAAGCACTCTGGTTGCTCCCATGTATATCGTCGTTGTCCTTGCGGGTGTTATGACCATGTTCTCGGGCGGAACTTCGATGCCGCTCTGGAAATATGCGATCCCGGTTTACGGTAATGCACTTGTTGTTCAGCAGATCTGCTCGGGCGAAGCACAGCTTTCTTCGTTCCTTGCGACAGTAGCAGGACTGGTAGTGATGATCGCGGTATTTGTCGGCCTTACAAGCAAGGCATTCAACAGTGAGAAGATAATGTTCAACGCCTGATCTTTTGGGTGATAAGATAGTATCGCGGCGATCGGGAGAACTTACGTGTGATAAAGAAGTATCGCGGATGATCGGCCGTGGTAACAAGAGGTAAGAATGATAAAGACAGATGTCGACTTTTTAAATCCGGGCAGAATATGTGACAGCGGTCAGATATTCAGAATGTATCGGGTCGAAGGGAAGGCATCTGTCTTTTTGGTTTATTCCGGGGACAGGAGACTTAAGATATCCGTTAAAGGAAGAGATGTTTTCCTGCACTGTGATACCGCGGAATATGAGTCATATTGGAAGCATTTCTTTGATATGGACCGCGACTACGACGCGCTCGCGGCAAAGATCGACCCCTCGGACAGTTTTCTGGCAAGGGCGTGCCTGGCCGGAAAGGGACTGAGGATACTCCGTCAGGACCTGTTTGAAATGATCATCTCGTTCATCATCTCGCAGCAGAAGCAGATCCCTTCGATACGCAAGTGTGTCGAGGCTCTCTGCGAAAGATTCGGGCAGAAGCACGCTCCGGATGGGGCGGACAATGCAGAAAGAACCGGGAAGAAGGATGCTTCTGAAGGGGCGGTCGGTTTGGAGAACGGCTGCGTCGGGGACTGCGGAAAGAAGGAGGAGAAAGCCTGGTACGGATTTCCTTCTCCGCACAGTATCGCGGCCGGCGGGCCTGAAGGCCTTAAGGGGCTGTCGCTCGGGTACAGAGAGCGCTACATCTATGAAACAAGCTGCATTTTTTTGCAGGTCGAAGACGAACTTCGCGATGCGATCGATAAAAAGGATTTTGTGGCGGCAAAAAAGATGCTTTTGTCCATGACCGGTATCGGTGAAAAGGTCGCGGACTGTATTCTGCTCTTTGCCTGCGGTGACCTTGATTCGTTCCCCGTCGACACGCACATCATAAGCATTATGGACAGAGAGTACGGGGAAAAGACGGACGGCAGGCTCTCCCCCGCTCGGGCAAGAGAACAGGTCAGGGAAGTGTTCGGGAAATATAAAGGCTTCTCGGGACTTGTGCAGCAGTGGATATTTGCATATGAGATAAGCGGACAAAACAAAAGGAAGGACTGAGTTTCAGCCCTTCCCTTTTTATCATGGGGTCAACTGATATTTTCTGATAAGCAACCGGCTTGGAAGACCGGTTATTACTGACTGTTATACAAGCGGAGTATAGGAGCCGCTCGGGAGGTACTTTTGGATCATCGCCTCAAACTGCGCGGGAATGATGGGCTTTAAGAGGAAGTCTGCAAAGCCTTCCCTTAAGTAATCCTCGCGGGCGCCCGAGTCGGAGTTGGCCGAAAGGGCGATGATCGGAGTGTCCTTGCAGAGGTGGTCCGTCTCGTGACAGCGGCGGATCGTCTCAATACCGTTAAGGCCCGGCATGTAGTGATCGAGGAAGATCAGGTCGTAGTGTTTCTCTTTTATCATGTCGAGCATGGAGTAACCGCTGTCGGCGAGGTCGATCTGAAGACCGGTCTCTTTAAGAAGGTCACGTGCGATGGTGCGGTTGACCATGTTGTCATCAACGATGAGGATACGGCACGCATCAGCCTTAAACGAAGGAGAGTACGAGCTGCCCATACCGATCTGCATCGAAGGGGTCTGGGCGGGGGGCTCGTAGCGTCCGACGGGGTGGTAGTCTTCGACGATCTGGGGGATGTAGACGGTGAAGGTAGAACCGACGCCGTACTCACTCGAGATCTCGAGTCTTCCTTCCATAAGCTCGAGGAGTCTGGAGATGATCGTCATACCGAGGCCGGTGCCGACTGTCCCGCGTGTGTCGGGATCGTCGATACGTCTGAAACGGTCCGTGAGGTGGACGATGTCTTCACTCTTGATACCGATACCCGTGTCGGAAACGGTGAACTGCAGCTCGGCACGGTTCTTGGGAAGAAGCGAGAAATCGGTGGTAAGTGTGACCGATCCGTGCTTGGTGTACTTGATCGCGTTGGAAAGCAGATTCGTGATGATCTGGCGAACCCTGATCGAATCTCCGCAGAATTTGCTCGGAGTGCGCTCGTCGATGTTCATGATGAATGAGAGTTTCTTGGCAACGGCGAGCGGACGGAGGCATTCATCTGTCTCGTGGAGCATATCCACAAAGCTGTAAGGAGACGAAACGATCTCCATGCTGCCGGATTCGATACGTGACATGTCAAGGATATCGTTGATGGTTGAAAGGAGAAGGTTGCCCGAGTTCATGATGTCATCGGCGTAGGAGCGGATCTCCGGGTCGGTGGTCTTTCTGGTAATGAGCTCGTTTGAACCGAGTATCGCGTTGATGGGGGTACGTATCTCGTGGGACATATGCGTTAAAAACGCATCCTTCGCATTGCTGGCTTTCTCGGCGTTACGGCGGGCTGCGTCGGCCTCCTCGGCGAGGGAACTCATGGATTCGCCGATGCAGAAGGTGTCATACTCGCGGAGGAATCTGATGGTGGAGATCATGATCGCAACGGCTTCGAGGATGACAAGATCCGTCCACTTGTTGGGACCGAAGTCGATGTCTATAAAATGGAAGAGTGTTGCGCAGACACCGAAGTAAACAAGCAGGAACGACAGAGAGTACAGCGGCAGAAGACAGATGCTGCCGGAAAAAGCAAGGATACCGATCGCCCAGACGATGGGAGAGTAGCCGTCTTCAGACGAGGGAAGCAGAAGGACAAGGAGTGTCCACACCGGAAGGAGTGAAACTGTCGCGTAACAACAGCACTCGAGCTTTTTGAAGTTGTTCTCGCAGTCCTTGTTGTACTTGAGCATTACAAAAAGAAGAGGAACCGAAAGGATAAGGGGAAGAAGGTAGGTCGTGAGGGTCGGGCCGAGAAGGAACCTGTCCGGCATATCGACAAGTCTCATGATAAGTCCGATAACAACGAAGGCGCACAGAAGCAGAAGGATGCCGACGCTGAAGGAAACCTGCTTCCTTAAGATAAGCTTTCGAAACGGGTAATACCGTCTGACCGAGTAGACCTTGGTCAGCTTAGAAAAAAAGTCGCGAAACATAAACCCCTGTTGTCTCCCTCCCCCGAAGGATAGTCGGTAACAAAACCCGACTTATGATAAGATTAGCAACATAATCTTTAAAAATCCGAAAAACGTGTTATAATTATATCACCCGTTGCGGCCGATAACAAGTATTTGCTCGGGAAAGCCTCAGGGCAGGGCTTGAGCACAGCCGCACAGGAAGGCACTTGACGGTTTGAGTTTTTGGAAACGAGGTGATCTATCGTGGGCATCGCAAAAGAGGATCTTATCAAAGCGCTCGGAAATGCTTTCGACACTAAAGAGGGATCGCCCGAATCAACAGAACGTCTGGTTACTGAAAGCACGAGATGTGACGGCCACAATTACGCATCGCTTGTTAAGCTTCACGACAGGGAAGACTTCGAACAGCAGGCATATGCGGAGAACCAGGATGCCTACATGATCAAAGACGTTATCAATTGCCTGAAGGAAGAGAGAGGTGTCGAGTACACGAACGCCGCAGACGCGCTTTCGCGCAAGTTCCTCAACGCGGTTGAGATCAAGGACGAGGCGCGGGTCAAGATGCTGACCGAGACGGCACGCGAGTTCACCCTGAAGCTTCGCTGCACTTCGAAAGGCAGCCCCCAGAGAGCAGTTGTTTTACTTTATATAGCAAATCAGATTCCCTCGCTTTAAGTAAGGGAATCTTTCCTTTATAATAAGAAAAGATCATTTGCAGGATCCGGATCGCTTATCAAAAATTTTTTTGACTGAATTGGATTCAGTTATTGAAACAGAAAGATATTTGTGCTAATATCTTTCGGAATGAAAATTGATCGGTTATCTAGATGAGGAGGAAACCATGGCAAAGAGGACTGACATTAAAAAAGTTCTTATTATCGGATCGGGCCCTATCATTATCGGACAGGCATGCGAATTTGACTATTCCGGAACCCAGGCTTGTAAGGCGCTTCACAAGCTCGGTTACGAAATAGTACTTGTTAATTCCAACCCCGCAACCATCATGACGGACCCGGGTACAGCTGATGTTACTTATATTGAACCCTTAAATGCAAAGAGGCTCGAACAGATCATTGCAAAAGAGAGACCGGATGCTATCCTTCCTAATCTTGGCGGACAGTCTGGTCTTAATTTATGCTCGGAGCTCGGCGCGAAGGGGATCCTTGATAAGTACGGAGTTAAGGTCATCGGTGTACAGCTTGATGCGATCGAGCGCGGTGAGGACCGTATCGAGTTCAAAAAGACCATGGAAAAGCTCGGTATCGAGATGGCGAGATCTGAGGTTGCTTACTCCGTAGAGCAGGCGCTTGAGATCGCCGACAGACTCGGATACCCCGTTGTTCTGCGTCCCGCATACACTATGGGCGGCGCCGGCGGCGGACTCGTTTATAATACAGAAGAACTTAAGATCGTCTGCGAGCGTGGTATCCAGGCCAGCCTCGTTGGACAGGTGCTTGTTGAGGAGTCAATCCTCGGCTGGGAAGAGCTCGAGCTCGAGGTTGTACGTGATGCGAAGGGACAGATGATCACAGTCTGCTTCATCGAGAATATCGATCCCCTCGGAGTACATACCGGCGACTCGTTCTGCTCG
>JAEEGK010011293.1_pt1 | contig 20437 bp, 17 predicted proteins | sample 8958771 | NCBI WGS metagenome assembly JAEEGK01 (sample SAMN16246547, study PRJNA631951) | gut metagenome | biome: gut microbiome; feature: rumen; material: SC-attached | host: Bos | place: Iran: Karaj | collected 2018-10
CGCCAAAAAGGAGGAACACTGTTCCTCCTTTTTTTGTCCCTTAACACAAAAAGAGACGGAACAACCCGAATGGGCGGTTCCGTCTTTTGGTGAAAGAAGATGTGCTGAACCGTTTAGGCCTCTGTGGCGGCTTTAGGTTCAATGGCCAGTTCCCCACGGTAGTATCCGCATTCCGGACAAACCCTGTGGTATTGCACTGCGGCGCCGCAGTTGCTGCAGGTGGTCAGTTGTGGAGCGATTGCCTTATCGTGTGTTCTTCTCTTGTCTCTTCTCATTGCTGAGTGTCTACGTTTTGGATTCGGCATAACTTTTATTTTTAAACTAGTTTAATACTCTATAATTTCAAATCTTTAAGTGCTTCCCATCTCGGGTCGCAGGTTGTATTGTCTTTACTTTTTTGATGCGCTTCCAACAAATCCAGCATCTGTTGGTCGCAATGTTGCCCGGGAAAATCCTCATGCACCTTGCGCATCGGCACTGCTGAGTATATCATTTCATACACAAGCTGCTCCACATTGTAACTGTAGGCCTCAGGTGAAAGGAGGATCAAATGCTCATCTTCCGATGGCGGTTCATCATTTTCCGCTCTCCGAAGCGTGTATGTCTCTGTCACCTCCACCGGACAAACAAGTTTCTCCAGGCAGATGTCGCATGTGAGCGTGATGTTTCCCGTCAGATGAAATCCGAAGCGCATGAAGCGTTCATTCTTCTCAATTTGGAGCCGGATGTCCACATCCGCATCCGAAATTTCATCGTTGGTATGCTTCTCAAAGAACCTTTTGTCCACCTCCAATGTGAATCCGCTTACCCCTAAAGGCAATTTAACAAACTCAATATCAAATTGTTTGAAGTAAATTTTGTCCTCCATAACTCTTTGTTTCGGTGGGATGCAAAAGTACAACTTTTTCAAATACCTTTTTCCTGTTTTTGCTGTTTTTTTGCATTTTGTCAAAAAATGCGGAAAAAAATGCCGTTTTGTGCGAAATATCGGGTGCCAAACGGACAGACATTCCTGTAAAAGGATGTGTCATTATGATGTAAACTTCTGATAGACAAAAAATAATGGTCATGATAATTTTTTTTTTGGGAAAAGTTGTTTTGTATTCGTATTTGTTGTACTTTTGCATTCGGTTTTGACCGATGTTATTTGAGAGTTGATTATTCGCCTTGGTGGTGGAATTGGTAGACACGCGGGACTTAAAATCCCGTGGCCATTTGGCCTTGCGGGTTCAAGTCCCGCCCGAGGTACCACCATTGGCAGAAAAAACAGGCGGAAGTAGCTCAGTTGGTAGAGCACGACCTTGCCAAGGTCGGGGTCGCGAGTTCGAGTCTCGTTTTCCGCTCCAGAGGAGAATCCGGTAGGATTCTCCTTTTTTTTTATTCTTCTGAAAAGGGCACAAAAAAAGAACCGGACTGCGAGCGCAACCCGGTTCCAAACAATTTAAACCAATGAAAAAATTCAATACTTCTTACGCCATTTTGTTAATGTGAATCATCAGGCCGGACTTCAGATTGGCGGCTTTGTTCTTATGGATGATTCCCTTTTTGGCGACCTTGTCAATCAAAGAAACCACTTTCGGCAGGTTGTTCTTTGCTTCGTTCACATCGTGTGTGGTGCGAATCTTCTTGATGGCGTTCCGCATGGTTTTACCCCAGTAGCGGTTGACTAATCTTCTCTTCTCGTTTTCCCTAATTCTTTTTAATTGTGACTTATGATTTGCCATTTTAAATCTATTTAATATCCAATTATCTTTTTATATAAATTTCAAAATGCAAAAGTACTAAATTTCGGGACAGCAAAATACTTTTTTGTATTTTTTTTGTTTTTTTTTAATGGTTTATGTTACAGTTATATATATGGACGATTTGTTGCATCCCTGCAAATGCAGGGGCAGAAGCGCCGCTTTTTTCGGAATGTTTTTTTCTTTTTTTCATCCGATGTTATGTTTCGGGCAATAACTGCACCTTATATGCGTTATCTGAAAAAAAAGAGGATATGCGAAAACTTAATTTGATGCTTGCCATGCTGCTGTTGTGCGCCGCCTCCAGCGTTTGCGCACAATACGGTTTTGAATGCACCTATGTCAGCCAGTCCAGCGGTTATATGGAAAAAGCCTACCGCAAAGAAAAAAAGGAAATTGATCCCATTATGGAAAAGATGTTAAAAGCGATGTCGGAAAGCAAGTCCGTTTACAGGCTTGTTTTTTCTGACGGCAAGGTCATGTTCCGTAAATTGGAGGAAGGGTCGGTTAAAAATGGCCTGAATGAAATTTATTATGATTTGGCTACAGGGACCAAAGTGGTTCAGGAGGAATGCTTGGGAAAGACATTTATTGTTGAAGACACCATTGCGCCGATTGAGTGGGAGATAAGGAATGAGACCAGGATGATAGCCGGACGGCTCTGTACGAAAGCTGTCAAAAAGGGGGACACCAGCGAAATTCTTGTCGCATGGTTCTCTCCGGAAACACCGCTGCCCATCGGACCTGCCGGATACGGCGGGCTTCCTGGCATCATTGTGCAGTTGGATTACATGATAGAGAGTTATGTCATGCAGGATGACCTGAAGGCACTGGAGCAGGCTCCGGCACTTGCCCCTCCCGACAAGGGAACTAAGGTGACACGGGCGGAGATGGAGGAAATAAAGCGCAGCAAAAGGAATAATGGCGCTGTTCCTAGCGGAGGTTTCAGGATAGATTTCAACAATAACAATTAGCGCATGAAACGGATTCTTTTTGCCGCAATGCTGCTGCTGTGGGCGGTTGCCGCCTTTCCGCAGATTGTCGGGAAGGTGACAGACAAACAGCAGAGGCCGGTCCCGTACACCACGGTGCTTATATATGCAGGGGAAATCACCGGCGGAAGCCCCAAAGCCTACGCCATCACCGACAATGACGGAAAGTTCAGGATGAATGTGGAGGTGACCAAGGGCAACTGGGTGGTTGTGCGCTGCGTCGGGTTCAAGGAGCTGCGGCAGGAGCTTGATCCCACGAAGCATAGTTATACCTTTGTGCTGGAGGAGGATGTGAAGTCCCTTACGGAGGTGAAAGTTAAGGGCAAATTTTACGGTGTCAGTGTGGATGGCGACACGGTGAAGTTCAAAACGGACTATTTCAAGGATGGCACAGAGGAGACGGCCGGTGAACTGCTGAACAAGATTCCTGACATGGAGGTCTCCGAAAACGGCGATGTCTCCTATGCAGGAAAGCAGGTGGACAAGGTGCTGCTGGACGGCAAGGACATCTTTTCCTCCGGCAGCGGCGACGTGCTGCTGAACAATCTGCCTGCCGATGCGGTGGAGAGTGCCGAGATTCTGATGAACTACAAAGGCTCCAGCCTGGTGGAGGAGTTCAGGGACCGGAACCAGACCGCCCTCAACATAAAAACCAACCGGAAGGGCACGACCAGCGGCAAGCTCCGCCTCTCCGCCGGAATCACCAGGGCGTATGAGGCCAGGGGGTCCCTGCTGCACAGACGGGACAATTGGACGGTTTCGGCCATGCTCTCCGCAAACAATCTGGACAAACCGGTCTTTTCCTTAATGGATTATCTGGAGAATTTCCTGGAGTTGGACAACAGCTTGAGCGAAGGCAACATGGGGCTTTCCGGAGGCGGCAGTCTGCTGAGCCTTGCCTTCCCAGCCTCCAACATGTACCAGTCGGACAAGGGGCTCTTCTCGGTCAATGCGACCTATTACCCCTCCGAAAAGTTCAAGGTCAAAAGCCGTTTCACCGGCAACGCCTCCATGATGAAGTACGAGAATCTCTCCAGGCAGATATATACAGGCTCGCAGGCATACAACCTGCACAGCAATGCGCGGGAGACAGGCAGCGGCATGTTGAACGGCAGTGTAAGCCTTTTCTACCAGCCGGACAAAAGGTGGGAGTTCTCCTCCCTGACGCAGGGCTCCTTTACCGGCTCGCTTTCGGACTATCGGCAGAACGACCGGGGGCTGGTGAAAAATCTGAATGTCTTCACCAACGACAGCACACATGATTTCAACTTCGGGCAGGAGCTGCTTTCCAACGCCAAGGTGGGGAAGGGGCTGGTATCACCGCACATATCACTCCGTCTGACCGACCATACTGTGCGGCAGCAATGGTGGACGGATACGGCCATCCTCCCCGTTGACTACACGGTGCACGGGGACAGCCTCGGCCTCTATATCGGAACCCGCAAGCAGCAGCTCTCAATCAAGTCGGATGTCAACTACGCCCGTCCGCTCACCTCCCGGATAAAGCTGAACGCCAATGCCGCCTGGGAGCATGTCCGCAAGGATTTCCATTATGAGGAGCTGTACCATTTCATGGAGGAGGAGATCTATTCCGCCGGCCTTTCCTTGAACAAAAGGGATGGTCTTTTCCAATATTCGCTAAAAATGAAGGCGGTGGCCGACTATTGGCAGACCGATGTGCAGGATATGGAAAACGGTTTCACCCCATACCTGTCCGCCTCGGCAAATGTACAGTTCATGTTCAAGCCCACCCATTTTCTCAGCCTTTCCGCCAGCAACGGCAAAAGCCCCATCGATTTCGCCCTACTGCTGCGCGACACCATCATCACCTCCTACAGCAACCTCTATGGCGGCTCACACATCACGGACCCCTTCAGCGAAAAATACAGTTTGAACATGCACTATTATCTCAATAACCAGTTTTACGGAAGTTCCGTTACTGTATTTGCCAGTTATATTTCAAGCCAGAGTTTGGCGATGGCGAGCAGTTATCAGGAGGGGTTGTTGGGCATCAGCAGCTATGACAACAAGGGGGAGTCCTCCTTCCTCTCTTTCGGGACGAATTTCTCACAGGAGCTTGGCTTCATCCCTGTTCTGCTGCGTTTGTCCGGAGATTATGCCCAATCCAATCAGGACGGGAAGGTCAACGGCACGGCAATGAGGCTCTTATCGGACTCATATTCCTGCGGCCTGACACTTGCCAGCCACAGCAAAAGCCGCTTTAACGGGGAATTGGGCGGCAAGGTCAGTTTTTCGGACAGCAAATATGAGGGTGTCTCCCTTGACAACCGGTCATGGCAGTGGAGCGGCAAGGCCAAATGCAGCTACGCCCATGACCATTGGAAGGGCTACGTCTACTGCAATTACTCCATGATGCAGACCCTGCTCTACGGCGGCGAGCGTGACCTGTGGGATTTGGGATTTTCCGTCACCTACAGCTTCAAACATGTCGAAATATGGCTGCAGGGAATCAATCTGCTCAACCTCAACAAAAACGAGTGGGAGCAAATCAGCATGAACGCCATTTACACCTCCACCACCGTCTTCCGGAAAATTCCGGGCAGCCTGCTGTTGGGGGCCGCCTTCAAATTCTAAATTTCAGTTATCTCCCCAAGCTGCGCGGTGATGAGCGGAATGTGAAGCCCGTCCCGTACTGCCGCTTCGTTATGCAGCGGTTCGTCCCAAGGATGGTGCGCCAGCGCGTATTTGGAATGGTGGATGGTGATCAGTTTTTTTGCGCCCAAGTCCAGCGCCTCCTGACCCAATTGCCGTGGCATGGTGTGCAGGTGGGACCAGTGTTCGTCATACTGCCCGTTCTCCAAAATGGCCAGGCCGATATCCGGGAACCGTTGTCCGATCTCCTTAAAGTGCGGGCCGTAGCCTCCGTCCCCGCCGGCGAAAATGCTCCCGTAGGGTGTGCGCAGCAGGAAGGAGGCCCAGAGGGTTGGGTTGCGCTTGAGTGCGCGTCCGGAGAAGTGCTGCGCCGGCAGGCAGTGGATTTCCCAGCCGGGTTTGGGAGAGAAACTTTCCTCCCAATCCATTTCAATGATTTTTTCGGGTGCCACGCCCCAGTGTTCCAGGTGCGCCCCCACGCCAAGCGGACATACAAACCTGACTGTCCGCTCCTTCAGCCTAAGTATAGTGTTGTAGTCCAGATGGTCGTAATGGTCGTGGGTTATTATGACAAAGTCAATGCTGTCCGGCATTTCTTCAGGAGTGTACTGGTTTGTTGTGGGGAACGGTCTGTTGATTAAGGGGAATGGGGCGCCGCAGCAGAAGGTGGGATCCACCAGCAGGGTGGTGCCATGTATCGAGAGAAGGTAGGATGAGTGGCCGAACCAGACATACAGGTTTTTCCCGTTGTCCAGATGCTTCAGGTCACGTTTCACCATCTCCAGCGGCTGTGGCGGAGTTATTCTTCTCCTTTTCCCGAAAATGAATTTACGGGCAATCTTCAGATATTGCTTCAATGTGATATCTTTCTGCCCCTCCAACGTCCGGTTGACGAACTTGTTCTTAAGATAGTTCCGGGATTGGAGTATCCGTTCGAGCCGTACTCCGGAAGGATTCCGGCCGAACTGCGGCAGATGCAGGACAAATGGGGCTGCAATCAATGACAGGATGGTCAGCACCAATATGATGGCAATGGTAAGCAGTAGTATGGAACCGATAATCATGATGTCAGTCTGATGTTTTTAATAGGATAAGAACGCGACATTGTCTGAAATAGTATGTCAGTTTCAGGAAACGTTTCAGAAAATGCCGCTATTGTGCCGGAATTTCATCGTCCCAGTCCATCCAAACCGGAAATTTTTCACGGAAATCGCATAGGGATTCCAGTGACAGTGTGGCGGTAATAAACCCTTCGCCGTTTTCCGGCAGGTCGGCAAGCACCTCACCTTTGAAATCGATGATCAGGCTGCCGCCGCTGTAATGTATGCCGTTCCCGTCGGTGCCGGTGCGGTTCACCATCAGCACGTATGCCTGATTTTCGATGGCGCGTGCCTTGGCGAGGGTCTGCATCGCCTCTTTGCGGGCTGCTGGCCAGTTGGCCGCCACCACCAGCAGGTCGTAGAGGAACGTCCCGTCTTGGCAACGGTTGCGGCAGCCGTTGGGGAAGCGCAGGTCGTAGCAGGTCTGCGGCAGAATATTCCATCCCTTGTGCCGGATGACGGGCGTGGCGGATCCGGCGGTGTACAGCTCCGGTTCGCAGCCCATGCGGAAGAGATGACGCTTGTCGTAGTGCTGCCGCCGCCCGTCAGGGAAGCTCCACAGAAAACGGTTGTATGTCCGTTCACCTTCACGGATGGCAAGGCCTGCGGCGATGGCGGTCCCGTGCTGTTGCGCCTGCTCCATGAAAAAGGCATAGCTTTTTCCGTTTTCCTCCTCCGCCATGTCGGTGCTTCCGGTGTCGAATCCGGTCATGCACATCTCCGGCAGCACCAGCAGGTCGCACATCTCAGGCAACTGCCGGAACGCCTGCGTATAGCGGGAGCGGTTTGCCTGCGGATTCCGCCATGCAATGTCTGTCTGTAGCAAAACACAATGCAGATTGTCCATTTTATCGCGCTATTTTCCTTTGGTTCAGTGCGGCGTGGTAGCGGTTAGCGTTGGCGGCATGTTCCGCCGCGCTTGCAGTGAAACGGTGTGTGCCGGAAAAATCCTCCTTGGCGCACATGTACAGGTAGTTGTGATGTTCATAGTTCAGCACTGCGTCAATTGCGCGGAGCGAAGGCATCCGGATGGGGCCGGGAGGCAGCCCTGCAAACCTGTAGGTGTTGTATGGGGAGTTGACTTCCAAATCGGCGTAAAGCATCCGTTTCCTTCCGAAATCGCCAAGGGCGAACTTCACGGTCGGGTCGGACTGCAGCTTCATCCCTTTGCGCAGCCGGTTGATATAAAGTCCGGCCACACGCGGCTGCTCCTCCGGCCGGTTGGTCTCCTCCTCCACAATGGAGGCCAGGGTCATCACCTCCTGTGGCGAGAGCGGTATTGACATCGCCTCATCCATCCTTTTTTCGTTCCAGAAAGAGCAGTATTCCCGATACATGCGCTCTATCAGGGCGGAGTCGGAGGTGTTCCACCAGCACTCGTAGGTGTTGGGCAGGAACAGACAGATGGCGGTTGCCGGTGTCATGCCATAGCGGGCGAGCAGTTCTTCGTCCTGCAGCATCTCCACCAGTCCGGCGGAGTCGGCCTCCAGCTGGGCAGAGATGCGTCCCGCCAGTTGTGGCAGGGTGCGGATGTTATTGAACCGCAGCTGTACCGGCTCCTGCTGCCCTGAACGCAGCTTGCCGGTGAGGGTGTAGTTGCTAGTTCCTGACGGGACGGCGTAGCGGCCCGGTTTCAGGTGCCCCGGAAGGTGGCGCAGCCGGGCAACCATCCGGAAGCTCTGCCGGTTCTTTAACAGTCCGATGGAATCCAGTTGCGTCAAAAGCTCCTCATAGCTGCTACCGGTCGGAACATAGAGGTAGGCCGGTTTGTCTGGTTTGATGTTGTTGCGGAACAGCCATCCGTATCCGATTCCGCCTCCTGCGGCAAGCAGCACGGCCACAATGCCGGCTATTACAAGTCCGGGTCGTCTTATTCCGCTCATGATTCTTGTAGAAAACGTTGCAGCAGCAGTGTGTCCTCCCATCGTCCGTCCACGCTCTGCCGCCATTCCTTCAAAACGGCCGTGCGGACGAAGCCAAGGCTTTCAAAAAGATGCAGACTCTGTCTGTTTGACGCGGAAATATGGCAGTATAGCTGGTGCATGTGCAGTATGTCGCGGGCGTATCCGCAGAGCAGCCCCAACGCCTCGGAGGCGTAGCCCTGCCGTTGGTGCTCTTCGGACACCATTATGCCGACGGCAGCCCGCTGGTGCTGCGGCTGGTAGTCATACAGGTCGATGCAGCCGACGACCGTTCCGCTTCCGTTTTCGCAAATCATCAGCCTCACCTGCTTGAGGGAGTATATGTCCTGGTTGGCGCAGCTGAGCACATATTGTTCCATTGTGTAGCGCGAGAATGGCATCTGCGTGTCGCTCACATCCCAGTGCCGCAGATCGTTCTCCATGTCGTACAGCGCGTCGATGTCCTCCGGCTCCATGGCGCGCAGCCTGATTTTATCACCCTGCATCATGCGCCGAAGTTTTTGGTGAGCATTTCGCGCAATCCCTTGTCGCCCACATTTTCATGGATGACACCGCCAGAGCAGTATGAGATGTGCCCCGTCTGTTCGGAGACAATCACCGTCAAGCAGTCGGTGTTTTCGGTCACTCCGATGGAGGCGCGGTGGCGCAGTCCAAGATGTGAGGGGATGTTATCCTTCTGCGAAACCGGAAGTATGCAGCGTGCCGCAACCATCTTCCGGTCACGGATGACCAATGCCCCGTCATGCAGAGGCGTGTTCTTGAAAAAGATGGTTTCTATCAGTTCACGTGAAATCTCCGAGTTGATGGCCTCACCGGTCTGTATTATGTCGTCCAGTGGGTTTGCTCTGGTGAAAACAATCAGCGCTCCGGTTTTGGACGAGGACATGTTTTTGCATGCGCGTACAATCTGTTCAATCTGCCCCTCTGTGTATTTTTCCGATTTCTCCTTCATGATCTCAATGTTCCTTAGAGGGTTCGATTTGCCGATGTACAGGAAGAACTTCCGGATTTCCGGCTGGAATATCACGATAAGCGCCACCAGTCCGACATTCAGGAACTGGCCCAATATTTCGGAAAGCAGATCCATGTGGAACAGCACCACGAGTTTCCAAAGGATGTAGAAAAGCAGTATCCCTATGAAAATGTTGACGGCGGTCGTGCCTCTAAGCCATCTGAACAGCAGGTAGATGAGCAACGTGGCCAGACAAATGTCCAGAATGTCCGTCAGTCCGAATTGGAGAAAACTTATAAAGGTCAACATGGTGGTGAGGTTATGGTTTTTTTGGTCGGTATTGGGAATCTTTCAAAATTTGCTGCGGTTGCTTTTCTCCGAAAAGTTCCGTGAGAGGCCGGCTGGGGTTATTGGCTATCCAGCTACGGCAGATTTGCCAGCCGGTCCAGCGGCCTATGCAGCCTGGCGACTGATTGCCGAAAAAGGCGGTGAAGGGGGCTTCACCCACCAGTTTGCGGGCTGCAAGGTTGTCGTTTGAATACAGATAATCCTTTTCTATCAGGAAGCACCATACATCGTATTCGAATTGGTTCATCCATTGTGTTTGGGCTGCGGTGTATCCGGTAATAAGGGTGTCTGGTGTCTCCGGTAGCGCAAGTTCGGCAAACATCCAGCGTTTGCCTTCCAAAATCATATCGTCCAAAATGCAGGTGGAGGCATTGTTGCTACGGATAACCGTGTATGCCAGTTCCTTCATACAATCTGGCAGGAGGTATGGCTTCGCCAGCCTTTTCCGGATGAATTGTGGGATAGCTTCGCCCAGCTGTTTGTAATAATGATAGTCTGCACCCATGTACATGTCCAGGGCAATAATCAGCACTGAATCCACAAAAATGACCGGTGTTTCATAACTTAATCCGGAAATGATCGTGTAGACGCGTGGCAGTTTTGCCTCCGGAAAATGGAAGCGGATGCGTGCGAAGGCCTCCTGGAACTGCTTTTCCAATTCGGAGAGGTCACCGTATTTTTCCTGAACCTCCTTGTAAAGTTTCCGGTTGAGCGGATTGTTCAGGTATTCCTTCAGTTGGTTTATGTCGGGATTATCTCCGATAAAAAAGCCGTAGTCCTTCTTCAGAGCATCCAGTTCGGCGGCCAGATTTTGTTGCGGCAGGTTGAACAGTGACTGGTCGTACCTGTATATGTGCAGCGGATGCGCCTCCTCAATTTTTTTGATCTCCCGTGCCGGTACCTTGGGCAGTGTTTTTTCCTTTTTTTTGTGGCAACCGCACAGGCAGACGCATAACGCCAGAAGGCCGATGAAATAAAACTTTTTCCCCATGGTATTAATATTCACCATAAATGAAAGGACTGACAAATTCCTTGAAAAACGGTGCGACCTTGTCCTTTTCGGAAATTACAGGCTCTCCAATGCCCCATTCCACCCCGATGTCAGGGTCGTTCCAGCGGATGGCCCCTTCCGACTCCTTGTTGTAGTAGTCGGTTGTCTTGTAGGCGAAAATGGTGTTGTCCTCCAAGGCCACAAACCCGTGTGCGAATCCCGCAGGAATCCAGAACATGTTGTTCTGTTCGGCTGAAAGCAGCGTTTTCACATATTGGCCGTAGGTGGGGGATCCTTTGCGTATGTCCACCGCCACATCCATGGCGCTGCCGGTGATGACACGCACCAGCTTCCCCTGTACGAAGGGCGGTTTCTGGAAATGCAGGCCGCGTATCACATTTTTGGCGGAGAGGGACTGGTTGTCTTGTACGAAATCGGCGGTCAGGCCAGCAGCCGCCAACTGCTGCTTGTTGTAACTTTCAAAAAAATAACCCCTTGCATCGCCGAACACCTTCGGCTGTATGACTTTCAGTTCGGGGATGGCGGTATCAATAATCTCCATTTCAGGCGGTAATTTTTTTACGAAAAATCAGTGAAACAATGATGTAGCAGATTGTTATCAGCGGGATGGCTTGAATGGCATACAATTCGGGTGTCAGGACAAATGCTGCCAGTAGGATTGCGCTGATAAACAGAAATATATAGCGATGCAGGTTTTCTTTCCAATGAAAGTTTTTGAATTTCAGAGAGAACAGCGGAATGCTTGTAAGCATGAGTATGCTTGCGATGAGGCAGGTGGCGTAATTTACGGTAAAGGGAAGATAACAGAATTTCATTGAAATAATTGTGATTGCCGCAAGTGGGATGGGCAGCCCCCTGAAATTTTCGGTCTGTCTGTCATCCAAGTTGAACTTGCCCAACCGCAAAGCGCCAGCACAGACATAGATGGCGCAGATTATGAAGGGAATAACCACAATTCCATGTATTTGTAATGGTTCATAAATTTCTGGTATTCCAAGAGCTTGATCGTCGGCGAGAGATTTCGCAAAATGGGCGGCATCTATTTGGTACAGTGTGAAAGCCGGAGCCACCCCGAAAGAGACCAGATCGGAAAGGGAGTCCAGCTGCTTGCCCAGTTCCGACTTCACATGCAGCAGCCGTGCCACCAGGCCGTCACAGAAGTCGAACAGCAGGGCGCAGCACATCATTATGAGACTCCCTCCCATGTTATGATTGGCAGCGAAAACTATGGCGGTGAATCCCGAAAACAGGTTCAGCAGAGTGATAAAGTTCGGAATATGCTTTTTCATTCGTCAAAAAGGTTAAGGGTGCCGTTCTTTGAGGGAATGGAAACGCCCAGATGTTTGTAACTCAGTTCGGTTGCCTCCCGTCCGCGCGGTGTGCGCACTAAGAATCCCTCCTGGATCAGGAAAGGCTCATAGACCTCCTCAATGGTGCCTGCATCCTCGCCGACCGCAGTGGCGATGGTGGTGATTCCGACCGGTCCCCCCTTGAACTTGTGGATGATGGTGGAGAGGATGCGGTTGTCCATCTCGTCCAGGCCGTAGGCATCCACATTGAGCGCGGCCAGTCCGTAACGGGCGATGTCAAGCGTGATTTTTCCGCTCCCCTTGATTTGGGCGAAGTCGCGCACGCGGCGCAGCAGCAGGTTGGCGATACGGGGCGTCCCGCGGCTGCGGCGGGCAATCTCATGTGCTGCGGCACGCTCTATTTCAATTCGCAGGATACCGGCGGAGCGGATGATGATTTTCTCCAGCGTGTCGGTGTCGTAGTAGTTGAGCCGCAAATTGATCCCGAAGCGTGACCGCAACGGGGCGGTGAGCAGTCCGGAGCGGGTGGTGGCCCCCACAAGGGTGAAGTGGTTCAGCCCGATCTGTACATTGCGCGCGTTTGGTCCCGATTCAATCAGAATGTCTATCTTGTAGTCCTCCATGGCGGAATAGAGGTATTCCTCCACCACGGGCGAGAGCCTGTGAATCTCATCGATGAACAATACATCATTGGTTTCCAGGTTGGTGAGCAGTCCCGCCAAATCGCCGGGCTTGTCAATGACAGGGCCGGAGGTGATGCGGAGGTTCACGCCCATCTCGTTTGCGATTATGTGGGAGAGTGTGGTTTTGCCCAAGCCTGGAGGTCCGTGCAACAGCACATGGTCCAGCGATTCGCCCCGCTGTTTGGCCGCGCGGACGAAAATCTTCAGGTTCTCCACCACCTGCTCCTGACCGGCAAAATCGCTGAAGCCGCCCGGACGGATGACCTTCTCGATCTCCTTCTCCGAAAGGCTGAGCCGCTCTGCATGTGGGTCCAGATTGGGGTTGATCATGGTGTTCCTATTAGTAAAAATCCAAATTGCAAATGTAGATGAAAAAGCAATACGACATGGCGGAATGAAGGGAAAAATTTTACACCGTTTTTTTTTATGGCGTATTTTCTTTTGTTGTACCTTTGCATCGCGGTTGTTTTTTGCGGCCTTGGCGGCTATGCGGCATCCGTGATGTTTACATTTTATTGATAACTAAAAGCATAACAATAATGAAAGTGGATGTTCTATTGGGTTTGCAATGGGGTGACGAAGGCAAAGGTAAGGCCGTGGACGTGCTCACACCGCACTATGATGTCGTGGCGCGTTTCCAGGGCGGGCCGAATGCCGGCCATACGTTGGAGTTTGAGGGTCATAAAATGGTGCTTCATACCATCCCTTCCGGCATTTTCCGGGAGAATACGAAAAATGTCATCGGCAACGGCGTGATCATTGACCCGTATGTCATGTGTCAGGAAATCAAGGAGGCCTCCCAATATACGGATGTCCGTTCAAAACTTTTCGTCTCGTTGAAGGCCAACTTGATCCTGCCCACCCACCGGCTGCTGGACCATGCCAACGAGGCTGCCATGGGCAGCAAAAAAATCGGTTCCACCCTGAAGGGTATCGGCCCGACCTATACGGACAAGACCGCCCGTAACGGAATACGTGTCGGGGATCTGCTCCTGCCGGATTTTGACAAAAAATACCGTGCGTTGCGCGATGCGCATCTGCGCAGGGTGGAGAGCATGGGCTTCGACTTTTCGGATGTCCGGATGGAGAGTATGCCTTTTGCCGATTATGAACAGGCGTGGCTTGCCGCTGTGGAACAGTTGCGCGGCTACCAGCTGGTCTCCACGGAATATCTGGTCAACAATGCGCTTGCAGACGGACATGCGGTGCTGGCTGAAGGGGCGCAGGGCACGCTGCTGGATGTGGATTTCGGCACCTATCCCTATGTCACCTCCTCCAACACAATCACTGCCGGAGCCTGCAGCGGTCTTGGCGTTGCTCCCGGGAACATCGGACGGGTCTTCGGACTGTTCAAGGCCTATTGCACCCGTGTGGGAACCGGCGTTTTCCCGACGGAACTCTTTGATGCGACAGGGGAGTACATGCGCAAGCAGGGTCAGGAGTTCGGAGCCACCACAAAGCGTCCGCGCCGATGCGGCTGGATGGACCTGACGCTGCTGAAATACGCCTGTATGCTCAACGGAGTGACCGACCTCATCATGATGAAGGTGGATGTGCTGAACGGCTTTGACAAGGTTAAGGTCTGCACCGACTATCAGATTGACGGGCAGGTCACGCGGGAGATTCCGTTCCGGATTGACGAACGCATACAGCCTGTCTATACCGAATTGGAGGGCTGGAAGCAGCCGTTTGAATCGGGGAGGCTTGCACCCGCATTGGAGAATTACCTGCATTTTGTCGAGGACTACCTCGGCCGCAAGACCTATATCGTCTCCTATGGCCCGGACAGGGAGGAGACATTGGTGTTTGGCAAATAGCAACAACAAAAACATATAATTATGGAAAACAGGAAAAGTTATGCATTGCCCATCGCAATGATGTTCTGTCTGTTTGCGATGATTTCGTTCGTCACCGGATTCCAGAACCCGTTCGGGGTGATTGTTAAGAACCAGTTCGGTGTAAGCAATTTCATGTCGCAGCTTGGCAATTTCGCCAATTTCATCGCCTATGCCTTCATGGGCATCCCTGCCGGCATGATGCTGAAACGCATCGGTTACAAGAAGACCGCCTTGTGGGCCATTGCGGTCGGTTTTGCCGGTGTGCTGGTCATGTTCCTTTCGGGCGTGGCGGCCTCTTTCGGCATTTATCTGACAGGTGCCTTTGTTGCCGGATTCTCCATGTGCATGCTGAACACCGTGGTCAATCCCATGCTCAATACGTTGGGCGGCGGCGGCAAGAGGGGCAACCAGCTGATCCAGTTCGGCGGTGCGTGTAATTCCATCGCTGCCACCATTGTTCCTGTGCTGGTCGGCTACCTGATGGGGGATGTGGCCAAAGCCACCATCCGCGACGGCAATCCCGCCCTTTTCATCGCCATGGGCATTTTCGCGTTGGCCTTTATCGTGCTTTCATTTGTCAGCATTCCTGAGCCTTATGTGGAACGGAACGAACCGCAAAAGTCACAATACGGTCCTATGTCATTCCGACATTTCCGTTTGGGCATCATCGCCATTTTCATCTATGTCGGGGTGGAGGTCGCCATTCCGAGCATTGCCAACCTCTACATGACCCAGACCGCTGAGGCGGGTGGATTGGCCATGCCGGCTGCAATTGCCGGCACGTTGTGCGGCACCTACTGGTTCCTGATGTTCGTCGGAAGGCTCGTCGGAGGTCTGCTTGGCGGAAAGGTCTCTCCGAAACTGATGTTGGGCACTGTGCTGTCCATTGCAGCCGTCTTCGTCTTGCTTGCCATGTTCCTTCCCAGCGGCATTACAGTGAAGATGCCTGTGTTCCGTGCAGATATCTCTTTCGGCCTTGAAGATGTTCCGTTGCCCATCATGTTCTTGATTCTTTGCGGACTGTGCACCTCTGTGATGTGGGGCGGAATTTTCAACCTCGCTGTAGAGGGCTTGGGCAAATATACGGCGATGGGTTCCGGAATATTCATGGTGATGGTTTGTGGCGGCGGCATTCTTCCCGCACTTCAGGGCTGGATTGCCGACATGACCTCCAATTACATCAGCAGCTATTGGGTTGTGTTTGCAGGCATCATCTACATGCTCTTTTTCGCATTGGTCGGTTCCAGGAATGTGAACAGCGATATCCCTACGGAATAGCTGAACGATAAAAAAGGTTAAAAGAGGGGTTTCGTTTGGGAACCCCTCTTTTTTTGAGGTGTTATTTTTTTGTGATGTTGAAGTGCCAGTATCTTTTTTCGGCATCCTGAAGCACGATATGGTAGCTGCCTGCAGGAAGATCCTGCAATTGCAGGTCGCACCTGTTGTCCGCTATGGTCTGCCTCAGGACGATTTTTCCGGTGGCATCGCACAGGTAGAGCTGCCGCATGGGTATGGCTTGCGGTTCAGCAATCCGGATGTGCAGCAGGTTTGTGACCGGATTCGGGTATATGAGGCATTCGGGACGGGGCTGCCCGATGGATGGTGTGCGTGTGACAATGTCAGGAATTGTATGGATGTCGTACTTCTTGGAGATTACGCTGTCGAAGCGGACAATAATGGAGAGGGTGTCGCTGTCCAGCAGCATTGCCTTGAACCCTTCAATGCGCAGTGCAGAGGGGTCGCCACTCTCCCAAATGAATCCGGGACGCTCCCCCAACATGAAATCATGGGCGATACTGTCCGTAGTCTCGTTCCCGGACAAAAAGATGGGAATTACGGAAACCCATGCGGCGGGGGATTGCTCCATGGCCTGCAGTTGCGGATAGCAGGATTCCGTATATCTCCAATGCAGTGTGTCCAACAGTTGTTGCAGCAGGGTGCCGGTCATCTGCAGCGTTGGGAGTCCTTCGGTGGCCGTCTCCGGATCTTTCCCGTTGATGCCTGCAAAACGGCTGGTCTGCCGATCGTACACACACTGGCTGATTGAGGTCTGGCTGCTGTATTTCCGTCCGATAATGCTTCCCGTATAGTGTGCTCCGAACAGTTGCCCGCTGTTATAGCTTCGGCTAAGTGTCGTGTTTCCGTTGGCAAAGCCGATAAGTCCGCCGGTGCATTGGCTGCCACGGACGGCGTGGCTGTTGTAGCAGTATGATACGTTTGATGTGCCAAGTGCACTGCTGCCGCTGCTGGCGGATGCGGTGCCGGCATATCCCACAATGCCGCCCACTTTGTCCTTGCCTCGGATGTCGGCTGCGTTGTAGCATTCCCGGATGGTTGACTGGCTCATGTATCCGCAGATGCCGCCGATGTATTCCTCACTGCCGGTGACAGGCGCGTGATTGGCGCACTGCCGTATGTTGCTGCTGTTTCTGGCGCAGCCGGTGATGCCGCCGACATAGCTGCGGCCGCGGACACGTGAATGGACCCCGAGCTCAAGGCCGCTTACGGTTGCGGAATCCATGCAGCCGAACAATCCTGCAAAATCCATGTTTGCAGAGTCTATGACCATATTGTCAATGGTATGTCCGTTACCTTCCAGATTTCCCCTGAATGGAGTGGAACTGTTCCTGCCAACAGGTATCCATGAGTGTGCACTGTCGCAGACCGTCTGGAGATCCAACTGGGCATACAGTGCGAAATGGATGCCGCAGAAGCCGCTGTTGCGATTATAAACACCTTGGTAGCAGCCATTCGCATAATTGTTGACGGCATCACGGAATGCTATCCAATCGTTCAGGTTGTCAATGCGCAGCGCATATTCGCGGCTCTGTCCGTCATTGCCCCAGACTGCATAGAGGGATGTGTCCTGCAGTACCAGAATGCTGTCCGCAGTGGTCAGCATGGAGGTGCCTTGCGGGGTGTGGCTCCAGCCGCGAAGCAGCTTATGTGCCCTTTGGAACGGAATGGTGTCCAGTTTCAAATAATCGTTCAGGTATGCCTGAAGGATGATGTGCCGGTTGCTGCTGTCGTTTGCCCACAGCCGGATGTTGCAGCGTGTCCGCAATTGCAGCCGGGAGATGCGGATTTCCCGATATACTGTCTGCAGGTAGGAGGCGGTCAGGACAATATTGCTGTCCGATCCGGTAATCCGAACGTTACAATTGTTGATCTGTATGTTGTTTGAAGGGACCGCTCCCCATGTTATCCAATCACATCCGTTTAGAGCAAAGTCGTTGCGGACAAGCATTGCATTGTCGCCCTGTGCAAAAAGGACCGGTGTGGCGGCAATGCGGGCGGCTGTGTCTGTAGCGGCTGAAACCGGAATCGGACAATACCCCTGTGCCTGCTGCCAGTACCGTGAGTCGAAACCCGATGGCAGTGAGTCTGTCAGTGCGGAGGTGGAAAGGCCTGCCGCTGTGCTGTCATCCGTGCCGTTGATTGCTCCCAACGGACTGATTTGCATATCATAATAGCAGTATTGGAATGAAACGCTCTTCTGGCTCTTCAGGCCGACAATGCTTCCCCGTATTGTGTCAGCCCAAACCTGTCCGTTTTGGTAAACCTGTGTGATTTCCGTGCAGGAATAGCTGTTGCCGCAAATACCTCCGGCAGCTTTCGACGCAAGTATCTGTCCGCTGTTGAAACATCTGAGAATATGGGTATAGCGTGCGCTGTTGCCGTTGGTGTACCCGGCAATGCCACCCACTTTTTCCGTACCGGTGATATTGCCTGTGTTATGGCAGTCCGTAATGTCCGATTTGGCCATATTGCCGCAGATGCCGCCGATATGTGTGCTTTTCCCCTCAACATAGCCGTGGTTTGCACATCTGAGTATTTGCGAACCGTTTGCAGCGTAGGCTGCGATACCTCCGCAGTACTGCTTGCCGATTATTGTGTCATTTGCTGCAAGTGTCACATCCTCCACTAATGCGGAGTCAAGGTAGCCGAACAATCCCTTGTAATTGACGGTCGGTGTGTTGATGTAAAGATGTGATATGCGGTGCCCCATTCCGTGAAACTTGCCGCGGAAACTTGCGGATGAACTTTTCCCGACAGGTTCCCAATCTGTTCCTGAGGCATACAGGCTGTCCAGGTCAATGTCGGCGGTCAGTATGAAATGGATGTCCCTGAAACCTGTGGACTGGTTGCGGACCCCTTTGAACTCCCCTTTGCTGTAATTGTTGACGGCATCACGGAAAGCCATCAGCTCCGCGCGGTTGTTGATAGGGATGGCATGGCTGGAGTCTGTCCCGTCCGGACTCCATACGGCGTACAGGGTGGTGTCCTGTGTGCAGAAAAGGGTGTCCCCACTTTGTAGTACGGCAGCGTTGCCCGCCCCATACGACCAGCCTTGGAACAGAAAGTGTGTGCGTGTGAAAAGCGATGCCGGAATGATGGCCGGCTGGTTTCCGCAGACTTCCAAGGTGTCCATCTGGCCGCTACCCAGATTGGCATTGAATGCGATTCTCCGGCAGACGGAACGGTAGGTGTGCAGCAGCGGCACCTGACGGAAGACGGATGTCCCGTCACCGACAAAAATCAGGCGGTTGGAATCGCTTTTAAGGATAATTCCCTCATTGCCTGCGATCCGCACGCTTGTGCTGTCGTCGGAACGCCAGTATTGCCCTTGTGGGGTCTGCAGATTAAAACGGTCCGTAACGCTGTCCAAACGCTCGTTGCCATTGAAGAGGACAGGGCTTGTGGCACCAATGACCGCTGGCATTGAATCCCATTGCTGCGGTGATGGGTAGCAGTTTGCGCGGTAGCTCCAAAAAGCGTTGCCAAGCGCTTGTCGCAGGCTGTCCCCGGTCATCTGCCTTGTGTAAAGGCCTTCGGCGCAATTCAGGGAGTCCTGTCCGCCAATGGCTCCGGGCAGGCATGTCTGCCGGTCATAATAGCAGTCCTTGAATCGGGCGTCGTTGTGGAACTTTTGGCCTACAATCGCACCGGCCGATTGTGCAGCGGTCACGTTGCCGATGTTGTATCCGCTGTAGACCCGCAGGTTCTGGTTGCTGTAGCCGATGAGTCCGCCACTGCTGTTGCCTGCACGGATAAGGCCGCTGTTGAAACAGTGCCCGATTTCGGCGGAGTCGGTGCTGTTGCCGGAGGCGTAACCGGCAATTCCGCCGATTTTCCGGTCACCTGCGATGTTGCCGGTGTTCAGGCATTGGAACAGGCCGGTTGCATCGGCATATCCGGAGATGCCGCCGCCGTTTGCACTGTCGCAGCGGACTTGGCCGAAATTGGCGCATCCGATGATTTGTGACTTGTGTTTGGAACTGTCCTCGGGCAGGACTGCGTTTTTGGGAGGGTTTTGTGGTGAGCCTTGGGAGGCTTTTGGCATGGTGCTGAGTAGACATGCCATCGTCGCGAACAGAAGAATGCGTCCGCAGAAGGGTGTAAGTGTTTTGTGCATAGTGCTTTAAAGTTAGTGTGCCTTCGTAAAAGGCAAGGTTAGTAATTAAGGATTAATTGTGCTGCAAAAGTAGCCGTTTTTTGAATGCGAATCACGTTTTTTCTCAAAAAAATTTTTGTCATATATTTGATAAACATTGTATTATATTTATAGTACATACTTCCTCTTATGTTGTGACTTCGTATGTGAAATGATGACAGTCGCCTGCCGCACCCCATATACATTAATATTATATATGGCGGCTTTGTCCCATTCCCCTTCCGCATGTGTTTCGAATCCGTCGATTTTCGCGCCGATTTCGGAAAAAACCTTCCAAACGACCCACCGGATTTTGCTCCGTGCGGTGCCTTTGCCGCCCGGAACGGCACCGGCGCGGCCCCGGAATCAGATGCAACATACTGTTCTGCACGATGTTAACTTTATGCAAAAAATATTTTCATAAAGGTGTTTTTCGTATTGCAAAAGGTAGTACTTTTGCATTCCCGAAACGGAGGGGCGCAGCCCCATGG
>JAEEGK010011295.1_pt1 | contig 20434 bp, 14 predicted proteins | sample 8958771 | NCBI WGS metagenome assembly JAEEGK01 (sample SAMN16246547, study PRJNA631951) | gut metagenome | biome: gut microbiome; feature: rumen; material: SC-attached | host: Bos | place: Iran: Karaj | collected 2018-10
GGCACGACGTCCGTCAATGTGATCAGTCTGCCGTCCACTCAGAACTACGTGGCGGACAGCTTTGACGGAGCTGCCGCGGCATCTTACGGCAATGCCCGGAAATACGGAGACAGATACTCCGTCAAACTCAATAACTTCTGCGGGCTCATTTGTTTTGCCGTCAAAGGAAATGTAACGCTGGACCGCATTGAACTTAAAAGCCTGGGGAACGAGAATCTTCACGGAAATTTCACCCTTGCTGCCGATGCCGACGGCTTTACCGGGGCATTCTCGGGAGGAACTGCCGGAATCCTGACGTATGACTGCGACGTAACGCTCAGTAACACTGATACTTATTTCTACATTGCTATTCCGGCGCAGACCTACGCCGCGGGCATCGAGGCTTTGGTCTATCAGGCCGACGGCGCCTTCATGCGTTTGAAGTTCTGGGGGAATGGCTATACGCTTTCATCGGACAGACTGGTCCGGTTCACCAGTTTCACCTATGCCGCAGGCCGGTCGGAGAATCTTCTCTCTGTCAATGACCTTACGGCCGAAGACGGTGGTGAGCCCACCGCGGCGCCTCCAGGAATCACGGTGGCGGTATACAATGTATATCAGGAAGAATCCCGTGAAACCAGCGGTAAGACGTATATGTACCTCTCCAATGCGAACGTACGGGAAGCCTTGGGTACGGCCATTGCCAATACCGCCGCCGACATCATCGGATTCAACGAACTTGACCTCAATTTCCAGAACGGGGAAGATTATTCGCTGAAAGCGCTGGCGGAGGCTCAAGGCTTTACGGGGTATACCTGGGAACTGTCTCATCCGGATGACATCAAAGACGAGGGCATCTTTACGCACAGTTACAAGACCTATAACAAGTATGCCGACGGATTTGCCTATAAGACATCGATGTTTGACATTTCGGACCACAATTATGTCTGGCTCTCCCATAAGGCGGATAATACCTATTATGACTCAAGATCTGACGCGCACGACCATTCCGGCAATCCGGAAACGACTTGTGCCTATGCCAAATTCACGCACAAGGTGTCCGGAAAGCAGTTCTATCTGTTCGTGACCCATCTCCCCACGCTCACCCACGCTTATGCGGAGGTCGGAGCGACGAAGGATGCGAATGGCAATTACAGCGCCGAAGACCAGGCAGCGGCGGCGGCCCGGCGCATGAGGGTCGTCAACAATCTCAAGTATTTCGTGGCGGCCAAGGCGGGATCCCTGCCCTGCATCGTCGTCGGGGACTTTAATTTCGGCCGCTACATGGACACCGGGAAGACGCAGGCTCAGCCGCTGTACACGGCAATGACCTCCGGGAGTTTCACCAATGCCTACGATGAGGTGTATGATTCCGGCGGCATGTCCGGCTTCTACATCAATTATCCCGGCACGCAGACAGGCAGCAACTGGGGTGCGGACTATCTTAAGAACCTGATTTACCCTCAGTTCCGCCTGGACCATATCTTCCTTCGCGACGGGGCCTCGCAGGCCGTTACGGCGCAGTCCTACAAGACTGTCCGTACCACTTATGATGTCGATGAAGATACCTGGTGCCCTTCGGACCACTTCCCGGTCGTCTCTTACATAACCTTTGACTGATCACGCTGCCTTATGAAAAAGAAACATACATTCATTCCGATATTCGCACTGCTCCTTCTGGCCGCAGGCTGCGCCAAGGAAACCGATTATCCCGTCGGGGGAGAAGTCTCCGGCAAGAATGTCGGCATAATGACCGTGACACTCTCTGTCCCTGAGCGTCCGGATACCAGAACCAGTCTCGGCACCAAGGAGGGCAATTCATATCCTGTGCTCTGGAGCGCTTCCGATGTGATTACGCTGAACGGTACCGCGGCCACATCGTTCACCTGTGGTGACGACAATACCACCGCCACTGCGACATTCAGGCTGGCCAATCTTTCGGCTCCGTACAATTTCCTGTACGGCGGAGTTCCCGGCCAGGGCAATCAGGTCAGTTTCCCCTCCACGCAGAACTACGTGGCCGATGGATTTGACCCGACGGCCATGCCGATGTACGCATCGCTGGCATCCAGGAGCGACAATGTCACCTTCAGTCATGTCGCTTCCTTGCTGAAGTTCTCCTTCACGGGCGACAGGAAGATCGATTCCGTCACCCTCACGGCTGCCGACGGCTCCATGTCGCTTTCCGGCAACTTCACCATCGGCGCCACGGCCGGAATCCTGAACGGCAGTCTTACTCCGGCTTCCGGCGGGGCGCCGCTCATTTACAGCTTCGGCTCCCACAAGCAGCTTTCCGACGATCCGTTCGTGTTCTATATCGCCATTCCGGCCGGTACATATGAAGGGGGCATTACCCTGGAAGTCGTGGACAATGCTTCCGGTCATATGACGGTGAAAGTGATGGACAGCGATGCCACCAAGACCATTGCCGCGGGCAGGGTACGCGAGTTTGACAACGTGGTGTATTCTCCTGACAAGGTGACCAATCTCAAGCAGATCTATGACGTCAATACTTTCCGGCAGTTTGTCGAGGCCGTGGCCGGCGGCAACAAGACGCTCAATGCCCGTCTTACCCAGAATGCCGAAACCCTCAACCTCTCGTCCATCGCCGACAGCTTCGAGCCGATAGAGGACTACAAGGGTGTCTTCGACGGCAACGGCAAGACCATCAGCGGGCTCACCAAGCCCCTGTTTGCCGATCTGATGGGCGTGGTGAAAAACCTTACGCTGAATTCTACGATCGCGACCACTTCTGTCGATGACTTGAATTGGGGCATCTTTGCCCAACGCGTCGTTCCTTCGACGGAGATAGATGACATCGCCGGTCTGCAGAACTGCACTGCACAGGGCTCCATCATCTGGACACCGGCCTCCGCCGTTGAAGCAGACTGTAAGTTGGGCGGCCTTGTCGGAAACAATAGGGGAGGCACGTTCATCAACTGTACGAACTATGCTTCGGTGACATTTGCCGGCAATGGCGCTATCAATGCCTGCCAGCCTGCCATCGGCGGAGTCGTCGGACGCTCACAGAAAGGCGGTGACCTCAACACCCAGGGCGACATCTCCAACTGTGCCAACTATGGGACCGTGGTGTGCTCGGCCGATTTCGCCCAGGGCGTTTATATCGGCGGTGTCCTTGGCTATCAGGTCGATAAGGGCGAAAACATGCGTGGCTGTGTCAACCATGGACTGGTCAAGGCGACCGCGGATTTCTCAACCTCGGGACCTCTCCATATCGGCGGCGTCGCAGGATTGGCCAAGGGCTTCGTCGAGGAATGTACCAACGCAAGCGACGGCGTAGTCACTACCGAGGCCTGTTCAGTCGGGACCTATCTCTGCCAGGGTGGTGTCATCGGCCGTATCAATAATACGTCCGAAACATACTCGAGCCTTTCCAATGCCGGGAGAATCAACGTTGCTGCGACAGGCGCTTCCTCCGGCGCATATATCGGCGGAACGGTGGGCCGATGCAACGAGGGTGCTTCCATCTCGGCCTGCACGAATACCGGCGGAACCATTGAATACACCGGAGATGCCGCCACCGGCGAAATCAGCATCGGCGGCATTGTGGGCAATACGAATCAAAGCGTCTCTTCGTGTACCAACGCTACCGCCATCATTGCCGGCGGTGATTATCCCGTTGACGCAAGCGGCAAGTATTACTCTGTCGGCGGAATTGTCGGCTTTCTGAAGAGCGATGTCGAACTGAGCGACAATACCAATACGGCGGCCATCACTTTCTCCGGAACGACCGGCGGATATATGGCCCTGGGCGGAATCTGCGGCTATTCCAACGGCCCCATTTCCGGTGGCGGCAACTCCGGAACCCTCACTTTCTCGGGAAGCACCACGAAACAGAGTGTTCCTTTTGGAGGCATTGTCGGAAGGACGCCCAAGAATCTGAGTGGAAACCGTGTTACCGGGGTGACCAACAGTGGCGCCATTGTCGTCAATACTTCCGCGCAATCCGGAAAAGTCTTTTATGTCGGCGGCATCGTCGGAGACCATCAGTCCGGCAACCTCAACGCCACCAACAGCGGAACCGTCACCGTGGCGCGGCTGTCCTGCAATCAATTGTTCCTGGGCGGCCTGACGGGCCAGAATGGGGGAGACATCACAGCGGGTTCCGCCAACATGGCCTCCGGCGACATCTCTGTCTCCGGCCTGACAGTCACCAGTCTGGCGTTCATCGCCGGTATTACCGGGCAGAATGACGCCGCGGTGACCGCAAGCAATTCGGGCGATGTGGTCCTGACCTCAGGTTCCACCACTTCTTACGATATGTTCGTAGGCGGCATTGTCGGACGTGGCAAGGCGGATATCACCTCCTGCACAAACAGCGGACTTGTCTCCAACGCCTGCCCTCTGACCAAAGCCGGTCAGTTCCTGGAGATCGGCGGCATTGTCGGCTATAGCATGTCATCTTCCTTGCTCCGCAATTGTGTGAATACGGGCAAGGTCGAGAATACGGCCGATTCCAAAGGACGGATCTATGTGGGTGGCATTGTGGCGGAAGCGGAAAGCGACATTACCTCCTGTGTGAACTCCGGAGATGTTTCCAACAGCGGAAAGGCGACGACGGCTTATGCCGATGGAAAGGTTTACCATGTTGAAATCGGCGGTATTGCCGGCCATGATGACGATATGACCCTTACATCTTGCTCCAACGAAGGCGCCGTTTCCAACAGCGGCGATTCCGGCGCGGGTATCTTTGTGGGCGGCGTAAGCGGCCATTCCATCGCCGCCACTTTTGTGACCTGCTCCAACTCGGGAGCCGTCTCCAACTCGGGAGCTGCCAATAATTCGGGTCTACCAGTGGATGCATCTGTCGGTGGATTAATCGGTTATATCGACGGAAACAATATGCTCGCCGGCACGGCTTCCGCATTCAATTCCAATTCCGGCACCGTTGAGGAAACATCGACGAACCAATATGTCGGAATGGGCGGCATTGTCGGAATGGTCGATGGCGACGGCGCCGACTTAAGCTATGTCAGGAATCTGGCTGACGGCGACATCACTTATTCGGGCAATACCCGTAAGCAGAGTTATATCGGCGGAGTCGTCGGTTGTGCCATCACGGCGTTTACGATGAACCATGCATCCAATGCCGGTGACTTGAATTTCGAGGACCTGACCATCAATTTTGCCATCTGGATCGGAGGCGTGATCGGAGGATTCCACGAGAGCATGAAAGAGACGGCCTGCTCCTTCACCGGGCTCGACAACAGCGGAAAGATCAACTGCCCCAACGGCGATTCGGGTTCGAATATGGCCCCGGACAAGAAATCCCGGACGGCCTACAGCTACATCGGCGGTATCAGCGGCGTCGGAGAGAGTTCCGCCAAGGAATTCCTCAATTGCTCAAATTCCGGAGCGATAGCCGTTTACAACCAAATGAGGACGCGAGTGGGAGGCATTCTGGGTTACTCCGAGGTCAATCCTGCCGGCAGCGTCAATACGGGCCCCATCAACTATTGCCGGTATAATACGATCGGTATGAGCGGCGACTATAAGAGCGAGGTGGGCGGCGTCGTGGGCTATATGGACATCGCCACTCCGACCGGTCTGACCAATGATGCGACGGTAAGAACCACGGGTTCGTCTCCCAACACATACACGGGCGGCATCATCGGCCTGGTCGGTGATACGACCACCGGCTTTCTCAACTGTCATGTGGGCTCCAGCACGGGTACGCAAAAGGGTATCTCCGGAGCGGGAGAAGGCAGCTTCGGCAGCACTGCCGCAGGTCTGTTCAGCGCTGACGACAGCGCGAATGACTGGGATTTCACCGGCTGTAAAGTCCTGAGCGGAACGAAATGCCAGAATATGGAGGTGACGGCCGATAATCTGGTCGATGCGGTGATCGGGCGTAATCATCCGACTTCCATCACCAACGCTCCTTCCATCGTCACGAGCTTCTGATCGACATGAGAAAGCCGCAGCTTCCGGTCTTTGTCCTTCTCTTATATCTTGTGTGCTGTCCGCTGGCGGGCGCACCAAGATATGAGAGAAGCATAAACGATGGCTGGGCTTTCCGGAAAGAGGGCGAAACGGTCACGCGGGCGGTCTCGCTCCCGCATACGTGGAACGCGGAAGATGCCGTGGATGATGAACCGGGGTACTTCAGGGGCATAGGATGGTATGAGCGGACAATCCAAATCAATGATGTCCTCTCCGACAAGAAAGTCTTCGTGCGCTTCGAAGGAGCCAACCAGGTTGTCGACCTTTTCGTAAACGGTTCTCACGCAGGCACTCACAAGGGAGGCTATACAGCCTTCGTCTTTGATGTCAGCGAATTCGTTCACGCCGGCGCCAACTGCTTTAGGATAAAGGTGGATAACTCGCACGACGAGGGAATTCCTCCGCTGGGGGCCGATTATACCTTCTTCGGGGGCATCTACCGCGACGTGTCGCTGGTCTTTGTGCCGGAGAATCATATTAGCATTGACCATTATGCAAGCGACGGAGTCTATGTCACTGCGAAGCCCGATGTCTCGGCGGCGAACGCTTCCGTGCAGATAGAAACGCATCTGAGCATCAACCGCCCGGAAAAGATACTGTTCCTGGAACATTCTGTCCTGAGTCCCGACGGAAAGCAGGTGACAGCGGTCCGCAAGCAGATCCGGAAGCCGTCAGGCAAGATGGTCGTGGACGCAGCCGTCGTCGTCCCCGACCCGATATTATGGAATGTCGATTCTCCCGAGTCGTATTCTGTCGTAACCCGCCTTTTGGACAAGGAGGGGGAGGTGGTGGATTCCCGTAGGAGTTCGTTCGGCATCCGGTCTTTCCGCTTCGACCCTGATAAAGGATTCTTCCTGAACGGCAGGCACCTTAAGCTCATGGGAACCAACCGGCATCAGGATTTTCGGGGGAAGGGGAATGCGCTTCGGGACGAAATGCACCTTCGTGACATCCGTCTTCTCAAGGAGATGGGCGGCAATTTCCTCCGGGTTTCGCATTACCCTCAGGATGACTTGATTCCGGAGGAATGCGACCGCCTGGGAATCCTTGCCTGCGTGGAGATTCCGGTCGTCAACCGCATCGGTCTTGCCGATGATTTCAGTCAGAACTGCGTGAACATGGCCAGGGAGATGCTGTACCAGAATTTTAACCATCCATCCATCGTGGCCTGGGCATACATGAACGAAGTGCTTCTGGACAATTCCCCTTGGCAGGAATTGGGAAAGGAGGCCTATTACAAAAGCGTGAAGGATTGCGCTCAGGCTATCGACAGTGCCCTGCGCGAGGCCGATCCTGCGAGGCCCACGATGATTCCCTGCGACGGAGACAGGAAAAGGTACAAGGAAAGCGGGCTCGGAGACATCCCGGACATCCTGGGATTCAATCTCTACCACGGTTGGTATTACGGCACATTCGACAAACTGGGCCCTGCCCTTGACAAGATACACGAGACATTCCCCGGAAAGGCCTTGATCGTTTCCGAATATGGCGCCGACGCGGATTCGCGTCTGCATACTCTCAACCCGGAATGTCAGGATTATACCTGCGATTATGCTCTCCTCTTCCACAAGAGCTATATCCCGGTTATCCTGGAGAAGGAGTATCTTTCCGGCGGGGCGGTCTGGAATCTGAACGACTTCTGCTCGGAGGCCAGGGGATTTGCCGTTCCTCATTTCAATTGCAAGGGAATTACCACCGCGGCCAGGACTCCCAAGGACAGTTATTGGCTGTACAAGGCACTTCTCGGCAAGGACCCGTTCATCCGGATCGGGGGCGCGGACTGGAAGATCCGGGGCGGACAGGAAGCCGGCGGTGTGTGCATACAGCCGGTGGAGGTCTTCGCGACGGCTCCCCAGGTTGAATTGTCCCTGAATGGACAATCTCTGGGTACAAAGGCGGTCAGGGAAGGTTCTGCCCTGTTTGAAGTGCCGTTCAAAGGGGGAGAGAACGTCCTGGAAGCCCATGGCTCAGACGGTGCGGCTGACCTTCAGCGCATAGAATTCCGCCTGGTCCCGGAGGATATGGCCCATTTCAGGGAAATAAACGTTTTGATGGGCACAAACCGGTATTTTGAAGACCGGGAAGGCGCCCAGATCTGGATTCCGGAGCAGCCTTACCGTCCCGGTTCGTGGGGCTATGTGGGCGGAGAACGGATGTATCATCAAAACAGTGGCGGCCCCCGGCCGGCTTTTGAGGCCGATATCGCCTGTACGGATTTGGATCCTTTGTTTCAGACCCAGAGGGCGGGGCTGGAGGCTTTCAAGGCCGATGTCCCGGACGGGAAATACTACGTTTACCTGTATTTCGCCGACCTGACGGGACCCTCCCGTGGAAAACCCATGCTGTATGACATCGGAAACGAGGCCCTGTCTTTCGGTGAAACCGAGCGCGTTTTCTCTGTTTCCATCAATGGAGTCACCGTCCTCAGTGATTTCAACATTGCGGGGGAATATGGATATGATACGGCCGTCGTCCAGCGCTTTTCCGCGGAGTCGGAGGACGGAAAAGGCCTGAGCATTAATTTCATTCAGTCTCAGGGCCTTCCTGTATTAAACGCTATCAGAATAATGAGAGTTCAATGAATAAAGTCTTTTTTTGCGTATTGCTTACGTGTGCATCGTTATCCTGTACGGATAAGGTGTCGATAACGGACTTTGGTGCCAGGGGTGATGGCGTTACGCTTGACACCGAAGCCATCCAGACCGCGATCGACCATGCCGCCGAAAAAGGCGGCGGGGTGGTTACCGTGCCTGCCGGAACATATGTCTCCGGTTCGATCTGGCTCAGGGACAATATTGAACTGCACTTGGAGGCCGGTGCCGTCATCAAGGGCAGTCCTGACATCAATGACTATTGCAGCGCTGACTGCTGCCCGCAGAACGAGGCGGAGAACGGCTTCGGCGATTACACGACGGGCGGTCATCTGATTCTCGGCGTGGGTGTCCAGAATGTCACGCTCAGCGGCCCGGGAAAGATAGACGGCAATTCGGATGCTTTCCTGCTCGATTCAGAGGGCATCGCCTACTCGCACAAGTCAGAGGTCCTGGCGCGGCCGTCCCAGATGGTATGGTTCGTGGACAGCCAGGACATTACGATCAAGGATATCGAACTGGCCGATTCTCCCTACTGGAGCTGCTTCATCCTGAATTGCGAAAGGGTAAGTATCGACGGATGCTATGTCCACACCCGCAGAAGGGACTATCATACTTTCAACGGCGACGGAATCGATATCGACCGCAGCCTCGACGTGACCATTTCCAACTGCCGGGTCGATACTTCCGATGACAGCATCACCCTGAGGGCTTCAGGGGCCCATCTTCTGGAGAATCCTCACGACTGCGCCAGGGTGTCCATCCATGATTGCGAGTTATCATCCAGTTGCAATGCCATTCGTGTCGGAGTCGGAGAGGGGCATATCCATGACGCGGTCATATCAAATGTGACGGTTACCGACACGGAAACCGCCTTCAATATCGTATGCTCCTATGGCAAAGGAGTCCGTGGTACCGATATCGACAACATCCTGTTCAAGAACATCAGGGTTGAGGCCAATGAGTTGTTGCGCCTCCATCATATGTATTCCAAGGATGCCATCGTCAAGGATATCACCTTTGAGCGTATAGGAGGAAGGGCGCCCAATACTTCCCATATATGGGCCAGGGCTGCAGCTCCGTTCAAGAATATCGTTTTCCGCCAGGTGAATGTCCCGGCGTATTATGAATGCGTCAATGCCCAAGTGGAAACGGAAGGCGGATCGTTCAAGCAGAAAGAGCTGTCCCCGGAACAGCTCGAGAGGCGTTATGATTACATTGAGAATGAGACAAAACTCCTGTATTGAGATGAAGCGGCTGTTCTTGCCCTTCCTGCTGGCTGTCATCAGTTTTACCGCATGGGCCCAGGCCGATATTCCGCTGCCGGAGTATCCGCGTCCCCAAATGGTGAGATCCGCCTGGATTAACCTGAACGGGGAGTGGAACTATGCCATCCTGGACAAGGATGAAGAGTACGCTGTCGCTCAGGGACAGATTGTGGTTCCCTTCCCGGCGGAATCACGGCTTTCCGGTGTTCAGAAGCAAGTGGGGCCGGAGAAAGCCCTATGGTATGAGCGGACCTTTACGGTTCCCAGACAGTGGAAAGGGAAGCGCACGCTGCTTCACTTCGGCGCCGTGGACTGGCAGGCGGAAGTATGGGTGAACGGGAAGAAAGCCGGCGTCCATACCGGCGGTTATGCGCCGTTCTCCTTCGATATCACGGACCTGTTGAACCAGAATGGGAAGCAGGCCCTGAAGGTAAAGGTGCTGGACGCCTCGGACCAGGGCTGGCAGCCGCGCGGAAAACAAGTGTCCCATCCCCGGTCTGTCTGGTACACTCCGGTTACCGGCATCTGGCAGACGGTCTGGCTGGAGTCCGCGCCCCGGACAAGGGTGGTTTCCTATCTTGCTTATGCCGATGTGGACAAGTCGTCCCTCAGCGTTCACGTGGATACGGAAGGCCTTGATCCTGAAGATGTCGTAAGGGTCGGACTCCGGGAAGGGGGCATCGGCTACAGCGCCGAGAAACCGGCGGGAGCGGTCATTGCCGAGGCTGACGGTGTGGATGTGATCCTTCCTATCGCGGAACCGGAACTGTGGTCGCCCGACCATCCTTATCTGTACGGACTGGACATTTCCATCATCCGGAAGGGCAAGGAAGTGGACCGGGTGAACGGTTATACGGCCCTCCGGAAGATATCGGCCAAGATGGATACGGATACCTTTGAAAAGGACAGGGCGGGCACCCCTCAAGGCTCTCTGCGACTGGCGCTGAACAATGAGATCCTGTTCCAGTTCGGCCCTCTGGACCAAGGCTGGTGGCCGGACGGACTCTATACGGCACCCAGCGATGAAGCGCTTCGTTTCGACATTGAGAAGACCAGGGAATGGGGATTCAACATGATTCGCAAGCACATCAAGGTGGAACCCGCCCGCTGGTATTACTGGTGCGACGCCCTGGGCGTTCTGGTGTGGCAGGATATGCCCTGCATAGCCGATCACAGTGACGTGAACAACGAAACCCGTCCCAAGGACATCCGTGATGCGCAGAGTAACATCTGGGCCCTGAATTCCTTCTCCGGGGGAACGGATTGCCGGGTTCCGGAATACTGGAAGAAGAACTTCTACAAGGAATGGGGAGAGATCATGGACTGCCTGAAAGGCTTCCCCTGCATTGTGGTATGGGTGCCCTTCAACGAGGGCTGGGGGCAGTTTGACACGGAGGAAGTCGTCCGTTTTACCAAGGAAAAAGATCCGTCACGCCTTGTCAATGAGGCTTCCGGAGGCAATTACCGCCTGGCCGGAGACATCCTGGACGTCCACCATTATCCGGAGCCCAGGATGAACGTCTTCGACAGGACCAAGATCAATGTCCTTGGGGAATACGGTGGTATCGGCTACCTGGTGGAAGGCCACATCTGGAAGCCGGAAGGCAGGAACTGGGGCTATTCGGGCCTGTGCAAGAGCCCGGAAGAGCTGCTGGAGCGTTACAGACTGTACGCGGAGCGGCTCAAGGCCTTGATCGACATCGGCTGCGCCGCCGCCGTCTATACCCAGACGACGGACGTCGAACTGGAACTCAACGGCCTGATGACCTATGACCGGTTGGAAAAGGTCGATGCATCCGCCATCCGAGCGATCAACCGGGAGGTGATAGAGAGTCAGAATGACAATTGGATTACAAATATCGGAAAGAAATGAAACGTTTTCTCACCACTTTGTTCCTTCTTGGGCTGACGCTGGTCTCCTATGCCCAGCTGTCACCCCAGATGGACGCTTACATACGCGCATATCCGCAGCGGGCGGCAGGGGTTATCCATTCCTATGAGTTCCTTCCCATCAAGGATACTCCGGCTCCCGGCGGCTTCAAGCCTTTCTATATCAGCCACTACGGCAGGCACGGCTCCCGTTCGCATTCGACGGACAAGCCTTATGTGCTGCTGCGGGACTGCCTGCAGGCCGCGGCCGATGAAGGAATCATAACGCCGTCCGGCGATTCTCTCCTTGCCTGCGCCAAGGAGATGATCCTGCTTCACAACGGCATGGACGGTCGCCTGACCCCCAGGGGAGCGCGTGAGCATGAACTCATCGCCCGAAGGATGTATGAGCGTTATCCCCGCGTGTTCAGAAAAGGGGAAGTGCACGTCATTTCCTCGGATGTGCCGCGCTGTCTGGTGAGCATGGCGGCGTTTACCTCCTCTCTGCGGGCCTGCAAGAGCGACCTCGTCATTACCTGGGACTGCGGCGCCGTGTACCAGCGCATCATTACCCTCAACAGCCCCCAGTCCATCAAGCAAAAGGCCAAAGCCGATGCGCACAGCGCCCTGACGGACATTCCCATCGACACGACGGCCGTCTATTCCCGATTCTTCACGGATACGGCCAGGGGAAGGCAGCTGACCGGGAATCCGAAGGATTTCATCTCCGCCATTTTCAACGTCGCCCGGTTCTCCGAGGCCTACGATATCGAGGAGAACCGCTACAGCTTCCTCCCTTGGGAGGCCGTCGTCACCACATATGCGCGCCACGCCCTCCAGAGCTACCTTGCGTATTGCAACTCGGTTCCTTATGGCGACGAGGCTTTGGAGAATGTCGCCGTCTTGGCCAAGGAAATGGTCAGGAAGGCCGATGAAGCCATTGCCGGAGCGCCGGTGGCCGCGGACCTTATCTTCGGGCACGATCTGCCCTTCATGTGCCTGTGCTCTTTCCTCGGCCTGGAAGGCTTCGGCTATCCCAGACTCACGGCGGAGGAAGCGTACAGCACCTGGCCGGGAGCAAAGCTATGCACATTCGCCTCCAACCTGCAAATGATTTTCTATAAGAACCGCAAGGGCGAGGTGCTGGTCAAGTTCCTCGCCAATGAGCAGGAAACCCTGATTCCCGAACTGAAATCCTTCTCCGGGCCTTACTACAGGTGGGAGGACGTCAAGAAATATCTTGAAATCTGACATTCCATGAAAAAGATTATACTCACGGCAGCGTCGCTTCTGTCTGCAACCCTCGCATTCACGCAGCCTTATGTCATCACCCAGCGGGACAAGGACCGCGCGGCGGAAATCGTAAGCAGAATGACGTTGGACGAAAAGATCGCCCTCATCTCCGGAAAGGATGACGGGTTCCATACCTGTGCCATTCCCAGACTTGGCATCCCTTCAGTAAGAATGGCCGACGGCCCGCAGGGCGTACGTAACAAGACGAACAGTACATACTATCCCTGCGGGATCGGCCTGGCCGCCAGTTTTGACCGCGAGGCGGCGAAAGGGGTGGGCGACGGCATCGGTTTCGACGCCACCGCCCGTGGTGTGCGGATCATGCTCTGCCCGGGAGTGAACATTTACCGTTCGCCCCTGTGCGGACGTAATTTCGAGTACTACGGAGAGGATCCTTATCTCACCTCCGAGATCGCTCTCAACTACATCCGGGGCATCCAGCAGCACAGGGTGATGGCTACCATCAAGCATTTTGCCCTCAACAACCAGGAGTACCAGCGACACCGCGTCGGTTCCGTGGCCGATGAGAGGACTCTGAACGAGATCTATTTCCCGGCTTTCCGCAAGGCGGTGGAGCAGGGCGATGTGGCTGCCGTCATGACTAGCTACAACCCCGTGAACGAAGTCCACGCGGCAGAGAATGCCTGGCTTATAAAGGAAAACCTCCGCGCCTGGGGCTTCGACGGCATCGTCATGTCCGACTGGAAATCGACCTACACGACGCTGGGCGTGCTTACCAGCGGACTGGACCTTGAGATGCCGGAGGACTTCACGACCAAGCCGGAGATGGTGAAGCCCCTCGTTGAGAACGGGGTCGTCCCGGAGACCAACCTGGACCAAATGTGCCGGCACATCCTCCAGGCGTTCATTGCCTACGGCCTCCTGGACCTTCCGGCGAAGGATGAGTCCATCCCGGAGGATTACGAGTACTCCCGGGAAATGGCCTATAACGCCGCGGTGGAGGCGCCAGTGCTTCTTGTCAATGACGGCCTTCTGCCCTTGAAGAAAGGACACATCGTCGTTCTGGGTCCCAACGCCAACACCGTGGCTTACGGCGGCGGTTCCGGCAGGATGGACCCCATCCCCGGCCGCAATATCACACCTTATGCCGGTCTGAAGGCTCTCGGGAAGAAGTATGATGTAGAACTCATTGAGAGTACGGAGTTTACCCTCGCTGAACGGAAAGCCATCGCAAAGGCCGATGCCGTGATCGCGGTGGTCGGGTTCAACCATGATACGGAGCTTGAAAACCACGACCGCACCTACGGATTGCCGGCCGGGCAGAACGAACTGATAGCGGCCGCGTCTTCCTTGAATAAGAACACGGTCGTCATCGTCAATTCCGGCGGCGAGGTGGACATCACCCCCTTCAAGGACAACGTGGCGGCCATCATCATGGCCTGGTACGGGGGGCAGGAGGGCGGAAAGGCTCTTGCCGATATCATCTCCGGCAAGGTGTCGCCTTCGGGCAAGCTTCCTTTCACCTTCTGGGGGACCGAGGAGAAGAATCCTGCGGCGCCGTACTATCATGCGGACACGGCGGCCATTCACCGCTCGAGCAAGAGCCGTCCGGAATACCCGCACACGACCTATACGGAGGGCCTGTTCGTCGGATATCGCGGCGTGGAGAAGTTCGGAGTGGAACCGATGTTCCCGTTCGGATATGGGCTCAGCTATTCCGGCTTCGAGTATTCCGACGGTCGTATTGTCCCTACTGCCGATGGCTGCGAGGTCGTTTTCACCGTTTCCAATACCGGAAAGATGGATGCGATGGAGGCGGCTCAGGTCTATGTCGCCCCTCAGAATCCTTCCGTGATGCGTCCGGCCTATGAGCTGAAGGGCTTTGACAAGAAACGCATCGCGAAAGGACAAAGTGCAGAATTCAGGATTCCGTTGAGTTATCAGGCTTTCTCTTACTATGACACCGCTTCCCACAGCTGGAAAGTCGATGGGGGAGATTACAAGATTCTGGTGGGTTCATCGTCAAAAGACATCAGAATCATTCTGGATCATACAGTCAGGTAAGACGGGATATTTCATATTGTTGCCAAAGATTACTACCTTTGGGAAGGACATAATGACACTGCAATATGAAAAACAAGATCAATTTACTGCTCGGTATCGGCGTCGTTGCCATGGCGCTGTCCATGAGTTCTTCCGCCTATGCCCAGGATATCATTCGGACGAAGGCGGGAAAGGATATTGCTGCTAAGGTGCTGGAAATCAGCGACGAGGAGGTTTCGTATAAACTGTATGACAATCAGGATGGGCCGACCATCAGGATCTCGACGGAGAAGCTGTACAAGATCTTCTTTGAGAACGGCTCCGAATATGCGTTCGTCGAGGAGGTCTTCTCCCATAACCTTCCTGCCGATGCTCCTTTGCAGGACCTGGTCGCGGATGGAAACAACGTGTATATCATGATGGACGATCCGACGAACAGTTTCTCCGAGAAGGACAAGTATATCCGTGAGTATCTTCGCGAGTACACGCCGTGGAATGTGGTCGATTCCATCGATGACGCCGATTTCATCCTGTACGTTGAGGTCCATATGACCGAGCGCTTCTCGCATGTGCACTCGGCCACTCCGTCCATCCGCCGTCCCGATGGGACCGTGGTCTGGAAGGGAAGGAAGCAAAGAGCCGCCCCTGTCATTCAGAACGGCTTCGTGGCCGTCCGCGGGGTTTCCAAGGAGATTGTCCGGGAAGCTTTGATGGTGGACATGTGGGAAGAAATCCACAGATGATTCCCAGAACATTATCATAGCGGCCGCCTCAGGGATGAGGTGGCCGTTATTTGTTACTCCGAGTGGATCTTGAAGGGAGCACGTCACGGGGAGCATTTGGGGGCTATTTTGCGCTTTGCCACGTGCTGGAGCACGCCGCGGGAGTCAATTTGGGCCCTAAATGCGTCCCGGCACGTGCTGGGACATCGACAGAAGCAAATAATTAGTCTTTCTTAGGAATCTTTGAGCCTAAGACATAGATGTAACATAGTGTATTGATTATTAGTTTCTACGAATCATCCAAAGGACCTCTCAGCCGCTTGCGATTATAAAGCTTCTTGGATTTATGCAGCGCCGGCCTCAACGAGACAGGTTTGCCGTGGAGGGCGATCTCTTCGAGGCGGGAGGCGCGGCGTTGGGCCAGCATGTAGTCGGCTTCGGTGATGCGCAGTTTCTTTTGCTTTTTCTTCGGTTTCATGCCGGGCGGAGGATTATCTTACACCGATTACATTCCCGTTGTCATCGACCTCAACATAATCGCCTTCCTGGACGGTGAGGAAGCCGTCGTCGGTGAGGACGGAGAGCATGGTGATGCCCATGCAGAAGTAGGGCGCCAGGAGCTTGTCGCCGAGGAGGGCCTTGAGTTCGTCGAAGTTGGTGCCGGTGTATTGGATGCGGGTCATAAGAGCTTGATTGCGTTGATGTTGCGGCCGCACTGGACGCCTTCGCGGCGGGCGGAGAAGAAGGTGGGGTCCCGGTAGGTGTCGATGGCATCGACACGGATGTTCCCGGGCCGGATGCCGCGCTCCTGCAGCAGCCACTCATTGGCCTGAAAGAGGTCGATGTGATGTCCGCCAGACATCGGGGTGCCGTCGCCGGGGCCGCGGAAACTCCAGATCTGGGACATGGGGAAGCCGGCGTCCTTGAACTTCTCGGCCACCTCCTCGCCGACCTGGAAACTGTCCGGGCCGATGCAAGGGCCGATGACCGCCCGCAGATCCTCCGGGTCCGTCCCGAAGACCTCCTCCATCATGTCGATAACCCCCTGCGAAATCTTCAGCACCGTCCCTTTCCAGCCCGAGTGCACGGCGGCAATGACGCGACGGACGGGGTCGTACAGGAGGATCGGCACACAGTCGGCCGTCCGGACCCCGATGGCCACCCCGGGGAGATTGGTAATGAACGCATCATACCCTTCCAGCTCCTCCCGCGTCATCCACGGACGGTCGATGATCGCCACCCTGGACCCATGGACCTGATGTCCCTGAATCACAGGGTAGGGCAGCACGGAGTCCCGCCGGGAGGTGAAGGCCTCGACGCCGGGGCCGAGGTCATAATAGAGGAGGTCTTGAAACATGGGGCGAAGATACGGATAATCTGAAAATCCCCCAAATACCAACATCTTGGGATTGCCGCCGGTGCAGATTCACCGTAACTTTGCCTTCGGTTAGACAGCATGCAGTTAAAGAGTATATAAATTCCTTTTAGTTAGTGTTAATGAGGGCCCTCCTGCCGCGAAGGTACGGGGGCTCGTTTCATTGGTGGCTTATTGTAAATCCGGCGGATAATCGCTAAATTTGGTAAATTGATTTTTGAAATGAGAAATACTGTATTTGCTGCGATTGTATGCCTTCTGGCGCTGGTTTCCTGCGGGAAGAAGGTGCCGGCTTCCGTGCCGGCCGTGATCAAGAATGGGATGATAGAACTCAAGACTCCGCCGCGGGCGTCGGGGCAGGTGAGCGCGCTGGGGCTGAAGTGCGATCCCATCGACACGGTCCGGGTCGCTTTTGTGGGCGTCGGAGGACGGGGAAGTGCCGCGGTGAGGCGGTATACCTTCCTGGACGGGGTCAAGATTGTGGCTTTTTGTGATTTGAAGCAGGAGAACCTGGACGCGTGCCAGGAGATCCTGAAGGAAGCGGGGCTGCCGGAGGCCGATAACTACCTCGGCGACGAGGCCTACAAGGAGCTGTGCGACCGGGAGGACATCGACCTGGTGTATGTGTGCACGGACTGGCTGCCGCACGTGCCGATTTCGCTGTACGCGCTGGAACACGGACATCATGTCGCCTGCGAGGTCCCGATGGCGATGACGATCGACGATTGCTGGAAGCTGGTCGATGCCTGCGAGCGCACCCGTCGGCACTGCATGATGCTGGAGAACTGCTGCTACGATTTCTTCGAAATGTCGGCCCTGAACATGGCCCAGCAGGGGCTGTTCGGCGAGGTCTATCACGTGGAAGGCGCTTATATTCACTTCCTTGCCGATCACTGGGACCGCAGCGAGCCCTGGCGGGTCGACTACAACATCGACCATCGCGGGGACAACTATCCCACCCACGGCCTCGGCCCGATCGCCCAGGTGCTGAATATCCACCGCGGCGACAAGATGGACTATCTCGTTGCCATGGACACTCCCTCTTACAACGGTAAGGTGGCGGCCAAGACGTTCCGGAACAAGGACTATTGCAAGGACGGCGACCACACCATCAGCCTGATCCAGACGGAGAAGAAGAAACTCATCGAGATCCAGCACAACGTGTACGCCTACCGCCCCTACTCCCGCATGTACCAGCTCACCGGCTCCGAGGGCTTTGCCAACAAGTACCCGACTGAGGGCATTTCCGTGCGGAAAATGAATGGGCACAGCTACATCCCCGAGGCGGTCATGGACTCTCTCCTGACGGCCTACAGGCCCGATTTCGTGAAGGCGATCGAGGACAAGGCCCGCGAGGTCGGCGGCCACGGCGGCATGGACTTCATCATGGACTACCGCCTGATCTACTGCCTCCGCAACGGCCTTCCTCTAGACGAGGACGTCTATGACGCGGCCGAATGGTCCGCCGTCCAGGAACTCAGCCGCATCTCGCTGGAGAACGGCTCCATGCCCGTCCGCTTCCCGGATTTCACCCGCGGCGATTGGAACGTGGTGGACGGGTTCCATTACGCGCTGTAGCGGAAAGCGCGCTGATTATTCGCAGAACTTCTTTCCCGCGCCCCAGGCCTTGCCAACGACATCGCCGAGGGCGCGGTAAGTCATTGCCGCGGCGTCAAAGACGATGGGCTGGAGCTTGTCCAGGTCCACCTTGCCGTCGGTGAGGATGCTGTCATCGGCACTCATGTTGACGACTTCGCCGACGAGGATGCCGTCGGCCCAGGAGACGACCTTGCATTCCAGGGTGAGGGGGTATTGGTCGATGATGGGAGCGTCGACATTCGGGCTGGGGGAGCAGGTGAAGCCCGCCCTCGCAACCTTGTCGGGAACCTTGCTGCCGCTGACGAGGCCGAGGTAGTCGGATTCGGCGACGGTCCTGACATCGGCGAAACTGACCGTGAAGGCGCCGGTAAGTTCCAGATTCTCAGTGGTCTTGTGCTTCGACATCGACACGACGATCTGGCGGAAATCATACTGTCCGGCCCAGGCCGCCATCATGACGTCGGGGTTGTGGTCCTTGTCCCATGTGGCGATCATCACGCACGGCTGCGGAGTGGTCATGAGCGCATGCTCCGGTCCGAAGTTCTTGCGCCCGGGGACATTCTGGAAGGTGGGTTCGGTTTTCATGGTCTTTGCGTGTTATTGTGTGATACAAAGATAGCGAAAAATGCGTATTTTCGCATTTATGGAGGTTACGACGCTTTTGGACATACATACCCGGGAGGAACTATATCGGTGGTATCAGGAGAACCACGACCGCGTGCGGGAGTTCTGGATCCGGAGCAACCGGGCGGCGGAGGACTGCCCCGGCGTGGTGAGGTATGTCGATGCCGTGGAGGTCGCCCTCTGCTTCGGCTGGATCGACAGCACCCAGAAGCGCATCGACGACGGCAAGCCCATCCAGCGGTACAGCCCGCGGAGAAAGGGCGGCAACTGGTGCGAGCATAATCTGGAGCGCTGCCGGAGGCTTGTCAAGCTGGGCGAGATGACCCCTGCGGGGCTGGCGGTCACCCCCGATCTGAACCCCGCCCGCTTCGTCTTCGAAGACTGGGTTCTCGACGCCCTCAAGGCCGATAAAGCCGCCTGGAACTTCTACCGCACCACCCCCGCCAACTACCGCCGCATCATGGTCGACCGCATCCAGCACTATGCGCATACCCAACGTTCCGACTATGCGCTTCGGGCGCTGCAGCGGTCCGTCGACGCCTGCCGAGCTGGAAAGTTGCTGCCGGGCTGGAGTGATTTCGGGAGGTTGGAGGATTATTGATTTTTACCTTATGAACAAGTACTACAGACATTTCAAGGGCGGGGTGTACCGGCTCGTGGGGATTGCGAAGGACAGCGAGACGCTGGAGGAGATGGTCGTCTATCAGGCGATGTACGGCGACCGTCAGATGTGGGTCAGGCCGATGTCGATGTTCTTCGGCAAGGTGGACCGGGACGGGAAGGTCTTCGACCGTTTCACGGAAATCAGCGAGCAGGAGGCCGTCGGACTTTAGGGTTTTTGTCAATGGGGGCGGGTCGATAAGGTCGATGTGCCCGCAGCATCACTGACGCAGGCTCCATGACTGCTTTCAGCGACTCGCGGTGGCGGGAAGGCGCTTGACGGCTAACTCGCTCAGTTAGTCCCGCAGGCGGGCCTAACTAGCGCTCAAACACACGCCGTCATCCCCTGACGGGGACCGCCCCTTCCCGCCTGCTCGATAGCAGCTGAAAGCTGAATTCCGCCTGCGCCAGTGATGCTGCGGGAAAGCGTGTCGGCAAGTTTAATGGACTGTTATTGAGGGATAAAGAAATCGGCGCATCTCGCGA
>JAEEGK010011298.1_pt1 | contig 20430 bp, 14 predicted proteins | sample 8958771 | NCBI WGS metagenome assembly JAEEGK01 (sample SAMN16246547, study PRJNA631951) | gut metagenome | biome: gut microbiome; feature: rumen; material: SC-attached | host: Bos | place: Iran: Karaj | collected 2018-10
GGGGATTGGGCCCAATCCCCAATCCCCAATCCCCAATCCCCAATCCCCAATATATTATTTGGATAAACTGAAAAAAAATTGAATCTTTTTAAAATTATTCAATTATTTATTTTTATATTTTAAATTAATCTTAAAAATTTGATTATTTTTATTCATAAAATAATTTTCTTTTCCTAAATAAATAAAATAAGTATAACTTAAATGAATCCCATTCAAAAATTTTATGATTCCTACGATAAAAACAATATAACCTTAAAATTAACAAATAGCTATTATCATAATAGAAATTTAGCTTTAATTCGTTCAAGAAAAAATATATTTAAATCGCCTTCAAAAAGTATTCCAAAAAGAAGAGAAGATCCAATGTTAAAATATCGAATAGAAAAAGACAATGAAGAATTAGGAGGAAAAATAAAGAGAATTTCAAACAGGAAAAAATCAGAATTCGACAATGAATTTTTTGATAATTTTAAAAAAAAATTAGCAAAAGTAAAATTAAATAGAAAATTAGAAAAACAAGAAGAAATAAATAGAGAAAATGAATTAATGTTTCAAAGAATGAAAATTTCAAAACCTTTTATTAATTTAAAACAATTAAATGGTGATTTTCAAGAACATAAACATGTAGTTAAAAAACTTAGAAAGGTAAATGAAAATGGAAATATTGTTTTACCTAAAATTTATTCTAATCCTCTTTTTTTTAAAAGAAACGCAAAAACTGAAAGTGACAATAATGTTGAAGGATATAAAGAAAAAGAAGAAATTGATGATCATAAACATCAATCTAAAGAAACAGCACAAGAAACATCTTAATAAACATATAAATATATAAAATTTTTTTTTAAATTTAAATTACTTTCAATGTAAAAACTAAAATATATTTTAACAAATAAAATGACAAAAAAATAAATTATTTCTATTATTAAAAAGCTCCTTTAAAAAATCACTTCTTTTCATTTTTGGAAAATTCATTTAACTCCTTCAAAATCATTATAGTTGGATCAATTTCATCTTCTTCTTCACTACTCTCATCTTCAACATGGATTTCTACAGTTTCCCTTTTATCATCTACTCCCTCATCTTCATCTATTCCTCTTAAATACTTATTTAAAAATTTCCCAACTTTAACAATTAACTCTCTTGGTCTTTTACTATTATGTCCTCCTTCACAATTTTCCAAAATTTTCACTCCTTTCACTTTTTCAAATAATTTATCAGAATGTTCCTTATTAATTAACTCATCTTTATTAGCATGAATAAAAAAACAAGGAGTCTCAGTTAATTCAGCACAATCAATAGGATTTAACTTTTTAATATCTAATCCATTCTTCTTCTTTATAGTGGAAGCTACTATCGATATTGCAGCAGAAAATACAAAATTCGGTAATTTAATCACTCTCCTTGCTAAATCCTTCGCTGTATCACTGAAGCAGGCGAAAGGGGAGTCCATCACCATTGCCTTCACTCGAGGATCTTTATGTCCATAGAACATGGTTGTTGCAGCGCCCATAGAACGTCCCCATAAACCAATGGAACTGACACCGGGTAAGTTACAGACAAAGTCTATGACCACCTTTATGTCTTTCTTCTCATGGTATCCTAGAGAAAGGTATTCTCCCTCACTAAGGCCACATCCTGCGAAATCGAATACAAAGAGATTGATGTCTCTGCGAAGGAGATGGGGACACATGCGGAGTCCTTCTAAACGTGAGGATGAATTACCATGTAGATAAATTACTACAGGCATCTCAATTGAGGGACGGCATTCTGGCTCAGGCTCGACAAAAGAACATCGAAGACGGTGACCTTCTGTTGAGAGAATTGTGTAGTCTTTGCGAATATATGTCTTCCCATTGAATGTGAAAACCTCATCTATCAACAAGTCTTCTGTATAGTCATCACGAGGAGGACGAATTATTGCTTTCCACAGAGTTTCGTAAGAATAGGAAATTTTTTCTTCTTGTTCCATTTAAAGAATTTAATTAATTTTTTAAAATGAATAATTATTTTTAAATTAAAAAATGAGTGTTAATGACTCATCAAATTATAACGAATAAATCAATGATTATTTAAGAACATTTGCATTTTTATGAATGAGTCAGGAAAAAAAGGAAAATTGTTATAAGATGAATTAGTAAAGAGAGTAATTAAAGGAAGCAAAAAAACAAAATTCATTATTTAAAAAGAGGAAGGAATTAGAAAACTCTCAATAATAAAAATGGATGGTGTGTTTTAAAATTTTCGAGGATTAAAATAAAAAAAAATGAAATTATATTTTAGAAATAATAGTAAAAGAAGGATTAATGAAAAAGAAAGATTTAGTGTAAAATTTTATGATTAATTAGAGTTTTTTTGGTTAATAAATTGATATGAAATTTTATTTATTTTAATGAATGATTTTTTTTTTCATATTTTATAATTTGAATTATTTTGGTTTCATTTTCATTATTTGGATTTTTTTTCTTTCTAAAAAATAAGTATTATTATTACATTATAATAATTTAAAAAATAAAAATGAGATTTCTTTATTTATGATATTGATTAATATAATATTTCGTCAAGATAATGATATCAAAAAGATTAAACTTTAATTGTTTTTTAAGAGTAGTAAAGGATTAATAATAATATTGATGTTTTTTGTACATTTACAATTTCGATATCTCAAAATTTTATTTCCAAGAACTAGAATAGTAAATAAATAAAAATAATTATTATAAAATAAAAATTAAGAAGAAATAATTAATTAACAAAATTATTTAATCTAAAAAAAACAAAAAAAAAAATATTTAATTAATTTATACAATAATATCTTTTTCTGAGAAAAATAATATTATAATTTTAATATTTAATTATTAATTTTATTTGAAAACAATTAAATTTTATTGACAATGGAGTATCCTTCAGAATTCACAACTAAGTATATTTGTTTTTCTAAAAATTTAATTTTCATAATTCCAAATGACGCTAATTTTCAAGAAAGTTTTTGTATAGATGAAAAAACAGAAAAAAATTCAAGTTTTTCAAATAGTAAAACAAATAATACTTCGTTTGAAAGTTTAAAATTTATGTCTGTTTTAACAGAAAATTGGAGAAATAGAATAAAAAAAACAATATCAAATTCAAAAGTGAAAATATTGAAAAAATTAGGAATCAAACAATAAATTAATATATTGATATTATTTTTTCATGTCTTGAAATTATTTTTTAATATACTAATTTTGTATAATGAAAATATATATAAATAAATTAGCTTTAGATTATAATTTAGCTTTTTAGGAAATGTAAATAATTTATAGTTAGATTTTTGAGTTTGAATTGCTAACAAACAAAAAACAATTTTTTTGTTTGAAGATTATAATTAATCTAATCAAATTACTAATTTATAAAACCAAATTATGTAATAAATAATTTTATTATAATATTATAAAATAAAAATTACATAAATTTTATGAAAATATATTTAAAATGACGTTGAAGGAAAAGTTTTATTTCCAGATTTCCTTCTATAATTTTTATTTAAATAGAATTTTATTCAAAATTAAATCAATATTATATTGTTTTCTTTTAATTCAATTTTTTCTTCTTGAATTAAATTTAATATTTTATTTATTATATCTTTTTCTTTTTCAATATTTCATTTCAAATAAAGAAAGAAAAAAAGAGCTTTAAATTTTATTAATATAATGTGAAAATTATTTTTTAAAATATCAAAATTAATTTAAGTTTAATCTCACATTCCTTTCCTTTAAATATTATTTTTTTTTGATTTAAAACTCAATAAATAATAAATTTCCTTTAAAATCAATTTAAATTCGATAATCTATTTTTATAATTTATTTGAGTTTAAATAACAATACTTTTAATTTTGAAATCTTTTTGATAAAATTTAAATAATTAATCGTTTATTCTTTTAATTTAGTGTATAAATATTATTTATGAATATATTACTTAAAAAATACTCTTTGTAATTTTATGGTTGTTTAACATATTCATTTGGCAAATTATTTTCCATTAAATGGCATAAAATATATCCTCTCAAAGCAATTTCATTTCCATCCCATTTATTAATTGTATAAATCCATTCTTTAGGAATATTATCAATACCATAATAAGCACCAGCAATTTGTCCAACAACAGAGCCAACAGAATCAGCATCTCCTCTTAAATTAACGGCTTTTAAAATTGCATCAACAAAAGTATTAGTATAATATAAAACATGTAAGGCCATTGCCAGACCATCCATACAATATGAACCTATATAACCAGGATTATTTCTAGCCCTTTCTTCACTATATTTAAAATTTGGATCTTTCCAATTCCAATTCCTATTTTTATCATTTCCTTCTTGTTCAGATTTAGCTAAACAATAAACACTTTTACAACAATCACTTTGAAATTCATTTCCTAAATTATTTAAAACATCCTTTAATTGACCACCATTTAATATTTTAACAATAATAAAAGTTAATAATTGACAACAACCTGAAGCTTCATCGCCTTGATGAGTAATTTTACTTTGTAACCCAGCATATTTTAAAGCAGATTTGCAATCTCTATAATAACAAATAGGAATAGCAGCATTTCTCATTATTGATCCATTACCAGAAGTTTCTTTATTTCCATAAAATATCAATATCAAAGTATAAGTGAAAAAAATCAATTATTTCAAAACAACAAAAAACAAAAAACAGAAAAACAATTAAAATATATATAAATAAAATTATATTAGAAAATATAAAATAAACAAAAATAAAAATAATCAATTATAAAAATGAATAAAAAAATTAATTTTTTTTCAATTTAAAAAAAAATGACAGAATCAAGTATAGAATCAGAAAAATATTATTCAAAGTATGAAGAAAAACAATTTTTGGGAAAAGGGACATTTAGTAAAGTAAAATTAGGAGTAAACAAAGAAACAAAAGAAAAAGTGGCAATAAAAATAATATCAAAATCATTAATAAAAGATTTAGAAATGTCTAAAAGAATAAATTTAGAAATCAAAATATTAAAAACCTTAAATCACATAAATATAATAAAATTAATAGAAATAATTGAAACTTCTAAAAATTATTATATAATAACTGAATATTGTGAAAATGGAGAATTATTTAATCATATAATAGATATTCAAAGATTAAGTGAAGAAGAATCATCATATTTTTTTTATCAATTAATAAATGGATTAGAATATATTCATTCAAAAGGAATAGTTCATAGGGATTTAAAACCAGAAAATTTATTATTAAAAAAAGGTCAAATATTAAAAATCATTGATTTTGGATTATCTAATTTTTATAATGATAATAATAATAATTTATTATCTACTCCTTGTGGAAGTCCTTCTTATGCTTCTCCTGAAATGATTTCTGGAAAAAAATATAATGGATTTAAAAGAGATATTTGGAGCTCTGGTATTATTTTATTTGCTATGTTATGTGGGTTCTTACCTTTTGAAGATAATGATAATTTTCAGTTGTTTGAAAAAATTAAAAATGGTATTTTACAATTTCCCTTTTTTTTAAGTCAACTTTCAAAAGATTTAATTCAAAAAATTCTTGTTGTTGAGCCTAAGGAAAGAATTTCTATTCAGGATATAAAGAAACATCAATTTTATTTGAAAGGGAAAGAAATTTTCGAGGAAATTCATAAAGAATTAATTAAGGATGAAGAGAAAGATAAAGATAATGAAAACGAAAATGAGAGGAAAGAGAATGATAATAAGTATAATAATGAGGATAAGGAAAATAATAATGTTGAAAGAAATAATAATAAAGAAAATAATAATAATAATAATAATTATATTGATAATAATAATATTAATAGTAATAATAATATCAAGATAAATTCTATTAAGAATAATAATAATATTGATAAAATTCATGATAATAATTCTGATGATAATAATAATAATGAAATTAAACAGAAAAAAGAAAATGATAATAATTATGATATTTTTTCAAAATTGAGAAATATAAGAGAAAATAAAATAAAAGAAAAAAGAAATAAAGGTAAATCAATATCAATAAAAACTGAAAGTGAAATAAATTCTTATAATTCATTAATAAAAAGTGTTGATACTAACCCAAATAGAAAAAAGAAAGAATTTAACATAGAAGATTTTATAATATATTTAACAACAAAAAGTGATTTAAATGAAAAAAGGAAAAAATTATATAAAAACAATAACTTTGTAAAAATAATCAATCAAATAAAAAAAATAAATTCAAAAGAAAAAAGAAAGATTAATTTAAAATTAAGTAAAGAGCAAAGTTTAGAAAAAGAAAATAAATGTTTATCAACAAAAAATATAATTAAAAACAATAATTCTTTAAAAAAAAATAATGAAATAAAAATTAAAAGTGCAAAATCAATTAATTCCAAATATAAAAATAAAATAAAAAATTTGAAATCAAATTTTGAATTATATAATATAAACTTAAAGAAAACAATAAATAAAAAAACAACCAATAACACTTCAAATAGTTTATTAAATAATAGTAATTCAAATAATAATTTAAAAACTGAAAATTCAGGAATGAAAAAATTTAATAAAAATAATGGTTTAAAAATAAAAAAAAGAAATTATTTAAATAGTCTTTCAAATGATTTAAATTTGAAAAATATTTTTTTTTCAAACTTTAATTTCCATAAAATTCATTCTTCAATAACAAATAAAAAAATAAATGATTTAATTAAAAATAATAAACCTAAACTTTTAAATAATATGTCATCAGAAATAAAAAAAAATCATTCTCTTTTTTCAAAATTTGAAGGTAATTGTACAAAAAAAAATTTTCAAAATACAAAAAGTGTTAAATCAATTAAAGAAACTAAAAAAAATTCTATTGTAAATAAATATATTAAAATTATTGATGAAATTATTAGTAATAGGAATAATTATAAATTTAAAAAAATAAATGGTCATATTAAATTAGATTATATAAATCAAAAACTCCCAATTTATATAAAAACTGAACTTCAAATTAAAAATACAAAAAAATCTTATAAAGAGCATTTATTAAGTTCTAAAAATAAAACAAATAAAAAATAAATTTTCTATTAAAAAAAAAATATTAGAAATATTATAAATGAATAAATCCTAATAAATCAAAAAAAAATTTCTCAAAATTTAAAAAAATAAAATAAAAACAAATTGCGAAATGAAAAAAAACATTTTCATTTAAATAAATAAAGAAAAAAGCCCAATATTTAAAAAAAAAATTGAATTTAATTTTCAGAATCAATAAAACTATCTAAATCATCATCATTATTAAAATTAATATCTTTTAGATTATAATTACTTTCATTTTCAATAATACTTTTTCCTTTATTTTTCTTAATAAATTGAATAAGTTGAATAGCTTTTCTCAAATCTAAATTTTTATAATAATTTAAATTATCATTTCTACAAGGAGGACAATAAGAATAATAAGGACCATAATAATTAATACTTTCTAAATACTTTTTTAAAATTGGATTATTAATGTCTATTTTTTTATTAAAAAGAATATAATTCGAGTCTAAAAAAGGACCAAATTTACTTTCTTCAATATTTAATAATAAATTTTTCTTTTTTTTCATTGATTTTTTTTTATTTGAATTTAAACTTGTATTTGGAATAAAATTTGTATATATTGATTTTCTAAATGATTCTTGTCTTTCTGTTAAAGGTAAATGTTCTAAATAACTTAAAAGTGTCTTTTTTTTATTTTTTATTTTAGTATTATTATTTTTATTATAAAAATTACTTGTAAAGGTTTTATTTACTTTTTTTTCATAATTTTCTTTTTCTGTAGTATTGTTATTAGTATTTATTTCAGTTAATAAAGTATCTTTTTTTATTGGAAAAGCATTTTTATATTCTTCTAAAATTGATAAAATTTCTTTTTCACTTTCTTGCTTAATTTTAGAAAATTTATTTTTAAAAGAAATTTGACCTAAACTTTCAATTTTTTTATTATGACTTTTTTCAATTAAATTACTATCATTAATATTAATTTTAGGGAAAAAATTATTAGAAGTTTTACTAAAAGAACTTTTATCATCAGAATCATTAAGTTTCTTTTTTTTTATTTCTCCTCCTTTTCCCATATAAGAAGTAAAATTAACATCTTCTGAAAATATATTTAACATATTATTTTGATATCCAATTTTATTTTTCCAAGTATCTGGAATTTTAAAATGAGAATAAACATGTTCTTTTATTGATTTTGATTTTATTTCATTTAATTTATTTTTTATTTCTTTTATTTTTAAATCATTATTTTCTAAATCATCATATATTCCTTTTTGTTGCTTTTTAAATGCTACGTTTACTTTCTTTTCTATTTCTTGATATTTCTTTTTTTCATTTAGATTAAATGCATATTTTTGAAATATATCTAAATTTTTTTTCATTTTTTTTTTTTTGTGATTAAAGTTTTTTTGTTTAATTTATAATATTTAATTTAATGAAGATAAATAAACACCTATAAATATATTTTGTTTATTTATTTTTTTAGTTAAATAATTTAATAATTTTTTTTATAGTTTCTATTTTTATCTCATAATAATTTTATGTCACATAAAATATGATTTAAAATTTGAAAAGATAATTTTGAAGAATTAAAGCATTTTTAATTAAAAGTTTATTTTCGAATAAAGAATATTTAAATCTTAATTTATGTCATTAAATTACTTAAAATAAATTTTTTTATAAATAGAATTTTTTTTTCAAATTTAATTAATTGATAATTGAAAGTATATAATTTATTTTATTGTTGATTTAAACTTGACAAGAATTTAAATATTTATCTAATTCTTTCAAAATAAAGAATAAATTGTTATTATGATTTTTTATTATATTTGTTTTAATCAGTAATTGAAAATAATATTTTTATTTAAAATGTAAATCAAAAAAAATAAATTTAAAATTATTTTTTATTTTCTTCGTTCTTTTAATTTTTTATTCTTTTTTATCTTGCTTTTTTTAATTGTTAATATTATTTAATCTATTAACATTTTCTAATTATTCATTTTTTTCTTTTGATTCTCTATTTTCTTTCATTAACATTGCAATTATTTTTACTGTTTTATAATATATTTTTTCTTGAAAATATTCTTCTTTCATAATTGAAATATTATTTTTATATTATTCAAGCATTTTATCATAAGTTAAAATAATTTTTCTAATTTCTTTTTCATAATATTCCATTATTCCCACAATATTATTAATTTTAATTGAATACTATTTTGTTTTTAAAATTTTATTTTTTTGTGTGATTTACAATACTGAAAGTTTAAATTGATTAAACCTATTTTTAATAATAATTTGTATTTTCTAAATAAGAGAACTGTACATTCTATATTCTTTTATAATGAAAAAATTTTCATATTTAGAGGAAGAGATAATAATATTTATTTAAAAAAGAATTATAAATATATTCAATTTGAAACAAATTTTTAAAAAATTAGTTTAATGTTTATTATTTAAATTATATTGCAAATATATTTTTTTTCATATTATTATTTTTATATATCCATCTGGATATAATCCCTCATCATAAAATGTTTTTTCTTTATTTTCATAATATTTTTCAGGGAAAGTTTGACTCAAAATTATATTTTGGTTAAAGCCTTTTTTTTCTAAAAAATCAAACATTAATTGAATTTTATCATCCTTATTAAAATTTCTTTCTACAAATAAGTTGTTATTTAAAATAAAAAATATTTTTGTTGTATAATCACTTTCTTTTGGTTCTTCTGATATTTTTTTATTTGATTTTTTATAATAACTATCTTCATTTTTTGTTTTGAAATCAGGAAAAGAATAATTAGAATCTTCTTCATTTAAAAAAATATCATTATTTGATTTTATATTTTCTATTGTTTTTCTATTTTCAAAATCATTTAAATTTTTATTATTGTTTAAAATACTTCCTTTTTTTGTTTCTTTAATATTTTGATTTAATTCTTTGTTTGTGTTAACATTTTTTTCTAAATTCTTTTTTTCATTATCCAAAATCGATGAATTAATAGTATTAATATTATTTTCAAATTCATCGTTTTTTTTTTTCTTTGATAAAAAAGAATTGCTTTTTTCATCAATTAATTGATTAGAAGAAAGAGAATTATTATTTATTATATTATTTTGTGGGTGTTCGTCGTTTAATTCTTCATTTATATTATTAATAATTTTTTCTACTTCTGATTTAAATTGATTAATATTTATTTCACATTTTATATTTAAATATTTATTATTATCAATCATTTTAATAAAATAAATAGTATTATTATTAATATTTTCATTAAAATATTTATTATTCTTATTAACTTTTTGTTTATTATTAAAATCGATTAATTTTGTTTTAAAAATCTCTTTAATATCATTAAATAATTTATTATCTTTCATAATTTCTCTAAAAAAATTTTTAATTAAATTTACATTATTATAATAATCATAAATAAAGATAATTCCATATTTATTATTTCTTAACCCGTCATCAAATTTTTCAATATCTTTTGTATAATCTTTAAATATATTTCTTATTTCTGTCATTCCAGAATTTTCAACAGGAAAAAAATAATGCCAAAGTTTCATTATTAAAAAAATTATTTAAAAATTTCAATTTGGATAATATAGATAACAAAATAATTAATCAAAATGATATTTAAAATATTAAACTTAAAAAGTGATATATAAAATGTTAACTCCTGCTCCACTTGTCAATGAAAAGAATTTAACAACAGAGGGTAATATATTCCCAACTAAAAGATTTGAAGTTGAAAAAGATAATAATAAATATAAATTGGAAGTTTATATTGAAGATTATTATTTATGCATTAAATGTATTCCAATTGGTTTATATCCTACGGAAATTTTTTCTAACAAATTATCAGATCAAGATTTAGGAGAATTATGTAAAAAATTATTTTTAGATGAAAACATTGAAATTTGTTTCTCTATATTAATTGAATTAATGGATAATAAAGAATATGTAATTGAAAAAGAAGAAAATGTAATTAATTTAATTTTCAAACCTTCTTTAAAAATCCAAGAATTTAAAATATCTTTATATTTAAATAAATTAAATCAAAATGAAATAAATCAAGCAATATATGAAAAAATAAACGAATTAGTAAAAGAAAATGAATTATTAAAAGCAAAACTAAATAAAAAGGAAAATAATATATTATTAATATCAAACAAATCAAATGAGACATTTGCAAATTTATTGAATTTACATGACTCAATAAATAAAATATCAATATTGTCTCCAAAATTCATATTACCAAAATTAACAGAAAAAAATATAAAACAATTTAAAATAATAATATATGATTTACAAGACGCAGGTTATGGAGATACAACAAATAAAAAAGATATATATAATTATTTAAATAATGGAGGAAATATAATATTAACTCATGATCAATGGAGTTATTTAAAAAATAAAGGATTAATTGAATTAATTGGAGCTAAATTAATTCAACAAAATTATGTCTATGCTAACAAAGCAAAAATAATAAAAAATTTACATCCTATTTTTAATTCTTATTATAATTTACAGTATCTGAAAGATTCTTTTGTTGGAGTTCAAACTACTCATAAAACTGATACTGTTTTTGAAAATATTGAAGAATATAATAATAATATTATTATGGAATTAGATGATGGAAAAAGAGGAGAATATTTATTAGTTAAAAATATTGGGAAGGGAAAAATTATTTTTTGGAATGTTGGTCACAGTCCAAATTTAAATGATTTTGAAGAAAAGTTATTTATGAATATTTTATCTTGGATTTTGAATTAATTTCTTTACTATAATGATTATTTACTTTTTTTTAAATTCGATATTTAAAAAATAGATTTTATTAAATTTAATTTGAAGTTTTAAAAAATAAAAAAACATAATTACATAAAAAATAATATAAAAAAACTAAAAAATAAAAATTAAAAAAATAAAACCTAAAAAATAAAATAAAAAAATCATTGCTTTATTTTATAAAAAAATTTGTAAAACTGGCAATTTTCAAAATATTATTAATAAAGATTTTAACCACATTCCTCTTAATATTTAATAAGAAAAAAAAAAAAAAAAACATAGAAATAAAATGTCTAATTATAATTATCATATAATATCTCAAAAAATAGATTTATCTAATCACAATTATATATCAAAAAACACAGTTTATATATCAAATATACCCGAAGAAATTTATTATAAAGATATATTATATCAAAAAAAATTTTTAGGACAATACGGTCATATTAATCAAATTATTTTTGATAAATCATTTAAAAAAGAAAAAAATATTATTGTTCAATTTGACACTGTAAATCAAGCTTCTTTATGTATTCTTTCCTTAGAAAATTTTAAAATTAAAAATGAAAATATTATTAAAGCAAATTATTTTATAACTAAATTTTGTTATTATTATTTAAATAATATTAATTGTCCAAATCTAAATTGTCTCTTTATTCATAATAATAATATTAATGATTATCATTATTGTAAAATTAATAATCCTAAATGTTTAAATAGTTTTCAATTTGCTTTAGATTTATTAAATATTACTAATCATGTTTTTAATCTTATTAAACTTAAATTAATTGATGAAAATTATTATGAAAAGTTTAAAAAATTTCCAAAATTAACAATTAAAAAATTAAAAAACCAAGAATTTATAAAAAATCTTTTTGAAAATGATAATAATAATAAAATACAGAAAAAAAATAAAAAAAATAGTAAAATAAATAATAAAAACAATAATGAAAATTTAAAAAATAGTTCTGAAGATGATTCAACAAATGATTCAAGAAATAAAAATAATTATATGAATAAAAGAACAAGAAGAAAAATATCAAGATTTAATTTTGTAAAAAAAGAAAATGAAAATAATAATTTTTCAATTGTGATTCCAGATTTTGTTCTGGATTTCTTAGATAAATCTACTAATGAAATATATTTTCAAAAAACAAATTTCTCTGAAAATATGAATTTTCATGATAATTGGTCAAATATTTTATTTGGGAGTAATACTTGTAAATATATATTTAATTAATTTTAATTAATTTAATTAAATATAACTAGTTAAATTCCCAAAGTTATTGTAATTAATTTAGGTTTCTTGGGGAATAAAATTAGCTCAATTTGTTTTTAGCTTTTTATATAATTTTTAGGATTCTTTGAAAAAATAATTATTTATAAAATTTATCTAATATATAATTATATAATAACCAAAGTTTTTTTTAATTTTTCTTTTTCTTAAGAAAAATTGTCTATTTACAAATAAATAATATATTTTAAAATATTTATTTTTTATCAATAAACAATTCTTTTTCTATAAAAAAAATATTAAAGAAAAAAGAAAATAAAAATCAATAAAATAATAATTAATATGAATATAACAAGAAATAAAAAAAAAGTTCAAAAACCTCTTTTTCCAAATTATCAAACATACATAACAAAGAAAAAGATAAATATAAGTTCAAATTTCACATTAGAATCCTTATATCAAATTTTATTAAAAAATCCAAAATTAATAAACGAAAAAGATTCAAAACAAGAAACATTATTATCATATGCAATAAAACGGAATAAAATAGAAATATTTAATTTACTATTAACATCTTCAATTTTAGATTTAAATTATAAAAATAAAGAGGGAAATTCTTATTTGCATATTTCAATACTATTTGAAAGAGAAAAAATGGTAAAATCATTAATTAAAAAAGGAATTAATATTAATTCACAAAATAATGAAGGAAATACTCCTTTACATTTTGCTTATGATGTTGATAATAAAAATATTATCAATGAATTAATTATTAATAATCCTAATTTTTATATTAAAAATAATAAAGGATTTTTTCCTGAAGAAAATAAAAAAAGAAGAAATTTAAAAAAGAATTCAGACGTTAATTCTTTTTCTAAATATAAATCTAATATTTTTAAAAATAATATTATTGAAAATAATAAGGAAATAAATGATATTAATAATAATATTAAAAATCATACTGTTAATAATGATAATATATATGATACAAATAGAAAAATTAATTTAAAATTTAATAATAATTTTTCTATTGAAAATTTAAAATCTAAACAAATTATTTTAAATATGAAAAAAAAAATAGAAAATTTTTCTGATGAAACTAAATCTAATACACAAAGAAATTCTATTAAAAGTAGTAAAAATAAATTAAATGAAGATGATAATATATATAATTTAAGTTCGAGTATTGAAAAGCAAAGAACCATTAATTTTGATAAAATCAATTATAATTTAAATAATATTAATAATAATAATAATAACAATAATAATTCTATTTCAAAAAATAATTCTAATAATTATTATGTTATTAATGAAGATGATGATGCGATTAAAATAAATCCATTTCAAGAAATTAAAAAACCATCAATGAAAAAATACAAAACTTCAGTTTTATTTAACACAAAACATAATTCATTAAAAAAATATAATAACAATCTTCATTTAAATAATAATATATCAAATAGTATTTTAACCAATAAAATATATTCAGATAAAAACATAATTAGAAAAAAAACAATTACTAACATTAATACAACTATAAATAATACGAACAATAATATTAGTATAAATAAATCAAATGATATAAATAATAATAATATAATATCTGAATATTCAGAAATAAATTTACCATATAAAAGAAATAATTATAATCCATTAACATATAAAAACGAAACAAAAATAAAATTATCTCTCCCTGATATAAGAAACATATTTGAAAATTACACAAAGAATAATAAAAAAGAAGAAAAAAATGATTTGATAATAATTCCAAATAACATAAATAATCCTTATGAAGAATCAAATCCATTATATGAATTCTTAAGTAAAATAAATATGGAGAAATATTATAAAAATTTATCATTAAATGGTTTTGATGATATAAAATTAATAATAGAACAAACAAAAAATAATACTTTAGGAATAACAGATGAGAATTTAAAAGAATCTGGAATTTTAATTCCTGGAGATAGAATAAAAATAATAATTAAAATACAAGATTTAGCAAATAATTTTTCTTTTGAAATTCCAAATGAAGTTTTTTATACTTGTAATAATTTAATTGATATTGAAAAAGATAAAAATATTATTAAATTAAATAATTGGTTAAAAAGTATCTCTCTTGAAAATTTATTAAATAATTTTATTTCTAATGGTTATTTTTCTCTTGAATTATTATTAATTCAAGTTATTTCTAAAGAGCCTTTAAATTTAAATAAGTTAAAAAATGATTTGGGAATTGAAAAGATTGGTTTTAGACAAAGAATTATGAATAAGTTAAAAGATGACTCCAGGAAATTTATAAATAAATTAAAAAGTAATATATTAATTGTTGATGAAAATAAAAGTAATCAAATATGTCATGATTGTTATCTTTTTTAAATTAAAAAATTTTTTTCTGCTTTATATATTTTTGGTATAATAATAATTTTTTTTTTATAAATAATATGAATTTAGATTTTGTTTTTTATTAATTATAAAATTTATTTTGTATGAAGAGATAATTCCAATTTTTTTTGTAACATTCATTTATCCAATTATACTTTCTATAATTTAATGGAATATATTTTTTAATAAAAAATGTTAAAAAAAAAATTATTTAATTCAAAAAATGAAAAAAAATCAATAAAAAATAAGATGATATAATCTTTAACTTATATTTTTTTTCATTAAAATAAAATAATGTCATCATCATATAAACAAATAAATATAATAAGAACAAAACTTTTAAAAATGATAGATTCAGAAATTCAAATAAAAAATATAGAAGAATTACCAAGTTTAAATAAAGAAATATTAGAATATCAAAAAAATTTTATAATAGAAATAAAAGATTATTCCCATTCTTTACAAAAAATAATGAGAGGATTCAATACTTATTTTAAAGGTAATAAAATAATACAGTTTACAAAAAAAGAAAAAAATAAAATTAATAATTCTTCAAAAAATATTAATATATTTTTAGATAAAGATAAATTTCCTTTTAAATTTTTAGAAAATTATTGTTTTATAATTAAAAAACCTAAAAAAAATAATAGAAGCAAAACTGAAGTGAATACTATTTTAAAAATAAATTCAAATGAGCCAATTTCAAAAAATAAGGAAAAAGAAAATAAAATGTTAGTATTATTTCTATGAACAATTTTTTAATTTGTTTCATTCAATTTATTTAATTTTACTTTTCTTAATTTTATATATATCTTCTTTGTAATTTATCTTTGATTTTTTTTGGTTAAAAAAAATAGAATATTTAAAATAGATTTTTGATAGTATTAAGGTTTTATTCTTTAGATTTTTTATTTTTTATGATGACAAATTATTCGAAAGAAAAAAGTATACTTTACAGGTAATAAACTTTAAATATAATATTTGTAAAAATGATTATATAAATATATTTTTTTAGTGTATATATATATCCATAAAAAATCATTTTTCTCATTATGTTTTAAATATTCTTATTTATATATATATATAAAATAAAAAAAATAAATTCTTGAAAAAAATTCTAAAAATCCAAAAACAATTAAATTTAAATAAAAAAAAATGAATCCACAAATTTTACCTCAATCTCGTTTTTCAGACCCAGTATTATACCGTTCATTCAAAGGTAACACGGACACAATAACAACATGTATCTTCAACCCGAACATGTAACTTCCTCCCATATATAACTTTATAGGCAACAAGCCCTAACAGGAAGTGAAGATGGTAACATCTTTGTTTGGAATTTCAAACCAAAAACTCGTCCTTTCAAATTTATAGGACATAAAAATTCAATTAATTCACTTGCTATTAATCCTTTAGGTACTTTAATTGCATCTGCTTCAAGTGATGAAACTGTTCGTCTTTGGTCAAATACACCGTAAAAATAATTTTTATAATCAAAAACAAAAAAAACTAAAATTAAATTTTAGTTTTAAACATTTAGTAATGGAACATCTCAACTTTTAAAATGCCACTCAGCACCAGTTCGTTCAGTTGATTTTTCAAATGATTCAACATTATTAATAACAGGCTCAAATGATAGTCAAATAAAATTATTTTCAATTCCAGAAAAGAAATTTACAGGAACATTTCAAGGACATTCAAGTATAATAAAATGTGTGAAATTTTCTCCTGATTCTCGTTTAATAGCATCATGTGGAGATGATCACACAATAAAATTATGGGATGTAACAAAGAAGAAATTAATTCATACTTTTATCGATCATTTAGATGGAGTAAACACAGTTAAATTTTCTCCTGATGGAACATGTATCTCTAGTGGGAGTGTTGATAAAAAAATTAAAATTTTCGATATTAGAAGTAAAAGACTGATTCAACATTATGATGCTCATTCTGCGAGTGTTATGTCTTTATGTTATCATCCTAATGGAAAATATTTAATCAGTTCAAGTATGGATTCTACTATTAAAATTTGGGATGTTGTTAATGGACAAATACTTTATACTGTTCATGGACATGAAGGTCCTGTTTGCTCTGTTGATTTTTCCAGAGACGGAGATTACTTCTGTTCTGGAGGAACTGATCAAGTTCTTATTATTTGGAAAAGTAATGTTGCTGGGGAAGGTTTTCCTAAAGGAGAGAAGAAGAAAAAAAAAAATGTAAAAAATTATACGAGTAGTGGGAATTTAAAAAAAAATAATTATCAGACTAATAATAATAATAATAGTAATAATAATGTTAATGTAAATGTTAATAATGTTAATGATGGGAATTATAATTATAGTGGAGGAATGAGTAATTTAGGAAACACTGGGAATTATGGTTATAGTGGAAGTGGAAATAATTTTATTGGAAGTCAAACTGGATTTCAAAGTATGAATATTATGGTTAGAACTAATCAATTTGAAAGTTCATCTTCTTCTAATTTAAATAAAGTTCCTGAAGAATTAAAAATTACTTTTGAAAAATTAATTTCTCAAATGGATATGGTAGGTAAAACAATGCAAATTATGGATCAAAGATTATTAAAATTAGAAAATCAAGTTGGAATTTTATATAATAGACAAAGAAAAGGTTTTATTGAACCAGGACCAGAAGAAAATTTTAATAATAATAACTTTAATAATAATAATATTAATAATGAAAATATAATAAGTAATCAACAAGAAAATTATAATTTACCAAATAATGATTTTAATAATAATAATATGAATGATTATAATAATAATAATATTAATCAAGATGAAAATTATGAAAAATCAGAAAATTTAAAAGATACGATGAAATATTATCAAGAGAAATTTAATGTGAAAAATATATTTAATCAAAATTTAGATGTTAATAATGAAGAAGGAAATAATAATTTAAATTCTAATTCTGAAGATCCTAAAATAAGTGATAATTTAAGTGATAAATTTAATAATAAACCTCATGAAAATTTAATGAGAGAAAAAGTTCCTGTTGAAATTTTTGAAGATATTGGAGATCATTTAGAAGATTTTGAAAAAGAATTAATTTCTAAAAATATTGAAAATGAAGAAAATAAAAATGAAGAAGATAATAAAATTGAAGAAGATAATAAAATTGAAGAAGATAATAAAATTGAAGAAGATAATAAAATTGAAGAAGAAACCAAAAATGAAGAAGAAAAAAAAAATGAAAATAATGAATAAGACTTTTTTTTTTGAGAATTTTTTAAATTTTTTTTTTTTTATTTAAAATTTTTTCTAAATTTGAGTTATTTATTTTTATTTTTTTATGGAAATGGAAAAGTTTTTGAAAGAATATTTAAATAAATATATTTTAGAATTATTTAAAAGTAAAAAAGACAGAATTAAAGAATTAGAAACAAAAAAATTTGAAGATTTTATTTTTTTTGAATTTACATATGAACAATTTATTTTTAAACCAAAATTACTTTTTTTCAAAACTTTAAAACAAAATAAAAAAAGTAATTTATGTGGTTTTTATGCTTTTTTTTTTGCAAAAAATTATTTAAATTATCTTGAAAAAAATAGAAATTTATATTATTTACTAAAAAATACTTCAAATTATCATTTTTTTAAATTTTACAACAAAATTTTAAAAAATTTTTTAGAAAAAGGAAATTTAGATGAATATGAAAAGGAAGAATTATTAAAAGAAGGTTCAATTGAAAGAAATCAAATAGAAAAAATATTAAATTTAAATAAAGAAATATATAAAAATGAAATAAATAATATAAAAATAAATTATAATTGGATTGAATATTCATTTAGAAATTTTAATTATTATGAAATTGAACAAATTAATATTTTAAAACAATCTTTAGAAAAAGTAAAAAATTCAAAAAATGAAATTCATATTTTTTTTATAGCAATGCAAGTTCATTGGTTATTAATAATTATAGATGATAATATAAATAAAAATAATTTATTAATTTTTGACTCTGATGAAAATTGTGATGATTATATTACATTAATTGATGAAAAAAAATTAGAAGAATATATTAATTCTCATAATTTATATAATCAAAATATTCTTCATCAAAAACCTTTTTCTAATTATCATATTAAAATGTTTAAAGAATTTGTTTTTGATTATCAAAAACTTTTTCAAGATTTTCTTAAAGTTATTTTTAATATTAATTTAGAAGAATTTATTATTGAAAAAAGATGTTTTGATGTGATTTCTTCTATTAATAATCTTTCTTTAAATCAAATTAATGATAAAACTCAAATAATTCTTTCTTTATATAATTTATTATTAAGTGAATATCATCCTAATGTTTTAAAAGAAAATTTTTATTTTCTAATGGAAAAATATAAAATTAATAAAAATTGTAAAAACGAAATAATTCATAATTTCTTTACTTTAATTAATAAATATTCTGAAATAATAAAAGATAATTTAAATTTAATTAAAGAAAAAGATATTATAGATTTATTAAATAAATTTATTGATTTTAATAAATTAATCCAAAATTTATAATAAACATTAAAAATATTTTTTAAAGAAATTCTGTTTTAGTATAACATTCACAGTTTTTGTTAACTCATTTTTTATTTTAATCATTTTTTTATCGTTTAAAAAAAATAATTAAAACTTGAATAATTTAAATTTTATTATATATAATTATAAACAAATTTGAATAACTCTCTAAATTATTTTCAATACTCTAACTTTATTTACATAATGATTTCCTTTATAATTTGATTTATAAACATTAAAATATATTATCAGATAATTAAAATAGATATTTTATTTTTCAATAATTGTAAATTGTTTTTCACCTAAATTAAATTTCATTTCTCCACATAATTGAATAATTTTTCCTTCATTTAAAAGCAATTGAGTACCATTTGTACTTCCATTATCAACTAAAAAAAATATATCATTATTATTATCATAATTTATACAAATATGATTTTTACTAATTAAATCATTATCAATGTCTATTGTACAATT
>JAEEGK010011299.1_pt1 | contig 20430 bp, 13 predicted proteins | sample 8958771 | NCBI WGS metagenome assembly JAEEGK01 (sample SAMN16246547, study PRJNA631951) | gut metagenome | biome: gut microbiome; feature: rumen; material: SC-attached | host: Bos | place: Iran: Karaj | collected 2018-10
TACCTTCCTTGAAGAAGTAAAGCTTCTCGCCGATAAGGTAAGCAACCTCAGAATCATACGAAAGAGTAGCCGACTGTCCTTCGATATCAAGCTCAACGCCGTCAGCGTTATAGAACTTGTAAACAACAGGAGTCTCAGCGCCAACATAATATGCATCAGCCTTGATGAGTCTCATCTCGGTAGCATACTTGATGTCGTTCTTTGCGGTATGGAACTTAACAGCATCAGCATTGCCATATGCAAAGTAGTAATCTCTGTCAGATGCAAAGTTAGAATACATTGTAATTGTAACAACTTCCTTCTCAACCTTTACATCCTTAACAACGCCGGTAACAACGGGCTTGTCAGCGATGAGATAGTATACCATATCATTGGTGATATTATCCTTGTTAACAAGATCGGTCATATCTCCGGTGAATGTTACAGCGAAGCTATTAGCGGTAACCTGCTTAGCAGACTCAGCGGTAGGCATAACAGCCTTAACTGTGATCTCCTTAGCGGGAGTGGTAACAGCGTCAAGCTCAGCGCTCTGGAAAGCTTCGAATCTTACCTTGTGATCGCCGGCCTTTGTGAAAGCAACCTTGTATACACGAGGCTGACCCTCAACAGCTGTTACTTCCTTGTCGTCAACGAAGAGTCTTCTCTCATCGCTGTCAACGCCCTTACGAGGAAGGGTAACAGTGGTCTTAACGCCGCAAACTACTTCCTGACCATCTTCAAAACCGGTAAGGGTAAGAGTAGCATCAGTAGCGTTCTTCTTAACAGTAATAACAGATGTTCCAAGAGACTCGCCGTCCTTGAAGATCTCTACTACTGACTTACCAAGATCTGCAGCGTAAACGTACTTCTTAGTCTTAGTAACGGAATCGCCGCTCTTGATAACTGCCTTGTAGGTGTGGTCTGCAGCAACAGACTTCTTATCACCTGCAAGCTTGTAGATAGCAACTCTGCTCTTGTAGCTAGAGGTAAGCTTGCCATCTGTGCTTGTGCCCTTTGCACCGTCAACGTACAGGGTCTTCTTAGCCTTGATCTTAGCAGAGGTAGCCTGAGCGGGAACCACGCCGATTACAAGGGCAAGAGCAAGTACGAGTGCAAGAGCCTTGAAAAACTTCTTCATTCTTGTTCCTCCTTGGAATAAAATAAATGGTTGAAAACGTGTCATGCGCCGCATACACGCATAACTCATCCCATACGATATCGATTATATCAATTCAAGCCCCAAAGGTCAATACCTTCGTGGGTTTTAATACAACCGCACCGCACCGGATGCTATGAAGTCAAACCGTGCTTCATAGGAACCGCCGCAGAAACCGATACACCACAGTGTTTTTAGGATGTGACACATAAGTGATGTGCTCCCCCCTGCCGCGGACGTTTGACTCTGCGGCTATTATTGCCGTCCTTTATGGTAAAAATATGTCATGTTGATGATTTTTTTGGATTATTTCCTCGATTTGAAACTATTTTCGTTACTTTTTTGGTCGAAAAGGCGCAAAAAGGCCATGGATACGGCACTTCCGGCAAATTGTACAATCTCCGGGATTACCATATCCATGGCCTGGTATTCTTTTCTTTTTAGTTTACTTTAAATATATCTTCTCAATCTCCTCGATCAATTTATCCCTATCACATACTACGTTGTGCTTTACCGGCGCAGTCATGATATCCTTTATCGCCTTCGGCAGCTTCACGCCCGAGAGTTTCTCCAGCTCAGGGAACAGATCAAAGTCTTTCATCTTCGCATATTTCTTCGCATCGATCGCGGTGAGCACGGCGCGGGTGAATTTGTACGGGCTCGCGGTGGAGGCGATGACGGTCATGGTCTCGTCGCCGGTGCGGGCGCGGTACTTTTCATATGCCGCTGACGCTACCGCGGTGTGAGGATCGAGGATGTAGCCCTCCTCCTCGTAGAGGCTCTTGATGCGCGCCGCCATCTCGGGCTCGGTCGCGAACTCGCCCTCGAACAGCTGCAGGGCCTCGGCCTTTTTCGCGTTCTGTGGCAGCTCGTATCTGCCGGTCTCGGCGAGCTCCTTCATGAGCTTGCCTGTTTTGTCTCCTGCCAGCTCCGCTACCAGACGCTCGAGGTTGCTCGAGATGAGGATGTCCATGCTCGGCGAGCTTGTAAGGATGAAATCGCGGTTCCTGTCGTACACGCCGGTCTCGAAGAAATCGTAGAGGACTTTGTTCTCGTTCGACGCGCAGATGAGTTTGTGGATCGGCACGCCCATGCGGTACGCGTAGTACGCGGCGAGGATGTTGCCGAAATTGCCCGTGGGCACGACGAAATTGATCTCCTTGGGCATCAGGCGCGTGTACGCGTATACATAGTACGCTATCTGCGGCACGAGACGGCCGATGTTTATCGAGTTGGCCGAGCTGAATACGTAGCCGGCCTGCTTCATTTTCTTATTGAGTTCCGCGTCGGTGAACGCGCGCTTTACCTCGCGCTGGGCATCGTCGAAATTGCCCCTGATGCCGATGACGTGCGTGTTAGCGCCGGCCTGGGTGACCATCTGCCGCTCCTGCACGGGGCTGACGCCGTCCTTCGGGTAGAATACGACGATGCTGGTACCCTCGACGGAATCAAATCCCGCGAGCGCTGCCTTGCCGGTGTCGCCCGAGGTCGCGGTAAGGATGACGATCTCATCGTGCACGCCGTTCTTCTTTGCCGAAGTCTTCATGAGGTACGGCAGGATCGAGAGCGCCATGTCCTTAAAAGCGATGGTGCGGCCGTGGAACAGCTCGAGATAGTACGCGTCGCCCGCCTCGACGAGACAGGTGATGTCCTCATGGTCGAAATTCTTTGTATTGTATGCGGAATTGACCGCGGCTTTGAGCTCCGCGGGCGTGAAATCGTCGATGAACAGCTTCATGACCTCGTACGCCAGATGCGGGTAATCGAGCTTCGCCAGCTGCGTGAAGCTCTTGTCGAGCTTCGGGATCTCCTCCGGCACGTACAGTCCGCCGTCGGGCGCGATGCCGCGCAGGATGGCCTCGGATGCCTTGGCTGTCAGTTTCTTATCTCTGGTGCTGTGGTAGAGCATGGTGTGGTCCCCCTCTGCTGAATCTTTGTATCATAATATACACATCATGGGTATTAAAAGTCAAGAACAGCATGTCTGTGCACATTGTATATAATTTCAATCTTTTTTCGGGATAATTACCATTGTCGGCATGCCGGTCTGCATGATAAACTCTTTCTCATAAAACGGCGATACGCCTGATTGACGTGTACACGTAAAAGAGGTATAATAATGATAGCTAGTTTTGCCGACAAGGAAACAAAAAAGATTTTCGACCAGTATTATTCTGCAAAGCTTCCTCAGCAAATACAAAAAATTGCTCTAAGAAAGCTAATCCTTATAGATAAAGCTGCCGGGTTGTCAGATCTGAGAGTTCCTCCCGGTAATCATCTTGAGGCGCTGAGCGGTGACAGAGAAGGTCAGTATAGCATACGCATCAATGATCAGTACAGGATATGTTTTCGCTGTGAGGGAGAAGTTTTCACCGATGTCGAAATAGTTGATTATCATTAGTGAGAGAATGTGAGGTGAACGCAAATGGATATCAGGATAGAAACACCCAAGATGAGTGAGATCCTTATCGAAGAGTTTATGCAGCCACTCGGTCTGTCCGCATATCGTCTGGCCCGGGAGATTAAGGTTCCTGTATCACGTGTGCAGGATATTCTGCATGACCGGAGAAAGATCACTGCAGATACTTCTCTTCGATTGGCCAGATTTTTTGGCGTCAGTGACAAATACTTTTTGGATATTCAGAACGATATAGATCTACGCGAACTAAAGATAACTCTGGCCGACGATATACAATCGATCAAACCATATCAGCAAATGGTCATGTAATGAACAGTGCCTGTCACCATAATTTTTGTTTATGGCGACAGGCACTGCTTGGTCTGATCGGTATTACTTATTCCTCTTGTTATACTCGCTGAATTCGGTATAGAACTCATGGCAGCCGTACTTGAACAGATACTTCAGGTTGTTGTCGAACCATGCGGCCTTTTTGTCGGTCGTGATGTCTCTCTGGAAGAAATACAGCGCGCCGTCCGAATAGTCCTCGCCTGCGAGCACACGTCTTACGGCCTCGCGGGTTTTCTCGGTGATCGGTACGGTGAAGTACCTGCCGTCGCGGATCGGAGCGAACTGCTCGTATCCGCCGATCTTCTCAAATACTACACCCTTAACGGTGTTTTTGAAAAACTTCGAATGAACACGGTTGATGACCACGTTCGCTACCAGCATCCTGCCGTATACGTCCTGGTCGGTAGCCTCCGCCTCGACGATCCTCTCGAGCACTTCGATGTTCTCGGCGGTCTGCTCGATCATCATGTCGGGGTTGTAGCGATAAGTGAGTTTGGTCGGTACGTCCTCGGGATCCGGCAGGCTCTCTACCATTTCCTCGATGTCGTCCATGCGGGTGTGAACTGTGTCTTCTGCCGCATCAACTGCTGCGTCACTTCCTGCTGCGATCACATCACTGAGCGCCGGCTCGTCATCGTCTCTTCCGATACCGAAATCGGTCGGGAAGAATATGAATTCCTCATCCTCTCCTTCGGAAAGCAGTCTCATGCTCCTGTTCGCGTTGAGACCGAATTGTATCGCGTAGGGCGCGCCGATCAGATTGATGTCGGCCAGCTCACCCATCTTGGCGAGCTCTGCCAGGCTTTTGCGCGCCTTCATTGCTGCCGAGAACTGTATCTTGCCTGCTTCCGAGGCCTCATCCTGCTTAGCTGCTGCCTGCTGTGTCTCGGCTTCATCAGCCTCTGCCTGTACGTCCGCCGCCTGTGCCGCTTCGGTCAGACCCTCTGCCTGCAGCTCTGCGCCTGCCTTCTGTGTCTCTGCCTCTGCTGCCGATGCGCCGTGTCCGACGAATCCGAACAGATCCGAGACAACTGCTGCCGCGATCAGCAAAACAACTGCCGCCGCGATCGCGATGCCGCGTTTTCCCATCGGGATGCGGCTAAGAAAACTGCGTTTCTCCTTTACGTTTTTCTTTTTGTCCCTGTCCCTGAAGACAAGAACCTTTAAATCTGTTTCCATTTTTTCCCTTACTTCCTGTGTTACACAAACAAACCGATACCGGATGCCCCGTATTTGAGGGCATAGCGGTACATCTAACTAACGCTTGAAATTATAAATCATGGAGTTTTTTATTTTCAAGTTGAAAAATTCACAAGATACCGCTCATTCGCCGATTGTAGAATTGTGAACATTGTACAACGCTCGTAAAACTCTTGTAACATTTGCCACACGAAATCGGAAGTACGAAAAAAGACCAAAATAGACCCAAAAGACCCCAAAAAGACCCAAAAAGACCGCTTCCCTCAGGAAACGGTCTTATAAATGTCATGGAAACGGTCAGTTTTCCTTCCCCACGGTCTTCTTTGCCACAACCAGGAACAGGATGGTCAGTGCCACTCCGATCGGGATTGACAGCCATACGAGTCCCGCCATGTCGAGCAGTCCCGCGATAACGTAGGTCACGAACGAGATCGCCGCCACGGAGAGGGCGTACGGCAGCTGGGTCTCTACGTGGTCGATGTGGTTGCAGTGCGCGCCTGCGGAGGACATGATCGTCGTATCGGAGATGGGCGAGCAGTGATCGCCGCAAACAGCGCCGGCGAGGCAGGCCGAGATTCCTACAAAGAACAGCGAGCTGCTCTCGGGGAATACAACCGAAACGATCGGGATCAGGATACCGAAAGTCCCCCATGAAGTACCGGTCGCGAACGCGATGACGCAGGCCACCACGAATGTGATCGCAGGCAGGAACCATGCGAGTCCGCCGGCATTCGCCATCATTGCCTTAACGAATTCGGACGCCGAGAGCGCGCCGTTCGTCATATTCTTAAGCGAGGTAGCCAGCACAAGGATCGTGATGGCGGGAACCATCGCGACAAAGCCCTTCGGAACGCATTCCATGGCCTCTTCGAAGGTCACGATCTTGCGGACGAGCATATAAATAATGATGACAACGAGCGCCACGATGCTTCCCCAAGGCAGGCCGACATACGAATCGGTCTCGGAGAACGCGTCGATCACGCTGCCCTCACCGCCGAGCGACTGGAAACCGTTTCTGATGAGGCCCCAGATGCACAGGCCGATCAGCAGCAGGATTGGAAGCACGAGGTCGATGATCTTGCCGCGCGCGGGAGTAACGGGTCCGTTCTCCACAACCTCGCGGATGTTCTTGTCATCATTTACATCTACATCGAGGATGCTCAGGTCGCCGGTCTCGCGGGCCTTGATCTCAAAGCCGCTCATCTTGCCGTAATCGAAGCCGAGCACAACCAGTCCGATGATGAACACAAAGGTAAGGATTGAGTAGAAATTATAGGGAATAGCCCTGACGAACAGCGCGATGCCGGTGTAGGTCTCGCTCTCAACGCAGCCCGAAACAGCCGCAGCCCACGAGGAAACGGGCGCGATCATGCAGACGGGAGCGGCGGTCGCGTCGATGATGTACGCGAGCTTGACTCTCGAGATCTTTTTGCTGTCGGTAACAGGCGACATAACCGAACCTACGGTCAGGCAGTTGAAATAATCGTCAATGAAAATGAGCACGCCCAGCGCAAATGTCGCGAGCAGCGCGCCTGCCTTGGTCTTGATGTGTTTCTGCGCCCAGGTTCCGAACGCGCGCGAAGCGCCGGACTTATTAACGAGCGCAACGATGATGCCGAGGATAACGAGAAACAGGTAGATACCTGCGTTATCGGCAACAGCGGCGGTCAGGCCGTCCACAGTGAGCATATCCACAGTTCCGAGCACCGAACACTCAGCCGCCATGAACGCGCCGAGCAGCACTCCGATGAAGAGCGAGGAGTACGCTTCCTTAGTGATCAGTGCCAGTGCGATGGCTACGAGAGCCGGAAGAAGCGCCCATGCAGTACCCGAAAACGAGCCCGCCCCCACGGCATGAACAATGGCAACCAGTGCGATCACCGCAATACAGACCAGCGCGGCGATCAGAATTCTTTTGTTTTTCATATCCGTCTTCCTTCCTTTAACGTGGTGATGTGGTGCAACTTTAACGCAATTTATTGTACCTGCAAAAACGCCTGCGGTCAAGAGTTTTTCGGGGACGGTTCTTTCGTCTCTGTGTCCGACTATCGTCGGCACGGGCGGCAACGAAAAAGGGTGCCTGTCACCAGACCCACATGGGTATGGTGACAGGCACCCTCCGTTATTCTTCATATTACACCAGCATCTTCACTTTCTCCGGCACGCACGAAAACCTTACCACTCTGTGCTTTCCGGCGAATTCGCCGTCGGTGTGCACCACGAGCGGCCTGTCGGCCTCGATCTCCATGCTCTTGCATGTGATCAGCTCAACGCCCTTGTGCCTGATGTGCTTACCTTTGAGAATGGAGCTCATCAGCAGCATATGCTTGATCCTCGATATGTCATGCACCACGCAGACCGTGACTTTGCCGTCGGTCGGGTCCGCGCCGGGACCCATCGGCATGCCGCCGCCCTCGTACTGCGTATTCATCGCCGCCGCGAAAAGCAGCTTTTTGTATGTGACCGGCTTCCCGCCGTCCACGGTGACCTTTACCGCCGCGCGCTTGTTCGTGAAAATGAGCTTGATCCCTAGGATGTAGTAGATCAGCTTTCCGAGCCCGATCTTATTAAGGAAACTCTTCAGCGACGAGTTCAGCGCCTCGTAGCAGATGTCGGCGTCATACCCCACTCCGGAGCTCACCGCGAATTTCCTGAAAGCAGCATCCGCGCCGCCCTCAACAAATTCCACGATACCGTGGTCCACCTCACGGGTTGTATTCGACGCGAGTACTTTATCCAGCGCCGCCGCGCTGTCCTGCGTTATCCCGAATCCGCGCGCCAGATCGTTGCTCGATCCGGTCGGAACGTATCCGAGCTCAAAATTCTCATATCCCGACAGACCGTTCACTATCTCATTGGCCGTGCCGTCGCCGCCGACCATGATGATGCGTTTCTGCTCCGGATGCTCCGCGCAGATTCTCTTCGCGAATTCCGTAGCGTCCCCGCCCTTCGCGGTCTTAAATACCTCGTACTCGATGTTCCCGGCCTTGATCCGCTCCTCCAGCTGCTGCCAGAGCCCCATTCCCTTGCCGGTACGCGAGCCGGGATTAACTATAAAGTAGTATTTCATTCCTTCTCCGATATCCTTTCTGTGCGCCGGCGCAGCCATTCTGCCGTCCCGGTGCCCATCATGGCGGCCGGGAACTCCATCCCGGCACGCCCTTATTCTGATTTTACCATAGTTAAGGAAATTTATCCATTCAAACAGACTTCCGCCGTTCACCGCGTCCCGACCGAGCCCCAGAATTCCTCCAGCTTCCGGCCCACGGTATCTATGCTCACGCGCTCCCAGTCGGCCCATTCGCGCGGGAACAGCTCGAGATACTGCCTCGTCGCGAACCGCTCGTCCAGCAGCAGTATCGCGCCCACGTCGTCCGCCGTCCTGATCACGCGCCCCGCTGCCTGCATGACCTTGTTCATGCCGCTGTAGAGGTACGAATACTCGAAGCCCATGTGCTTTTTCTCGTCAAAATACCCGCGGAACAGCTCCCTCTCGTTGCAGACCATCGGCAGCCCCGTGCCTACGACCACGACTCCGATCAGCCTGTCGCCCTGCAGGTCGATACCCTCCGCGAAAATGCCGCCCATCACGCAGAACGCGACTCTCATCTCGTCCGGCGCCTCGGAAAATGCCGCAAGGAACTCCTCTTTCTGCTCCTCGCGCATGGTCCGCTCCTGCATGACTATGCCGGGCATGTCGTCGCCGATCAGCTCCCGCACGTCTTCCATCAGCCTGTAAGACGGGAAAAATACGATGTAATTGCCCTTTTTCGCCTGCGTGAATTCGGTGATGTACCGCGCGATCCTGGCGTATTCGTCCTCGCCGCGCCGCGTGTATTTCGTGCTGACATCTGTCCCGACCATCAGCAGCCGCCGCTTCGTGTCAAACGGCGAATCCGCGTACACCGCGTAGTCATCCTCGCGCCCGCCGAGCTGCTCCATGTAGTACCGCACGGGGATCAGCGTCGCCGAGAAAAATATACTGCTCACCGAATACATGAGGTAGCTCTCGAGATTGCGCCGCGGCTCCATGCACTGCAGGCGCAGCCTGAATTTGCGGTCCCCCGTGAAATCCGTGTAAATGGTGTAGTCCCCGTCCATGCTCTCATGCATGTCGAGGAAATGCCTCGCGTCGAAATACAGGTCCCGGATCGCCTCATTCTCCTCGGGATTGAGGTCCCGCGAAATGTCCTCGTACACGCCGACAAACCGCGACAGAGCCGCCGCGAATTTGTCGCAGTCCTCCCATACCTCGAAGTCGTCGCACTCGCGCTTCATGGCCAGCAGCGCCTTGTTGCACGCCTCGAGCGTCCCCGCCAGCCGGTCCTTCTCCGCCTCGATCTTCCAGTCATCGCCCTTACCTTTGCGTGCGCCCTTCAGTACCGCCTTTGCGGTCAGGAAATCCTCTTTGATGAATCCGGCGCTGTACATGTCGCGGGCGCGTTCCACGAGGTTGTGCGCCTCGTCGATCAGGAAGCAGTATCTGCCAGTGCTGCCCGCGTCAAAGAACCTGCGCAGATGCGCGCTCGGGTCGAAAATGTAGTTGTAATCGCAGATCACGGCATCCGCCCAGGTCGCCACGTCGAGGCTCATCTCGAACGGGCAGACGTTGTGCTTTGCCGCGTATTTCTCTATGGTCACGCGGTCCGCGAGCTCCTCGTGCAGGAGCATGTCGTATACCGCGTCGTTTACTCTGTCAAAATGCCCGCAGGCCCGCTCGCAGGCCACCGGATTGCAGTCGGGCTTTTCGAGGATACAGACCTTTTCCTTCGAGGTGATCGTAACGCATTTGAGCTTCATGCCGCGCGATACGAGTATCCCGAAAGCGTCCTCGGCCACGGTCCTCGCGATGGTTTTCGCGGTCCCGTAGAATATCTTTTCCGCCCTGCCCTCACCGAGCGCCCATACTGCCGGAAATACTGCGGAAATCGTTTTCCCGACGCCGGTCGGCGCCTCGATGAACAGGCGCTTTCCCTGCTGAATGGTCTTGTACACGCTGCCGACCAGTTTTTTCTGCCCCTCGCGGTACTCAAACGGAAAACTCCCCGCCGCGATCGACGCGTTGCGGGCGCGCAGCCATTTCGCCTGCCATGCCGCCCATTTCGCGTATTCCTTTATCAGTTTGTCGAACCATTCCGCGAGCTGCGCAAACTCAAAAGCCTCCGAAAAATACTTAATATCCTCGGTCTCCTGGTTGCAGTAGGTCATGCGGATCCCGATCCGCTCCAACCCGTTCTGCAGCGCGTAAATGTAGGCATAGCACATCGCCTGCGATCGGTGCACCGGCACCGGATCCTGCATATGCGCAACATTGCGCAGCGTAGTCTTTATCTCGTCGATGACATACATCCCTGCCTCTGCAAAAACTTCGCCCTCATCGAAAAAAATCCCGTCGGCACGGCCCTGCACGCACAGCAAAAAAGACTCCCCGTCGTACTCAACGGGAGCCTCGTGCTTGAGCATGACCTCGGCGCGGTAGCTGTCGCCGGCCGCCTTCTGCAGCTTGCGGTGCAGCCGCGAGCCCTCCTGCATCGCGCCCATGTCGCCGTGGGCGTACCTGTTGTCCAGGTCCCCCGCGCGCAGGATGAACTCCACCAGGTCACGCACCGAAATATCTATTTTTACTGCATTTATCCCGTCCATGACTGCCTCCTCCCGCGCGTTTATCTTATTTTTATCGTACTACATTTCCGCTCTTTTTTCACTATCTTTTCGAAGATATGGTAAGACATGGGGACGGTTCTTCTGTCTGCGAACTGCGCAGACAGAAGAACCGTCCCCATGTCTGCAGGTTGCTTTTTATACGTGGATTTGGTATAGTGAAAATGTACTCAAAAACCGAAAAACACAGGAGGTATCCTTATGTCAGATAAAGAAAAGAATAATGCTCAGGACGAAGAGCTCGATCAGGTGATCCTCACGCTGGAGGACGATTCCGAGCTGGTTTGCGATGTTATCGCGTATTTCCCCTGCGACGGCAAAAATTATGTTGCCCTGCTGCCCGTAGACGACCCCGACAGCGATTTCTTCCTCTACCGCTATGAGGAAAGAGGCGATGATATCGAGCTGATCGATATCGAAGATGACGATGAATTCGACGCTGTCAGCGAAGAGTTTTCATCCCTCCTCGATGAGCAGGAGTTCGGCGAGATCCTCGATGACGAAGACGAATAAACCGTTATTTATGACTACAGCCGTGCTTTGGGCACGGCTGTTTTTCTTGACAGTTCTTAATCCAGATGCTAATATATCTCACGAAAGAGATGTGGTTTTTTACCGTACAGCATTTGCTCAAGCGGGGTACTACGTCTCTCTTTTTTTGCTTCATTCACCTTGAAAACCTTGACAAAACCAAGTTCTGCTGATAATATATGTTGCATAAAAGAGATGTGGTTCTGTGCCGTACAGCTATTTGCTCATGCGGGTTACTACGTTTCTTTTTTTATGTCTATTATATCATACAAATACTTTTTTCTTTCATTTACGCAGCGTATTATCATCCGACCTTGAAATAGGTTTTTTCCAATTATTATTCTGTTTTCATCTGTTATCGGAATCGAAAAGTAAACGGTACACCTATACCATCCCATTTTTGCATCATCATTGTGCTTAGGATCATTGTTACTCCTGAAGGATATGTTCGTTGCCGCTTGAATTAACTCGGGGATAGCCTGCGAAACATTTGCTTTCGCCTTCCCAATAGTTCCATGTGCTTTTTTATTATAATTACTGTGCGCATACTCATCCGGAAAATCTGATCCTATGAAAATCACATCGTCAGTTTCATCGATCACGTATGATTTACCTATGTACTTTTTTAAATATTGTTCTACTCCATCCCAATCTATCTTCCTCTTCCCACTGAATCTTACCGTAAGGATATCCACTACCTTACGACCATCCTCTAAAACGGTTATGACCGCATCAGGTTTATTCTCTTCCATGTTTCTTCATATCCCCCTTGCCTCCAAACATCTCCTTCACAAACCTCGACTCATCCGGCATTCTGCCCAGTCTTTCGCGGCTGCTCAGCACATAGAGCTCCCGCTTCGCGCGCGTCAATGCGACGTAGAGCGCACGCCGCTCCTCCTCGATCTGCTCTTCGGTCTTCGCACGGTTTGAGGGAACGCTGCCCTCCACGAGATCAATGACAAAAACCGTATCGAATTCCAGACCCTTCGAGGCATGGAAGGTCATGAGCGCCACGCCGTCCTCGGGCTCGGATCTTCCTGCATTTCCTTCCGTCCCAGAGGCGCTGTTTCGGCCTCGCTGCGGCGTTCGCATCGCCGCCCGGTACTCCTCCATCTCAGCAAGCCACTCCTCAAGTGTCCCGCAGCCTTCCGCGCTCGCCTCGAGCTCGCCCGCGATATCGAACAGTTCGTCAAAGGTCACGCCTTTTTCTTTCGCGTAATTCTTCAGCCATTCGTCGTACCCAAGCGCCTTTCTGATAAATCGGATCGCCGTGCGGACATCCATCCTCCGCATGAACTCCAGATGCCTCGCCAGATGTTCCAGTTTCTCCTGAACATAATCTTTCCCTCGATTCGCAATTATCAAATTCTCCATTGCAACATGGCAGACATCTGAATCCTTGCTATCTTCCGCCACCAAAGGCAGCCCATTTGCCGCTGTCCTACCATACCTTCCCGCATTTACCGACCGGGACGACACCCCGTCCCGCATTGATTCCATCGCACCCGCTGCCTGTACACTCTGCCGCGTCACATACCGGTTCGGGCGATTGATCACGCGCAGCAGCTCCGCGCGGCTGTGTTCCCCACGCGACAGCTTCAGATACGCAACCATATCCTCCGCGATCATATGGTCAAAAATGCAGGGCAGCTTCTCGCCGAGTCTGCAGGGAATGTTCGCTTTTTTCAGCATACGGTGCAGGCCGGTGACCTCCTGTCTTTTCCGGAAGAGGACGGCTGTATTGCACAGTTTTCCCATCCTGCCGGACTCCGATACTCTATCGTCCGGCGGTGTTTTATCCTGTCCCGATTGGTTTTCGCAGCTGTCACTCCCCATCATCTCCCGCAGCTTTGCGACCACGAACCCGTTCGCCCCCTCCATCGTATCGAACCGCAGATATTCGCACTTTCCGCCTTCGCCCGCATTGCTCTCAAGGCGCTTCGCAAAACGCTTTTTATTGTGCTTCACCAGATTCACCGCAGGCTCGATGATCTCGGTGTACGAGCGGTAATTCACCCCGAGCAGGATCCGCCTGCAGCCCTTAAAATCGCGCTCAAACTCGAACATGATGTCAGGCCGCGCCCCGCGAAATCCGTAGATCGACTGATCGTCGTCGCCGACCGCAAAGATATTGTTCTCGGGCAGCGCGAGGAGCTTCACCAGCCTGTACTGCATCGCGTTGATGTCCTGGAATTCATCGATCAGGATATAGCGGTACTTGTCCTGCCATGCCTTCAGTATCCCGGGCGAAGCCTCGAATATCTCGCCGCATTTGATCATCATGTCGTCAAAATCGAGCTTCCCCTCGCCTGCCAGATATGCCTCGTATGTCCTGTAAACATCCGCAAATTCCTCGTCCGAGAGTGGATGCGGATGCACGTCGGCCAGAGACACACTGCCCGCCTTTACCGCGCTGATCACGGACGATATCTGCTCGAGCAGTTCCCGCTCTTTGTCGGTATTTACGCGCAGTTCATGAACACGCTCCCTCAAAATGCGGCAGCGCTCTTCCTCGCTTATTATGTTTGTGTTGTCGTAATGTGATTCGGTCTTGATGATATTAAAGAATATCGCGTGAAATGTTCCGAAATTAACAGAAGAATATTGATGTGAAGTCAGATCTTCAAATCGCTTTTTCATGTGGACCGCAGCGGCCCGTGAAAATGTAATGACCAGGATCCTGTCCGGCGGCACCTTCTCGTGCTCCGCGAGCCACCTGACCCTTTCAGTAATGACCGCCGTCTTCCCCGATCCCGGCCCCGCCAGGACCAGCATCGCGCCGGTACCGTGCCGCACAGCCATCTGCTGCGCCTTATTCAATTCCAAATCCTCACCCCTCCTTGATCCTATGTGTTCCGCGCTCTTTTCCTGCGTAAACCGTAATGCTTTGGGCGCAATGACACCCATCGGCTAACTTTCTTTGATCATATGATCCGTCCTCGATAAAGAGGCACCTTTTCAAAAAAATCTCGTCTGGGATAATGTTGATAGATAAAAGATATGTAACAGATATTATTCATAGACTTTCCTTTTACAGGTGCGGGCGCTGCAGAGGAAACTTCCGGGACTCGTAAAGGACGCCGATACTTAGCAGGAGAAGGACAGTTCCTTTGTGTCCTTCTCCTGCTTATGTAGCGCTGCGTCCGTAATCGAAGCGAGAGCGTGTCTCCGGAAGTTTTCTCGTCGCCGCCCGCGCCGTCTCTAGAACAGGTCACTAAACATTACTGGACTTTTTCCAGCATCTCAATTCCCTTGCGGATCCTCGCCAGCGACTCCTCTTTGCCGAGGATCGTCATGATCTCGTAGGCTCCGCCGGGTGTCATCTGCTTGCCCGAAACCGCGGTGCGCAAAGGCCAGAGCGCGATCCCGTTCTTGATGCCCTTCTCCTCCACGTACTTCGCTACGAGCTCGGGCAGGTTCTCGGCGGTAAATGTGTCGAGCGCCTCGAGTCTCGGCAGCAGCTCGCGCAGAGTCTCCAGCGAATTCTCGGAATTCGTCTTCATTTTCTTGTGAGTGTACATCTCGACATCGTACTCGGGCAATGTCTCAAAGAAATCGATCATATCCGGGATGTCGCAGAGCGTCTCGATACGTGTCTTAACGAGATCCGCGATTGCGCGCTTGTCGCAGTCGCGAGTCACAGCCTTCTCAACGTAAGGAAGCGCCAGTTTGTAGTATTTCTCGGGCTCCATGGCCTTCAGGTACTCGCCGTTCATCCATCTGAGCTTAACCATGTCGAACACGGCGGGAGATTTGCTGATCTTGGTGTAATCAAACTCGTCGATGAGCTCCTTGAGGCTCATTATCTCGCGGTTGTCCGCGGGACTCCAGCCTAAGAGCGCAACGAAATTAACGATGGCCTCCGCTACAAAGCCCTGCTCGATCAGATCCTCGAAGCTAGAGTGTCCGCTGCGCTTCGAGAGCTTCTGGTGCTCCTCGTTGGTGATCAGCGGAAGATGCACATAGGTAGGCTCCTTCCAGCCGAATGCCTGATAAAGCCTCGTATATTTGGGCGTCGAGGAAATGTACTCATTGCCCCTGACTACGTGGCTGATCTCCATCAGATGGTCGTCGATAACGTTCGCGAAATTGTATGTGGGGAATCCGTCCGACTTGATCAGGATCTGATCGTCGAGCTCGGAATTCTCGATCGTGATCTCGCCGTAATTGGCGTCGGTAAATGTCGTGGTGCCCTCGCGCGGGATATTCTGCCTGATAACGAAAGGCTCGCCTGCTGCCAGCTTTGCCTCAACCTCTTCCTTGCTGAGGGACAGGCAATGCTTGTCGTAATGCGTGATCGTCTCGCCGCCGACGGTCGAAGTCAGCGACTCAAGGCGCTCTTTGCTGCAGAAACAATAGTAAGCGGCGCCTTTCTCAACGAGCTGCTTCGCGTACTTCATGTACAGGCCGGACTTAACGCGCTCGCTCTGTACGTAAGGGCCGAAGCCCTTGTCCTTGTCGGGACCCTCGTCGTGTACCAGGCCGGCCTCTGCCAGCGTCCTGTAAATGATATCGGTCGCGCCCTCAACAAAGCGGCCCTGATCGGTATCCTCGATCCTTAATATAAAATCTCCTCCGGCATGCTTCGCGATCAGGAACTCGTACAGCGCCGTGCGCAGGTTCCCGACATGCATCTTGCCTGTGGGCGAAGGAGCATATCTGCTTCTTACTCTCATGTTTATAATCACTCTCTTTCCTGAAATAAATATCTCACAGAGCCTTTTCTGACAGGCTTTTCCTCAAGTAATTAAGGCGGTGGCCCGCAGGGTGTTTTCCCGCAAAACGATCAAACGGTTTTGTTTTGCGGGGAAATATCCCGTCGCAGCCACCGCCGTAGTCTGCAGCTTACCCTGTCATCGATCAAGGCTCAATCTTCGTCTTGCCGCCCATGTAAGGCTGCAGAACCTTCGGGATATTTACGCTGCCGTCCGCGTTGAGATTGTTCTCGAGGAATGCGATGAGCATTCTGGGCGGAGCAACAACGGTATTGTTAAGTGTATGCGCAAAGTACTTGCCGCCTTCGCCGACAACGCGGATCTTGAGGCGTCTTGCCTGTGCGTCGCCGAGGTTCGAGCATGAGCCGACCTCGAAATACTTCTTCTGGCGGGGCGACCATGCTTCTACGTCGCAGGACTTAACCTTGAGGTCCGCGAGGTCTCCCGAGCAGCATTCGAGCGTTCTGACAGGGATATCCATCGAACGGAACAGATCAACTGTATTCTTCCAGAGTTTGTTGTACCAGGTCATGCTGTCTTCGGGCTTGCAGATAACGATCATTTCCTGCTTCTCGAACTGATGGATGCGGTAAACGCCGCGTTCCTCGATGCCGTGCGCGCCCTTTTCCTTACGGAAGCAGGGTGAATAGCTGGTCAGTGTGTGAGGAAGCGTGTCCTCCTGAACGATGGTGTCAATGTATTTACCGATCATCGAATGTTCGCTCGTGCCGATCAGATACAGGTCTTCGCCCTCGATCTTATACATCATCGCGTCCATCTCGGCAAAGCTCATAACGCCGGTAACAACGTCGCTCCTGATCATGAAGGGCGGAACGCAGTAAGTGAATCCTCTGTCTATCATGAAATCGCGCGCGTAAGCGATAACCGCGGAATGAAGTCTCGCGATGTCGCCCATCAGGTAGTAGAAACCGTTGCCCGCAACGCGGCGTGCTGCGTCAAGGTCGATGCCGTGCAGCTTTTCCATGATTTCTGTATGATAAGGGATCTCAAAATCGGGAACAACGGGCTCGCCGAAACGTTCAAGCTCGACATTGCAGCTGTCGTCCTTGCCGATCGGAACCGAAGGATCGATGATGTTGGGGATCAGCATCATGCGCTTGGTAACTTCGTCCTCGAGCACAGCCTGATCGCCTTCGAGCTGTGCGAGTCTGGCACCGAACTCGGCAACCTGCTTTTTAACCTCTTCTGCCTCGTCCTTCTTGCCCTGCGCCATCAGCGCGCCGATCTGCTTCGAGATCTGATTTCTCTTGTTGCGCAGCTCATCAGCTTCCTGCTGCGTGGTGCGGCGCTTCTGGTCCAGTTCGATAACCTCGTCAACAAGCGGAAGCTTCGCATCCTGGAACTTGTTCCTGATGTTCTGCTTAACGATCTCAGGATTTTCTCTTAAAAACTTTAAATCAATCATATATCCTCACATTACGTATCCGCTTGGATTTAGCCTTCACTCCCACTCATGATTGCTACGGACACGCCAAAACAATTCATTATTAATGTATTACCGTCATTTCAACAAAAAATCAAGTCTTTTTTAATATTTGAAGACACGGGGACGGTTCTTTTGTCTGTCCCGCCAGCATTATGCGCAGGCGCTGCAGAGAAAACTTCCGGGACTCGTAGAGGACGCCGGCACTTGCGAGTGAAGCACAGAACTCAGTCGGGCGCAGCCCGTTCCGAACGATACCGGCGTGATGCAAGCCAAAGGCTTGCGATCACGTCGGTACGTACGGAAAGAGCGTGAAACGCGGCTGAGTTCTGTGCGAACGGTCCTCTCGCTGATTCGGCGAGAGGGCGCGTAGTGTCCGCTGCGTCCGTAAAAGAAGCGAGAGCGTGTCCCGGAAGTTTTACTCGTCGCCGCCTGCGCATCGGCAGGGATCATGAAGACAAAAGAACCGTCCCCATGTCTGCGTCAGTCAGCTTTCGGCTTGCATGGGAATGCGTGCCTGTCCGCGCATCTCGATGCGCGGACCGCCCTTGCCTTCGATGTAGTCGGCCGTGATGTATACGCGTCCGATCGCGTCGTCCTTCGGGATCTCGTACATGATATCGAGCATGAAATCCTCTATGATCGAGCGCAGTCCGCGCGCTCCGGTCTTTTTCTCGAGAGCCTTCTTCGCGATGGCGGTAAGCGCCTCCTCGTCAAACTCGAGGTCTACCTCGTCGAGGGCGAGCAGCTTCTGGTACTGCTTGAGAATAGCGTTTTTTGGCTCGCGCATGATCTTGACCAGCATAGCCTCGTCGAGGCCCTTGAGCGAGTATACGATCGGCAGACGTCCGATAAACTCGGGGATCAGGCCGAACTCGCGCAGATCCTCGTTAGTCACCTTGTCGAGGATGTCGGGGTCGTTGTCATATTTATCCTTCAGATCGGCGTTGAAACCGATAAAGCTCTGCTTGCTGAGGCGCTGCTTGATGATGTCCTCGAGGTCCGGGAACGCGCCGCCGCAGATAAACAGGATATTCTTGGTATTGACCGTGGTCATGGGCACCATCGCGTTCTTGCTGCTGGCGCCGACCGGCACTTCGACGTCTGCGCCTTCGAGTAGCTTTAAGAGTCCCTGCTGCACGGATTCGCCGCTCACGTCGCGGCTCGTCGTATTCTTTTTCTTCGCGATCTTATCGATCTCATCGATGAAAATGATGCCGCTCTCAGCGCGCTCGACATCGTTGTCCGCGGCCTTAAGGAGCTTTGAGAGCACGCTCTCGACGTCGTCGCCGATGTAGCCAGCTTCGGTAAGCGAGGTCGCGTCCGTGATCGCGAGCGGAACGTTCAATATCCTCGCCAGAGTCTGCACGAGATAGGTCTTGCCGCAGCCGGTGGGTCCTATCATCAGCATGTTCGATTTCTCGATCTCGATGTCGCCCGCGACGTCCTTCGTCACGCGCTTATAGTGGTTGTAAACGGCCACGGAAATGATCTTTTTCGCGCGGTCCTGTCCGATCACATATTCATCGAGCTTTTCGCGGATCTTGTGCGGAGGCGGGAGCTTCCTGAAATCAAACACGGGCGCTTCTTCGCCTGCCTCGCCCTCTGCTCCGGGCGCGGTCTCGGGCTTTGCCTTTTTCCTGAGCCGCTGGCTCTTCGGGATGTCCTGTATCTGCATCCCGGGGAAGCCCATGCCGGGGAACAGGCCGAAGCCCATGTCTCCGAGCGGGTTGTCGCCCGTGCTCATCATGTCGAAGGTTTTCTGCATGCAGTCGCGGCAAACGCACATATTCCCGGTCATCTTGAGCATCTTGCCCGCTACCGACTCGGGGCGTCTGCACATGTAGCAGATATCCTCGTACTCGTTATTGTCATCCTTGATGATGTCGTCTGTTGCCATTTTTTCCTTTCCGGGTGCCGGTTGATCCCTATCGGTGCCTCCGGTGACAGGCACCGGGGTTATCGATCGGTATCGGGCACCTTGTTTAATACGCGTTTTTGTTTATAAATCCCTTGAATATAGTCATGAACAGGATCTTGATATCGAGTCCCAGTGTCCAGTTCTCGATATAATACAGATCGTGATCGATCCTTCTCTTGATCGAGGTATCGCCTCTGTAGCCGTTGATCTGGGCCCATCCGGTCATGCCGGGGCGCACCTGATGCTTGACCATGTAGCGCGGAACCTCCTCGCGGAACTTCTCGACAAACTGAGGACGCTCCGGACGCGGTCCGACGAGGCTCATCTGCCCCGCCAGCACGTTAAAGAGCTGCGGCAGCTCGTCGAGACTCGTTTTTCTGATAAATCTGCCGACCTTCGTCACCCTGCTGTCGCCGCGGTGAGTCCACTCGGACTTTTCCTTTTCCTTATCCTCGACATACATCGAGCGGAACTTGTACATGTTGAACTCTTTGCCGTGCTTGCCGACACGCAGCTGTTTGTAGATGACCGGACCCTTCGAACCGCATTTGATCGCGATCGCAACAACGATCATAGGTATCGCGAAAATGATCAGCGCGCATATCGACCCGACGATGTCCATCGCGCGTTTCACTACTATGTTGAACGTGTTCGTGAGCGGCACGTTGCGGATGTTGATGACCGGCAGCCCGTACAGATCCTCGATGTAGGGCACTGTCGAGACCATATTGCCGTAGTCGGGCACGAACTTCGTGTGAATGCCCGATTTCTCGCAGATGCTGACGATGCGCTCGAGCTTCTCGTATTCGTCGATGCTGAGCGAAATGACTATCTCGTCAAAATCGTTATTCTCGATATATTCCTCGAGATCGAGCTCGGAACCGATGACCTCGACTCCCTTGTAGCGGGTGCCGACGGCCATGTCGTCGTCGAGGATGCCGTGTATCTGGTAGCCCCATTCGGGGAATGCCTTCAATCGCCTGATATACCCCTCCGCCGCGCGGCTGTAGCCGACCATCAGGACATGCTTTAGGTTGTGGCCGTGCTTTCGTATCGCCTTGAGTATCCTGATCG
>JAEEGK010011301.1_pt1 | contig 20429 bp, 14 predicted proteins | sample 8958771 | NCBI WGS metagenome assembly JAEEGK01 (sample SAMN16246547, study PRJNA631951) | gut metagenome | biome: gut microbiome; feature: rumen; material: SC-attached | host: Bos | place: Iran: Karaj | collected 2018-10
CTTAGAAAAAAAATTTGCATGCTGTGAGATTTGAACTCACGAGTACGTACGTACAAATGATCTTAAGTCACTCCCCTTAGACCGCTCGGGCAAGCATGCAATCTATTATTTCTTTTAATTTCAAAAAATTATTAATACAATACTTTGAAAAATTAAATAAAATATTAAAAAAAGAATAGAAAGAAATACAAAAATAAAAATAATATTGAACAAATTAAGAAAAATCATTAATAACCTCAAACAAATATTTAATTTTAGAAGATTTATTATTAATTATCTTAAATCGGAAATAAAGGAAAAAATAGAATTTATATTTAATTTAAACTATTATGAGAATTAAATATTTTATCATGAAAAATTGATTTTATCAATAAAATATTATTTTTTTTATGTGTTGAAAATTATATCTTCATAAAATCTGTTTTTTCTGTTTCTTTTTATTATAGAATCATTTTCAAAATTTGAAAAAAATTAAGTGTTTAATAAGCTGTTTAAAATAATTATAATAAAATATAAAATGAAAAAAAGAAGATAGCATATAATCTTACTTTTTATTGATGAATTGATAATTGAAATTAAAAAAATATAACAACATTATTTATTTAAGAAAATAAATTGTATTTAATAAATAAATTAATTTTGAATGGAATTTGACAATGTTTTGTTAATTATTATGGATTCCATTATTTTCATTTATACCTTATTCTTATTTATTTCTAGACAATGTTTGAATAAAATATCATCTTCAAATTTATCAGAAACAACAAAAAGTTTATTTAGCAATGATTCATGTATAGATGGAATAATAAATTCAGATAAAAAATATATCTCCCATACTGAGAATAATCAATTAGAAAATTTAATATAAAAAAAATAATGAAACAATATTAATTGATTAATGAATATTAAAGAGAAATATATTATTTCTTTTTTTTAGTTTTTAATCTATCTTCAACTTTAATAATCCTTTTATTAATTTTAAATTCTTCAATTAATTTTTCAACTAATTCATCAACCCAATGTCCTTGAATAAAAATAGCATTTTTTAAACCAGAAATTTCATCTTTAACAGTAACACTAGTTGCAAAATGTTTAGCTAAAGATTTACATATAGTATTAATATTATCAATATAATTTTCTAAACCAGAAACAAGAGTTACATTTTTATTCCTTATTTTTTTAGCAATTATTCTAATTGTTAAATTTTTTGCTTTCACAGTTTCACTTTTATTTTCTGAAATTGAAGTTTTAATTATAAAATTTTTTGCTATTAAATTATTATTCCACATTTCTATTATTTCATCCATTTTATATTGTCTTTCTTCAATTGAAAAAGTAGTATAATGAATATTTAACATTTTTTCTAAATTTGAATCCAATTTAACATTATTTGTTCCTTGAATAAAAAGATTATTGTCTTTCAAATAATTTGTTAAAACTTTTTTACATTCTTTCATAGGATAAAATTCATCTGTTGAAAAATTAGGTAAATATTTATTAAATAAAGGATGAAGTTTTTGTTGAGGTTTATAATATGATACTATTTCTATTTTTTCATCTTTAGACAATAAAATATTTTCTGATTCTTCTTTATTTTGATGAGATAAAAATTTTAATTTATTAACTCTTGGTTTAAAATTTTTTATATCTTCATTATCAAAATTTATTGATTGAATATATAAATTATTTTGTCCTTTTGCTTTCGAAAAGGTTAAATATTTTTTTTCTTTTGATAAATATTTAAAATAATCATTTACTTTTTTATGTGAACTAAATTTTATATCAATAAATAATTTTAATTCTTTAGATAAAGGTTTCATAAATGAAGTATATAATTTACCTGGATCCATTGGAAATTTTTCTTCTTGAAGATGTAATTTACATAATGTTAAAAATACAATATCTAAATATTCATCTATTTCTTCTTTTGAAGGTAATTCTATTTTTTTATATTCTTCATTATTATTTTCTTCATTGGAATCTAAATTATTTTCTTCTTTTATATCTTCATTACTATTATTATCTTCTTTTATATCTTCATTATTTTTATTATCTTCTTTTATATCTTCATTATTATTATTATCTTCTTTTATATCTTCATTATTTTTATTATTATCATTTTTTTTTTCATCATCGTTATAACTATTAGTTTCCTTTTTTTCTTCATCATTATTATCTTCTTTTATATCTTCATTATTATTATTAATATAATCATTAATATATGTATTATTAATTGGAATATCGAGATGTGGAATTTCCTTTTTGCATCCTATATTCCATAAAGAATCTCCAATTCTTTGAATAATTTTCAAAAATTTCCCAGACGGTTGTTCAATATTCATTAAATTTTTATCTACTAAACTACAACCAACAGCAACAATTTTTCCACTTTGAGTTTGAACATAAAATATATCTTCCAATCCAAAATTTCTTTCAGAATTTTTAATTTGATTTCTATTAATAACACCTTTCAACATTAAATCTGCACCGTTTAAAATATATTCAACAGTGGCATCATATATAATACAAACATTTTTAATTAAATTTATTCCTAATCCCAAATTAAAATATTGCAATAAATAAACAGTTGGAATATATTTATCTTTATCTATTTCAAATAATATTGGATTATTTCCATTAAAAAGTACATTTCTTTTTTTATTTTGAATATTTCCTTTTTGAATTGATAATTCATTGAAATTTGAAATCATATATTTTATATATTCATCTTCATATTTCAGAGATAATGTTTTAAAAATTTCTTTTTTTTCTTTTTTTGATAAAGGATGAGATTGAGTGAAATTTATCTCATTTTTAAACATTCAGATAATAAAATAGTTTTAAATAAAAATAAATAATAAATTGTAGATTATATCTAGGTGTACATTTTAACATAAAATAAATTAGAAAAAAATTTACAAGTAATTATAGATATAAAATTAGACATATTTTAATTTAAAATATAAAATATCCTTCTATTTAATTATAAAAAAATGAAATTAAATTTATATTTTAAGGAAATATCAACGATTTAATTTTCAAAATGATTAATTTAATTCTTTAAAATTTAATTAAAAAATTTTCTATAAATAATTAATTAATTTAGTATTTATATTTTAGAAAAAGTAATTTTAGTAACTTATATAAACTAAATTTAATATCATCTATTCAAACTACACTTTTAATTATATATAATAGTATAAAGACAATTTTTTTTAAAGTGAAAAAAAAATTTTAATATATTTTTATTTCATTGGCGAATGTGAATAAACTTTTAATGAATAACTTTAATTTTTTAATCTATTTGTTTATTTATATTTATTCAACTTTGGGAAGATAAATATTTTATTAAAGAATAATAATTGAAAGATGAATTTTTATTATTTTAGAAATATGAAAATCTCTAAAAGTCTAAATAACAAAAAAAATATTTAAATTTAAAATCTGTGGTTAATCAATAAAATAGAACAAAAAATCCGTGTTTTAACTTGAAAATAATTGAGAAAAAAAATAATAATTTAAGCATTAAATTAATTAGAATAATAAAGTTTTATATATTGCATTTCATTAGAATTGATATTCTTATAATAAAACAACAATTTAACAAATACTTAAGAACTAATTTGTTCTCATTTAAAATCATATAATAAAAAATTTAAATTTTATATAACTTTTAATTATATAATCATATATTTATTTTTATTCAAAAATTTTATCCCCAAATCATTTCTGAAGCATAAGTAATATATAAAAAACCATCATCTTTATCTTTATAAGATTGATAAACTTCTAACATTGTTAAATTTCCAGTTATAGTATTTTTTCCTCCGACTAATAAAAATAAAGAAGAAGTTTCTGATAAATTTAATTTTTGCCTAATTATAAAAGTAAATTGTGTTACATTCATATCTAAAGGACATAAATATCTTGATTTAGAAATTGTATCTATTTTTGAATTTGGATCTTTTTCACATATTACTGGAATTCTATCAGGATATTTTTCTAAAGTTCTTTGACAATCTTTTTTTCTAGTATTTAAATCATTGTTTTTTTTAAACTGAAATTCCATTTTCTTGATTAATTATTTTTCTTTTTTTTTTTTCAAATTTTTTTTAATTTTGGATATTTTTTAAAATAATTTAACTAGAATTGATAAATGTATTTTTTTTCTTATTTGAAATGAAATCAAAAAAATTATTGAAATGGTTATTTAAAGTTTTATAAATATTTCACCATAATATTTTCTATTTTAATAAATTTTTAATCAAAAGAAATGATTTAAAATTAAAAATTTCTTTTCTTTGAAGAACTTTTAGTTTTTCGTTTTACGATAAATAAATAGTTAATTTAATTTATATTTTTTTATATTTATAAAATTCTTAATTAATTAAAAAAAAAGAATATTTATTCAATATTCAATATGCATAATTTTGTATAATATTATTTCTATATCTTTAATATCAAAATCAAAATTTCTCATTGGCTTAAAAATTATTTATTATCTTCCAATTATTATTACTTTCATTACTGGTGTTTTTTTATCTGAATAAGTTGAAACAGCACTTAAATTTTATTTTTGAAAATGAATTAAATTATTATTGAATTGATTATTTGTATTTTGAACATAAATCGAAGCAGTAAAGTTTATTATATAAATTAAATTATTATGATTATTCCTTTTTTTAATGCCTTATTTAAAATTTATTAAAAATTGTGAAGAAAAAAAATTGAAAAAACTAATATAAATAATATCATAAAATCAATCTATTCATAATATAATTGTAGTTTAAATATCAACAATTAAAGAATAGATTTAAGATAATAATTTAAAAAGAAAAGAAGTATTTAAACAATAATTAATCAGAAAAAAAGGAAAGTAAAGATATTTTTAAAAATAAATGAAAGTTTAACAAAATTATTTTAAAAAAAGAACTGTTTTCTTGTTTTATATTTTATATTTACAAAAAAATAGATAATTTAAATTAAAAAAATAAGTTGTTAAAATGTGCTAATTGAAAATTTATTTCTCAATTTATTAAAATATTTATTTTTTATTATATATTTAAATAAATATAAAATATTTATTAAAAGGCTTTTTATTCCTAATTTTTTTACATTAATAAAACAAAATTACAAATATATCTTCATATAATATAATTTAAACATTTAAAATTTTGTTTTTTTTAAACCTGGCTCTACATTACTGAATATTTGTCTTTTGGGTTTTATTTGTTCCATATTTAAATTAGATAATTTAATACCTAAATTAGTAGAATAAATTTTTTTATGATTAGAAATTACGTTACTGAATACAATTTTTGGAGCATGATCCTTTTTTTTTTTTCTATTTTTTTGTTCAGGAGAAAGATGTTCTAATTTAATTTTGGTTTTACTTTTAAAAGACTGAGCTCTATTTATTTTTATTAATCCAGAATCAGAAAAAAATATAGTTTTTTTTATCGACAATTTTTTCTCAACATTTTTTTTTCTTGGTGATTTTTTTTTTCTTTTTTCTGAATCAAATTTATAGTTAATTTTCTTTATTTTATCTGGAGATTTATTTTTATATATTTTATTTTTCATAATTTTATCATCTAAATTTAATTTAATTTCTTTAATTTCTTTATTTTCTTGCTCTTCTTTATTTGATGATATTTCACTTTTTATTCCATTTAAACAATTTGAATTATGATTATCAAGAATTACTTTACTTATTATATTTTGCAAATTTGTAATTTTTTCTAATTTTTTACAAATTGATTTTTGGTTTATTTGAATTAAACTAAAATCTTTTTCAATCAAATTAATTTTATCTAATTCATTGGTAAAGTCTAATAAATTATCATATAATCTACTTTCCATAGTTTTAATTAAATCATTCATCGGCATTGAGTAAACTCTAGAAACTAATAATTCATTTTTAAATATTTTAGTTTCTGCTTTTATTTTTAATATTAAAATAGTTTTTTCTCTAAAATATTTACTTCTTTTAATGATTTTTTTGTCTTTAATATTTTTAGCAATTAATAATATAGTTTTAATAACATCTGCAGCTTTATTTTGTGTATTATAAGGAGAGAAAATTTTTTCTAATCTTAAATAAGCTTTTTTCTCATTATCATTAAATTCTAATTTATCATTAATAGTTGCAATTAGCATTCCAAAACCTAAAATTCCAAGAACACAAACAATAAAATTAATAAATCTTCCTAAATTAGTTCTTGGATATTCATCACCAAAAGCAACATTAACTATAGATATAATAGATAACCATAAATTATTCATATAATTTTGTAAATCATTTGTTCCTTTTTTACCTTCCAATCCTAAATACATATCAAAAGAAAAAACTTCAAAGTCTCTAGTTAAAGCACTTAATAAACAACAAAATAAAAATAAAGCTCCAAAAGTACTTCTAAACATTCTTGAATTGATTTCTGATCTTATTATAAACTTTGAATCCGATTCTACTTTATAACTTTCACATATTGTTTTACTTATATTTGAATTATATCTACTTTGTAACATCAACAGTAATATAAAGTTATAACCTTTTAATATATTTAAAGGTAATATAATACTATTTAAACTATATGCAAAAACTGTTGTTATTTTAGTACCATAATATATTTTATTTAAAAAAGGAGGATAAAAAATTAAACAAACAATAAATTCAAGAAAAATATATTTAATATATCCTGCAGAAATAAAGCCATCATATTCAGATAATTTTTTATTTAATTTTTCTCCGATTAAAATAAAATAATATTTAATCACCACTGTAATAGAAATAATCAATGATATAATTCCATTCATAAATCTTAAATAATTTTCAATACTAGATATTTTTCTATTTGATAATAATTCAATTGCTTTTATTTGAGGGATTTTTTCATTTAATAAGTCATTAAGATATTTTCTAGTTTTTTTAATATAAATTTCATTATCAATTAAAGCAAGAATAATTGAAAATAATGATAGAAAACCTAAAACTGATTTACATAATTTGAACTTAAAATAATTTTTACCATGAACAGTAACAGTTTCGTTCAATTTTTTTAAAGAATTTAACATTGATAATGGATTTTTTTCTATTTGATTGATTAAGGTTCTTCTTTTTTTTCTTGGAGAATTATTTTTTTTTCCATTATTCATTGTAAAACTTTTTCTATTAGTGAAATCATTAAAAAAAATATCTCCTTTATATTTTTTATTTAAACTACTTGTTTTGTTTATTTCTGAATTTCCTTTTTTTAAATTTTGATTCTTTATTTGACTTATTGTTGATTCTTTAATATTGAATTTTTCTATTAAATTTTGTTGGTTATTTTTTAAATTATCTTTTGGGATAAATTGTATTAATTTATCTAAAGAACTGTTTTCATTTATATTTTGAAAATGGTTTATTTTACTCATTTAATTATTTTTAAAAAAGAAAATTAACTTTTAATTAAAATCTTTTAAATAATTTTCTCAAAAAAATTAAATTTATGATGCATTTTAGTTTTTAAATTTTTGTATTAAATATTTTAAATATTCTATTTTATTTATTTTATTATTTACAATTTTATTTTGTTTATTATTTTATACAATAATTTTTCTAATTTTTAATTCATAATGATTTTGTTTTATTTCAAATTTTTGGAAATCAAAAATATATTTATTTTCATTTTTGTATAAAGTTTTTGTTTCAATTTGAATGATAGAATATCTTAGATTTCTTTAAATTCTTCTGCTTAACAGGTTTTTTTTAGAAAAAAGAAAACCATGTAAATATATAATATTATCATAATTTTAATGATTTTTTCAAATATATTCTCAATATTATATAATATATAATTATTTTTTTCGTTTTTTATTTAAACATCTCTGATATTTATAAAATTAAATACTTTTTTATGTCTACTTCATAATTTTTAGGAATTATTTTATATTTAACAATTCAAAGATTTGATTTTAATTATCATTTTGAAACTAAGCATGTTTATTGATTAATTCAAATATTTTTTTTTTTATATATTTTTATCTTTTATTTTGAATTTCTTTAATAATTTATTGAAATAATTATGAATAAAGAATTATATAAAGAGAATTATTTTTATAAGAATTTTTTATTGTCACATCAGATAAAATCAAAATGAATTTTATCATAGAAAAAAATCCTTATTGAATATTTTCAAATCTTTGAAAGAATAAATGTTTAAACCAAATTCATATTCAAAAGATAAAAAAAATAATTATTTCTTTTAATTATAACAGTCAAAAAAACACCAAAAAAAAAAAAAAACAAAACAAAATAAAAAAAAATAAATATAAATCCTTTAAAATTTAATAAAAATATATATATAAATGACAACAGAGCTAAAATTCCAAGACATCAAAGATGAAGTAGGAGGAATGGTAGAAGATACTTTGACAAAGAATTTAGATGGTAAGACCTATGAGCAAAAAGAAGCTCAAACTTTAATAAATGGAATTGTTGATGAAATAGTTAAAAATCTTCATGCAAATTACAAAGGATATAAATTTATTGTTAATGGTACTATTTTCCAAAAAGGAGATTCTTCACTTCATTATAGTTCAACTTGCTTATGGAATCCTAATACTGATGGTTCCACAACTAAAAGATATGAAAATGAAACTTTACATGCTTTTGCTACTGTCTTTGGAATTGTTGCTTAAATAATTCTGTTAAAACTTTTTTTTTAGGTTTTTTTCTTGAACCTTTATTATTCATTTAATAATCTAAAAATTTATATGTTTTTAACTTGTTTATTTTTTTTAAAGGTTTTATTATTTTTGTTTCGTTTAAATTTTTTTTTTGTGTATATAAATTTATAAGCATTTTTAGAGTTTTTGATAGTTTATTTTTTTTCTTTTCAATCTAGTTCTTTTAACAGTTTTAAGAAGCATTTGATATAAATAAAAAGTTATTGTTAAAAAATAAATGATTTTTTCTCAAATGATATTAGAAATAATTATTTATTGAAATTATTTATTTGTTTTAAAAATTTTTTTTAAATAAATAAAAATAATTAATTGAAATAACATGCATTATTTTCTCATACAAAGAAAATACATTTTTATATAATAAATAACTCATTAAGAACCCTAACACATTAATTTTTAAATAACTGGATTTTAATGAATTTTAATAAATTTAACTTATCAAGATTTCATAATATACTCTATATTAAAAAAATGTTTTAAACCAAATAATATATTAATAAATGTCTTAGAAAGAGAACAAAAACCTTTTCATCAAAATTTTATATAAATATAAATTTATATTCTTCTTTTAAATCTTCTAAAGTGAAAAAAGAAATTAGTGATGAAAAAATATATTGGTTTAAATTCAATGAAATAATAAATTATCAAAATAAAAAATTTTATTCGAAAAAGTAATGTATTGATTTGTGGAATATTTAAAAATAATAAACATTCAAAAGAAAATTTAATTTTATTGAAAATGATATTTAGGTAATATAGTTATTATTTTTATAATAAAATATTATGAAAGAGACCAATCATAAAATAAGAAATAAAAAAATTTTAGGGAAAAATAAAAAGAAGAAAGATTAAATAAAGTATATTAAAATATATAAGATTCTCGCATAAAGAAATAAATTAGAAAGAAATATGATGCAAATTTTCCTTATTTATTTTTTGATATTGTTTTTTGGAAAACATAGGAAAAATATATTTAATTAGCAGAATTCAATTAAAAAGAAAAATATAAAATTTAGAATTAGATAAGATATTATAATAATTAAAATTAATAAAATAATCTTTTATAATTAAATTGTATTTGAAAGAGTTTAATTAATTTTAATTTTCTTAGTTTCATATAATACTTTTTTTTCTCCAATTAAACGGTTAATAATAATTTGATGGATTGTTTGAAAAATAAAACCAATTTCAATCAATAAACCTGTATAAACCATATATCTTAATAATATATTCTTTACTTGAATATTTGAATTCATAAAATTTGAGATAATTAATCTATGATATAAATAAATTTCTAGATAATATTTTCCTAACAAATTTAAAATTTTATTATTTAACAGGAATTTCATTGAAATAATTAAAATTGTAGAATAAAATCTAAAATACATTAAATTTAAATAAAATAAATATTTAAAAGTATTTTCATAATTAACTTTAATTGATTTTGTATAAAAATTAGGCATTTTAAAATTATAAAGAAATTTTAAATTAAATAAAGCATAAATAAAAAAAAGTAAATATAATTTTTTTACAATATAAATAATTTGTTTTTCAAAAATCGCTAAGATCATTCCAAAATAAAAAGAATAAACAGAATCATGATAATCTAGCCTCTCAAACCATTTATATAGAGAATAGTTTTTCTTGCAAAAAGAAAATAAATATAAATTTATACTTTGCATAATAAAAATTGAAATATATTTATTTTTAATATATTTAAATGTAATATAAAATAATAAATATAATAATAGTAAATCTATCATAAACCAATGATAATTACAACATAAATGAATCCCAAATAAAGAGCAAAAGAAATTATAATAATTAAATTGTTTATATAAAGGGAAAGGTTCTGAATAATAATTTTTAAAATAAATTGACATTATTAAAAATATTGTATTTGATGTATAAAATGAAATTAATGTTTTTAGAAATCTTCTTTTTAAAAAATTATTTAAATAATCTTTTTTTGTTAAATGACTTTTCATTATATCAAAACCAGAACAAAAAAAAAAGAAAGCATGAAATAAATTAATTACATTATACGGTAGTGAGAAAATTATACCAGATTTTTTTTTTGTTTCATAATTTAAATGACCAAAACATATTGAAATTGATGCAAAACCTTTTAATCCTTCCAAAATGTTTGAGTCTAAAAAATTATCATGAAAAGTTAGAAACCCTGAAAATTTAACATCCCAAACTAAAATTAAAGGATATATTATATCATAGACATTTGGTAATTCTGATTGTTTTATTTTAAACATTTTTTATTTTTTAAATTCAAACAAATTATTTATTTAATTCTCATTATTAATAAAAGTCTTAGATTTATATTATAAAAAAAGAAATAAAAGAAAAATTAAAAATATCATATTTAGTTTTTAATTAAAAATTAATTTATAATTTTTTTTCTAAAATTATTTCCTTAATTATAATAGCTTCTACCGATATTATCATTTAAATTCCATACATTATTAATTAAATATTCAAAATGACTATCATCAGAAATTCCTAAAGAAATTTGATTATAAAATTTAATAAAATCATTATAGTTTAAAAATCCATTTTGAGATCTACTAAAAGGAATAATATAATCTTTAAAAATATCTAAATTATCTGAAAAATCATTAATAATTGAATTAATGTCTTTTTTAGAAGAAATAACTTCAGGATGTCTAGAAGCATTATATTTTTTTTTAATTTCTATTAAAGAAATATCATTATTATATCCATTTGAAAGAATATTAAAAACTTTTTTAATTAAATTTTCCCTTTTTAAAGACATATTTCCTACTATTGTTTTAATTAAATTATCATAATTTATTAAACCAGTATTTTCTTGATCAAAATTTTTAAAAATTTGTGTTAGCTCATCTTTATTTAAATATAATTTATATGTTTCAATTATTTTTTCTAAAGTATTATAATCAATTTTTCCTGAGTGATTATTATCATACATTGAAAACATTTTTTCTAAAATAAATATACTTTTAGTTCCTCTTGAAAGAAGCATACTTCTTAATTTATCTATTGGTCCTATACTTGGATAAAAATTTGGATTTGGATTATTATCTTTTAAATTTCTGAAATTTTCACTTTGATATGAATAATACAAAGAACTATTCTGCCTTCTATTTTCAGAATATCTATCATTTATATTATTGTTCTTATTTGAATTATTATAATTATCTCCAGTTAGAATATTATACTCTGATTTATTTCTCATAAAATTAAAATTTGAATAAGACCTTCTATTAATTGGATTACTATTTTCATTATTTAAAGGATTACTATTATATTTAAAATTATCTCTATTATTATCATTATTATTATTTAAACTCCACACATTATTTATTATTTCAATAAAATAATCATCATTTTCAATTGAAGCACTAATTCCTGAATAAAATTCAATAAAATCATCCAATGACATTTGATTATATATTTCTTTATATTTAATATAAGTATCAAAGAAAAAATAAAATTCACTCAAAATTTCATTTTCACTTTTTTGTCTTTTTAAAACTTGAGGATGATTTTTTGCTTTAAAAGAATTTTTAATTAAATTTATTTCACAATAACCTTTTTTATTCATATCTAATAATGTAAATTTTTCTATTATTTTCACTTTTCTTCTTTCATTTAAATATCCTCTTATTAATCTTAATATTTCTTCTGTTGAAACTTGATTTTGTTCAGTGAAATCAAGAACATAATAAAAATTTTGTAAAATTGATTTATCTAATTGAATATTTGATTCTTGAATACATGATATAAAATTTTCTAAACTAATTGTTTTATATATTCTATCTTGTTTTTCATTTATTTTTGAAAGAAATGTATAATAAATTAAACCATTATTTATATTTATTTGATTTTGAATTTGTTGAAGTAAATATTGAAAATATTTTTTAATGTTTGTTGATTGAGGTTTTAAATCATTTGTTTTATTATTCATGTTGTAATTATTTAAATTATTATTTGAATTTAAGTTTATATTTGCATTATTATTAGGATTCATATTATCATTATTATAATAATTATTATTCATTTGATTATAATTTTGTAACTGAATATTATTATTATTATTAACTACATTATTATTTTGTAATTGACTATTAAAATTTTGAACTCCATAAGATTTAATTTTATAAGTTTCATCTTTTTTCAAAGGAGAAACAGGTTTAAATAAAGATTTTTGTTCATTTTGAATTGTTGAAATTTGTTGAAAAGAATTTTGAACAGGAGGATTAAGATAATTTAAATTTCTATCATTAATAGTTTGATAAGGTGTTTTCAATCTAACATTATTTTCTTTAATTTGTTGAATTTGTTGATGAGGAATTCTTCTAATATTATCATTAGTATTTAAATTACTATTATCATTATTTAAAGGTTTAAAAGGGGCAATATCATACATATATTCAATAAAATTAATATAATCAATTTCTCCTATTTTATTAATATCATATATATCAAAAATTGAATATAAATCTTTATTTGATATTCCAGCCAATCCAATTCTTCCAAAAACTTTTGCAAAGTCTTCTTTTCCTATTTTTCCTGTATCATTAATATCATAAAATTTAAAAGCATTAATTAATAAATTTATTTCTGAATTAATTGATTTTGCTCTTAATGATAATTTTCTATGTATTTCATATTCAAATATTTGTTTAATATTCATTGACATTTTTTATAAACGGTTATTTTAAAAAATTATTTATTTTAAATTAATTTTTATTATTATTATTTTCTATATAACAATTTAATATTTAATAATACCAATTATAATTTTTATAAGGAGTAATTTTTGGAACATTATAAGAAATACTATGAGTTAAAATAATTGGAGGAAGTTCATAATTATAATTTTTATTTTTTCTTTCAAAATAAGGTTGTTTATCGATTTTATAATATCTATTAATTCTTTTTATATAACTTTTATTTTTATTTTTAAAATAATTATTAGTATAATCATTATCATTTATATTATTATAATAATACTTTTTAAAATTATTTTCATAATCTTTTAAAATTATTGCTTGATTTATATCTCTTATTTTTCTTTCTAAATCCTCATTATATTTATTTGAATAATAATATTCTGATTGAATTCTTTTTAATTCATTGTTTATTTTATCATAATTTTTATTATATTCATAACTCATTTGATGTAAAGAATCAATCATTTCTCTATTAAATTTTTCTATTGATTCTTGTTTACTTTTTATTAATTCATCATAATCTATTTTCAAATTTGTTTCTTCAACAATTTCTTTTTTTTCTTCCTTTTTTGGAATAGTAATTTCAATTTTTTTTTCTTCATTTTTTTGCTTTAATAATAATTCTTCTTTTCTTCTTTTTTCTTCTAACATTTCTAATTCTTTTTTAATTCTAAGTTCATCTTTTAAATCCTCTTCTTCTTTTTTCTTCCTTTCTAATTGTTTTCTTAATTCATTTTCTTCAATTTGTTTTCTTAATTCTTCTCCATATTTCATTTTTTTTATTTCTTCATATTCTTTATTTTCATACCAATTATCATAAGAAATTTCTAAAGTATTTTTATCATTAAAAGTTGAATTATTATTATTATTATCATTATCATTAAGATTTTCATATCTTTTATTAATTAAATTTGAATTATTACTTAGTGATTTAAGAAAGCGAAATGACATTTTTTCTTATTTTTAAATTATATATTAATTATTATTTATAATTAAAAATAATAATGATTAACTGTATAATAAATAAAACTTCATATATTTGTAAATCTTCTCCAATCAAAGAGAATAAAATTTTATTTCCTGTTCCTACAAATTCTTTATGTAATATAAAACAAAATGATAAAACAAATAAAAACAAAAAAACAGAATATTTAAAAGAAAATACTAACACAAAACATAGTAGTGAAATAACTACTTCTTCAAATCAAAATACTAAAATAAATAATACTATGAAAATTTATCCTCATCATAAAAGCAATAAAAATTTTTTCCATTCAAAAGATAATATTATAAAAAATATATTTGATAATAATTTAAGCAATGACAAAAATAATATAAAATTTTTTCATCCTAGTACAATTAGAAATGTTAAAATGAATCAAAAAAAATCTTTAGTTTTTCAAACAATAAATAAACCTTTATTGATGTTAAAATTTAAATATTTAAATAATGAAGAAAATATAAATGTTTTTTATGATGATGATGGATTAATTATTGCAGAAAAAGTAAATTCTATTTTTAATTTATATTTAAATTTATTTGAATTAGAAAAATTAGGATTAATGATTTCACAATATATAAATACTTTTATTGATTTAAAAACAAAGAATAATGATTTAAATAAATTTGGTGTTGTAATTAATTTAATGGAAATAATAAATAAATGCAGAAAAAAAAAAATTACAGCGAAATTTAATGGGAAATGTTATAATTATTTTATTAGTAATTCTATTGATGATATTAATGAAATAGTTGAAGATATTTTTAAAAAAATTAATAAATATAATCAATATAAAGATAAAGATTTAAAAGATGAAATTAAATTATCTATTTTAAATATGATGAAAAATAAACTGAATGAAAATTGGAAATACAATTATAATTTGAAAAATATTAAATGAAGTTATTTCTTAATGGATGATGATTAATCAAATATAAATTTATAAATTTGATTTTGAAAACTTTATACTATTCTTATATAATTTTTGAATAATAATATTATTAATTTTTTTGATGAAATAGATTTTAAAAAAATAAAATAATATTTTTTCATTAAAAAGGAATATTTAATATTTTGATTTTAATAATGCTTCATTTAAATTCATTTTAATAATATCTTTACAATATAAAATTAGGAAAAATATTATAAATTAAATTTTAATCTTTTGTTTTTTTTTAAAAACTAATTAATAAATAAATAATTTTTAAATAATATAATTAATAATTTAATATTTATACAATTACCTCTTATTATTCAGGATCTATATTTTTATTTTCATTTTCTTCAAAACAATCAACAAAAAATAATATTTTTTTCATTTTTTCCATTTCATCAGAACTAGAACTATATTCATTAAAAAGAGCAATTAATTTTTCTTTAATCCAACCAAAAGCTTCATTAAATATTTTTTCATTTTGAACTGTAGTAAAATTAGTATTATAAGATTCTTGAACTTTTTCATATATATCAATAGGAAATTCAATAATTGAATTAAATTCTTTATCATTACTATTAGAAATATTAACATTACTAAAATAATCTAAATAAATTTGTTTTGCTTTTTCTCTTATTTTTTCTTCATTTGAATCTATAATTTCTTCTTCATTTTTTTCTAAAATAATTTCATCTGAATATGTTCTTTCATGCATTTTTTCATTATATAATGACTTTATTTTTTGCTTAGATTTATATACTATTTGATGATAATTATAGTAATCTGCATAAAATTTTAATAATTTAAGAGATTTTTCATGTTTTTTTGATATGTAATTTTGAAAGATTTTAAATCTTATTTCTGTTGATAAAAATATATCTATATCTTCAATATTTAACAAAGAGTTTTTTTCTGTAAAATTTTTATTTCTTATTATTGTTAGAGTTGAATATAATATTAATATAAAGCAATTAAATATTGAATCTATAAAAAGTGAAATATCTTTACCTAAAAAGCCCGAGTTTTGAATAAAAATTACTATTATGAATGTTTTTATAGAAGAAGATACGAATATTATTCTTATTAAATGTTTTATTTCAGAAATACAATAAAATTTATCTTGATTAATTGGATATTTTTTTATCAAAGAATATATTATAGATAATGAAGATAAAATTAAAAGATAAATTATATGAGAATAATAAATTGAAAAATAAAATGCTTTTATACTTTGTTCATTTTTTTCATAAAAGAAATAAAAGATTAAAGTAAAATTTTTAATTGATGAAAAAGGAATTATAATAAAAAATAATCCTAATATTGTAAAAAATTTTAAATGTATAAAGTTTTTTCGATAATTTTGCGTAAATATCATTTCTCCATTTTCTTTTTTAATATAATTAACAATTTCATAAAAATTTTGGGAAATAATAAGATAATTATTATAAATTAAACAATAAATATTATAAGCTCTTGCAATAATTGATATACATATTAAAACATCGAAAATAAGGATTTTAATTCCTTTAAAAACATAAAAATAATTTGTTTCAATAAAAATATTATAAATTAAACAATATATTTGACTGATGAAAACTAAACTTAAAATAATTCTTTCCCAAAAAGAATTAAAATGAATATAAGGAAATTTTTTTCTTTTATGAAATAAAATCAAATTAAGAATTCCAGAAATTAAAATAATTAAACCTGAAAAAACTAATGAAATTATTTTTTCATTTATCATATATTTAATATGTAAAAAAAAAATATTACTTAAAAATAAATTTTATAACTCTACAATTAATTATCATAAAGAATTAAATAAGAAATTATGGTATTTTTATAATTTAATTTTTAAGAATAGAAATCAAAATATTTCAACAATTATTATTAAAATTTAAATTAAAAAATTTATTTGATAATATAAAATAATAAATAATATAAATTCTAAAAATCCAAAACTCATGAATTAAATATATACAAAACTAGAATTTAAAAATTAATATGGAATAATTGTATTGAATCAAAAAATATGAAAATTGGGAAAGCTTATATTTTGTGGGAATTTAGGGATTATTTTTCATCAAATTATTAAATTTACAGTTAATAAAGTATATAATAATACCATCAGATTTCTATCAATAGAACAACACTTATACAATTTACAATTAATTAATTCTGGTGCTGAATAGTTTGGTGATTCACTTGAAGAATAAAGAAATATTATATTTCTCATTACATTACTTTATCCAAAATCTGTTATTTTAAGATTATTATCTTCTTCTAATGATATTTTTTCAAGCTTTAAATCTCAAATGATACTTGATGAGTATGTAAATATTCTACTCAAAATATAATTTATTGAATGATTCTTCTTTCATTATTTTAAACTATATATTATGATATGTATATATGTTTGTTTTATTTTTTTTTCTTTTCCTCTGCATATCATATCAAATAATTCTTCTCCTGCTGAACTTTCCATTATTACTATTATTTCTGAATTTATTTCTATTATGTTTGGATGGGAAATAGTTATTAAAATGGATTTCTCTTTTTATTGTCTTCTAAATCTTTTTTTCTAATATTTATTTTTTGAAGAAATTTGGCTGCTACTTTTTGATTTATTATTTCTTCTACTCCAACAATATTTAAAATTTAAATTTTTTTATTTTAATATTTAATTTATTTGATTTTGTAAAAAAATATTCTCTTAAAATCTATAATTTCAATTTTATTTCCTTGCATTATTTAAATAAATTAAATTAAAATTCATTAATAAATATTTTAATATTAGATAATAAATATATTTATCTATAACCAATAAAAAAAATGAGAATAATTATAACAAGAGAAGGAACAGAAATAGTAGAAGAATTAGAAAATGAAACAATAAATGATTTTAAAAAAAAAAGATATAAAAGCGTAACTCATAATCACTTTAATATAAGATCAGATAGAAATTTTGTAAGAACATATAGAATAAATTCAAATTTAAATTCAATAAATTCTTCAACATTTTATTCCCCAAAAAAGAATAAGAGTCATTTAATAGATAATGAATTGAAAATTCCAAATCAAGAAGAAATAAAAAGTGCAACTATTCATAATTTAAATATCCCAAAAATATCTTTTTCAAAAGCAATGGCTGAAAAATATTTTGAAGATAAAAATCCTTCAAATATAATATCTCAAAATAATAAAATTCCTTCTTTTTTATTAAATGAAAATGAAGATGAAAGTTCTTCTTTAAATAGTAATAAAAATAATATTAAAGTTTTTTCTTTCAATGAGATTATTCCAGGGAATTCAATTAGAAAAATGAAAATGAAATTAATTAAAGATCAAAAAATGAGAAATAAATTAACTAAAATTAATGAAAATAATTTTAGAAGTATATATCAAAATAAAAGTGATTTAGTGAAATTAGATGAAATGTTATGTTTTCCAAAAATAAATTCTACTAAAATTGGTTTAATTAAATATTTAAATGGAAGTAAATATATTAATCCAATAACAATAAAAAATTTAATTAATTCAGATCCTATTAGAATAAATCGAATGAATAAAATGGCAGAAATTTTAAATAATGAAAAAGAACAACAAAAATTACAAGATAATATTGTTCAAAATAAATTAAAGAATCTTAAGAATGAAGAAACTATTTTTATTAATAAACAAATTAATACTATGAAAAATCAAATGGATGATTTTAAAGAAAAATTAGATAAGTATAAAAATAAAATTAATAATAAAGAAAGATATAGAGATATTTTAAATGATGTTATCTTACATTATTGGAATAAACATGATTTTAATAGATTAAATAAAAGAAATACTCCTAAAAATAAATATTCAGATTCTTCTTATTTATCAAATATTAGTAAATAATTTTAATTTTTTATTAAAAATATTTTTAAGAAATTTATTTATAAAAATATTTATAAAAAAAAACTATTAAATTGAAATAATCATATAATAAAGAAAACAACAAATATTTTCTAAAAAAATACTTTTTGTAATAGATAATATTTTATAAAAATCATTAATAAATATTACATCTACAATAAACTCGATTTTTTACTTCTGAATTTATATTTATATCTTCAATTTGATTATATTTTTTATAACTTTGTATTTCAAATACTTCAACAAATTTATCTTTGAAATTTACACTTTTCTTTTTTTTTTTATTTTCTTCTTTAAAACAACTTTCTTTTCTATTATTTCTTTTTCTTTTTGAATCATTTGAATGAGATAATTTTTTTTCTTTTGTTCTTGAAGTTATAGTTGAAAAAGTTGGAAATGAGGATAAAAAAGATTGTGTGTTTAAACTATTTATTTTTTTTGGTAAAAAAGAATCTAATTCTTCATTATTTATTATAACTTTTTCTTGTGGAATTGTAAATGAATCATTTAAAAAATCTATTAATGATTCATTATCAGTTTTTTTGTCTTTATTTTTCAAATATTTTTGATTATTATTTTGTGACATTTATAATTGGCTTTGCCAAAATTTTTTTTAACAAATCATATCAAATAATTATTTATCTAATTAATTAATTTCAAAAAATAAAATTAAATTTTGTTTTTATGTAATACTTTAAATTTTAACTTTTGAAAAATAAAATATATTTTTAATCTTTATTTAATTAACTTATTGTTTCTTATTAAAATTATTATTTCTTTTAATCAATTAATTTTCCTTTTTCAATTTTTTATCACAACAATCAGACTTTTTTTTCAATATTATATTTCAATACTTTTAATGCATTTATTGATTTATCATTATGAAACCACAAATTATTGAAAATATTGAACCCAAAGATATGAATAAAATCATTGAATATGAAAAAATATTTGAAGAATTTAAGAAAGAATGGTGATTATTTAATTTGTGAATAATTTTTTTTTCATTTATACAGTTAATTATTTAAATTTTAAAATTCCAATTTATTCATTAATTAAATTAAAAATTCACTTTAAATGAACATGGGGATTGGGGATTGGGGATTGGGGATTGGGGATTGGGGAT
>JAEEGK010011303.1_pt1 | contig 20427 bp, 20 predicted proteins | sample 8958771 | NCBI WGS metagenome assembly JAEEGK01 (sample SAMN16246547, study PRJNA631951) | gut metagenome | biome: gut microbiome; feature: rumen; material: SC-attached | host: Bos | place: Iran: Karaj | collected 2018-10
AGTGTAGCTACCATCATGGCAGCAATCATCATAATCTTTTTCATACTTTTGTTGTTTAATTGTTATCCTTTTGTCTTTTGACGGTGCAAAGGTAATGCGTTTTTTGCACTTGACAATCAAAAAAACACTCATTGTGTGCGCAAACAGTGTGTATTTTTGATATAAGTCAAAAGATTCTTTCTGCCATTTTGTTTGGAAATCTCGGAAAGTATTCGTATCTTTGCCGCAAAATTACGATAAAACAATATGAAACGTTACTTTATGCATTGGTTTGCCCTTGGCGACGATTTGAAGTATTCAGACTTCTCGGCCTTCTATGATTCTAGTGTGGGTGAGCAGATAGTGAACAGGTATGCTAACTATAACAAATGAATATGGAAGAAAATAACGAAGTGGAGCAACTCCGTATGCAAGTAGAGCGACTCGAAGAGGAGGTAGAACGTCTTACAAAGATAAATGTTAGTTTGGTAGCTGGTTCAGAAAGTCTGATAAAACGAAACATGGATCTTTACAAGCGCCTTGACAGTTATTATAATGTTCGAGGGTTTGGCGTAAAGGATGTGGCAAAACTGATAGGTATCACCCAGACGCGTGTTGCTGAATTGTACAAGAAAAAGACGGTCTATCACTCTTTAGAAAAGTATCTGGACTTTCTGCGGCTGATGCGTGCCCTGCGCATGTTGAGCGAACATCCCAACTATAGCATCGAAGCCATTGCCCACGAGCCTGGTGACTTCATACGTGCGAAGGCACCCGAGGCCGACTATAAGTCATGGAAGCAGGCGCTTGACAAGGCTGTTGTAAAAAAGACCTATTCTGCCAAGTGGTATACTTCCTTTAAGTGGGACGTATTCTATGGTGATCACTTCACTGTGACATCTGAACGACAGAGTGGCGTGTCGATGTACGTGCCGCAGGATCCCGCTACTGGAAACCATGCCGTCTACCAGCAGGACATACATAGATTAGCGTGGTACAATGCCGTCTGGCAATAGTACCACACCTGATTTTAATATAAGAAACTCAAATAATAACAGGTATGAAAGAAGTGATTAATACAACAAAAGCTCCTGCTGCCATCGGCCCGTACAGTCAGGCCATCAAAGTGGGCAATCTCGTTTATACCTCTGGACAGATTCCCATCGACCCTGCTACTGGTAGTTTTGTAGAGGGTGGCATCAAGGAACAGACGCGCCAGTCGCTGACCAATGTGAAGGCTATTCTCGAAGAAGCCGAGCTGACGATGAGTAATGTGGTAAAGACTACGGTGTTTATGGCCGATATGGCAGATTTTGCCGATATGAATGCCGTCTATGCAGAGTTCTTCTCAGAGCCATATCCCGCTCGTTCAGCTGTGGCTGTTAAGACGCTGCCGAAGGGCGCATTGGTAGAGATTGAAGTCGTGGCTGCCGTATGAGACCGACGAGACCCTTTTCGCTGCCCTCGACCGCCTGTCGGAAATGGATGCAAAAGCAAAGAATTATCGTTGAATTATCAGATTACGCAGAATAACATGAAGAAAATGGCAATCATAATCGTTGTAGTGTTGTTGCTGGTAGCAGCAGTGTTTGTGGGTTGTAAGCATATCAGAGGACAGATTCTCGATGGTCCTGGTATGGAGCGTGATACAACTGACTATCCGCAGGAAGAACCTGTGGACGGCCTGAACAAGGAGGCGATTCTCGATGGGCCTGACGGTACGTCGACCCATGCCTTCACGGGCAGCAAGGACAGTGTGGAGGTTGATTTGCTCGACATCGACGAGATGCCGAAGACCGCTGTGCGTCAACCCGATGCCCATTTCCAACATGCCGTCTATGTCAACATCGACAAGCCTGCCAGTGGCGAAGGCGAGATGGATGCGATCTATTCCGTCTGGCTTGCTGACGAGCGGGCTGGTACGGTCATCAAGGTCTGTGTCACCAATCCTATGGCTGAACTCCAGTGGCAAAAGATGAATGGCAAGGATGCCGTCAATGTCCCCATTACCCAGATTGCCTCTGCCGATAAGGCCTATATCGCTCCAGGTGACGTCAGCAAGGTCATTGTCGAGGGATGTCCTGACGGGCGCAATATATGGACATACATCATTGATCCATATAAGGGTACTGCCAAGCAGTTGCCTTCTACTGAGGGCATTGTCACCCTCGAATGGGAGAAGAAAGAAATCATCGCCGCCTCCTATGGTTACGATGACGATGGACGGTATTCTGTTAAGAAGGCCTATTCCTTAGAAGGAAAGTTTCTCCGCAGAGTCGGTGACAAGGAAAGAGAATGACCTAAGCATCTTTTCAGCCAACGGCACATACCAGTCACGGACTTCCTCTGCCGTCGGGGTATGACCGCCGGGGAAATGGAAGAAATGGTTGTAGTGCTCCAAGAAGAGCGGCTCAAAGTGCGCCAGCGTGTCCTGTTCGCCGAACAAGCCCCAGATACGGTCTTTGAAGTCGGGATGGCAGTTGTCAAATTGGATGGCCTCCATCTCGGCAAACTCCTCAATCAAGGCTTCATCAATGACGAAGTTCTGCTTGCCATCCTTGCGTGGCGACTTGTACTGATGCTCGCCGATGCGCTGCTTCAGGAACTCCGTCATCTTGAAGTGCGGATTGCCCAACAAAGCCGGAATGCCTGTAACGGGAGCCACCATCTGAGCATAGAACGCCCCGCAGCTGTTGCCAATCAGAAGGTATGGCTGTTCACGATCTATCAATTCGCGGATAAATCTGACCGCCTCCTTCGGGTGCATCGGCAAATCAGGCGTTATCACTTCCGCACGCCCCGCGAAAGCCTCGCGCAGAGCCACCGCAGGTACACACTGACCACTGGCATAGAATCCGTGTAGGAATAATATCAGATTACCATGCATATATTAATCCATATTTCTCATGCAGTTGGCGGAGTGAGCCATCGGACTTCGGCTGGTGCAGCTTCCGCCACTCCTTGGCACGGACTTTGATGTTCTTCGCCAGACACTCGCTGTAGAGCCAAGGCTCGCAACTGTGGATGTCACCCACGTTGAAGAAGCCTTTGTAAGGAGCATATTCAGAGCCGCTGTAGCCGCTGACAACGAGAACGTGGTGTGAAGGTGCGACGGTGACGGTAATCGTGTCGTGGAGCATGGCGGGAGTAGCGTCCGTCCGCCAGTTCACGGGGTTGATGCAGATGTCAGAGGCAGAGATGACTGGGATGACGTACTTCACATCCTTCACCGTGTTGTAGCAGATGGTGACGCCCGTGTCCGTTTCTCTCTCAGCGGGACGGATGTGGCTGTACTGCGCCATGTCGGCCTTGGTCACCTTGTAGCCCAGCACGTATGCCGCAGCCAATTGGTTGTATGTCTCGTCGTCAATGTGCTTCAGCAGCTCCACCACAGCCAGACCACCCTGACTGAAGCCTGCGATGATGAGCGGACGCGACGTGTCGCGATGAGCCTGAAAATGGTCGAAAGCTGCGCAGATGTCACCCATCGACAGCCGCGTGCGATCCATGATTGTATTCTCGTTCTGTGTCATTCAGGCCTCCATGGTGGTATGACGGTAGAACGGGGCGAAGAATTGATTACCAGACGACATATACGCTGCCACCTTCTTAATTTCCAAGTCATACATGCGCTCGCGATGCACGGGATTCCAAACGTCTGCATAATGGCATATCCTGCCATCCTCCGTCGTCCAGTCTTCCTCCCACGTCGATACGACGTAGAAGATGTCGGCTCCCGTGTCGTCGTTATCGCCATCGGCCGTCACCCACATCGCTGCGTCGCTGTAGTCGGGTGCTTGAGGAATAAACGTTGCCTGCTCATACAGGCTCGCAGCATTGTCATCATTCGCCGTACACGATGCAAACGAGGCCGTACTACCAAGCAGGGCTATTGCCGTCACCACCATCATGACTACGGCAAAGATATTTTCCTTAACTATATCTATCGATACTTTATGCCCGTTTTCTTTTGCCATAAAATCAAACTTTCCTTCATAACGTTGTTCAATTCGTTTGGCAAAAGTACTAAATTCAGTACTAACCTCCAAACTTTTTGGCGATTATTATCATAAAGTTTGTTGTAATAACTGCCATAAAGTAGTTATTCTGAGATAATATGATTAACTTTGCACCCCAAATGGATAATAACACTAAACACAGAATACTTTTCGTCTGTCACGGGAACATCTGCCGAAGCCCGATGGCGGAGTTCGTGATGAAGGACTTGGTGAAGAGAGTGGGGCTGGAGGACAGCTTCATGATAGAGTCGGCGGCCACCTCGACGGAGGAGATAGGCAACAGCGTCTATCCCCCTGCCAGACGTAAACTGGCAGAGCACGGCATCGGCTGTGCAGGTAAGACAGCACGACAGATGACGCGCTCGGATTACAACCGCTACGACCTGCTGATAGGCATGGACTCATGGAACACCCGCAACATGCGAAACATCTGCGGTGGTGACCCGGAAGGGAAGATCGTGATGCTGATGGATTTCACCCGACGGCCCGGCGACGTGGCCGACCCATGGTATACTGGCAACTTCGAGGCCACTTGGCGCGATGTCCTGGAGGGCTGTCAGGCACTATTGGACAGATTCGCTCAACCGGAGGTCAAGTAGAAAGCTGTGTTAACTTGCTATCATACCTTCATAATGCGAGCGTTCAGTAGATCGCAGATTTCTTGTGGTTTCATTGAGAGAAATCTTACATAGATCTCATAGGGGTAACCCTGAAGTGCTGCCTTTGAGCGCTGTTTGCGATCCTTGGCTATCTGTTCGTCGGTGATGCCTGCCTCGATGTTGTCCTTATAGCGTATGCCAATTAACTTGCGCCCTTTGTATTTGTCTACGTAGAAAGAGTCAACGCCTGACAGTTGCACGACCCATGGTTCTGGAGCGTTTACTCTCAACTGAACATCTGTGATAACAAGATAGGTTTGGCGTTTGATGAATGCAGGGACAATATTGAATGCAGCGATGCAGACAAAAATCGTTATCATATAATACTTATTTGCCCCAATAGCCCCTGGTCCTCCAATGGCGACGCTTGCACCCATGATAACTGCAAAAACGGCTATCATTGCCAATAACATGTAAACCCATACCATTGGGGACACTTTGATTTTGATTTCTTTCATATTGTTTGTTTGATTAATTGTCTCTTATTTCAGTCTCTCTTTCAAGGATTGCAGTTCGTAATCAAAGTTATGGAGTCCGTGGAGCTGGATGTCTTCACGCACACGTCGACCATCGGGGGTGAAGGTCTCGTAGTGAGGGATGCCGCTGAAATCCAAGAGTTCTTGCAGACGACGGAAGTTATCGTTACTGACGCAGATGGTTTCTTCACCAGCAAGCCATTCTGCCACATATTTCTTATAGGCCTCGCTACCCCCGGCTGTACGTTCGCCGGCAATGAAGATAAGTTTCACATCGTCGCGCTTGGCAATCTCTGCCCGCAGAGCCTTACTTCTCTGGATGGCCGCACGACAGGGACCGCACCCCATGCCCCAGAAGTCGATCATCAAGTAACGACCTGGATATTTGGCTATGACGTCGCGGATGATCTCTGCCCCAGGACCTTCAGGCAATGGCGAGGTTAATTCTTTCTGCGACATCCTGACCTGATAGAACTCCTCAGCCTTCTGGCGCATATAGGGATGCGTGAGTGTAGAGAGATAAAGGGGATACATGTTGCTCACCGATTCGGTGTTGGCCGCGATAGAGTCGCGTTGTGCCTTGACAATCGTCGTATCTGCCATGATGATGGGAATCGCCACCTCGTTCTGCCGCCATAGGTCGAAGCTGCTCTGCATATCATTGAGCATACAGAGCTGTGCCGTCAGATTATCAGGCTTGCCCGTCAACTCGCCTAACATGGCGTAGCACTTATCGATAGAGAGCTTTCTTTTTGTAAATTCGTAGTCGTATGTACCGTCTTCGCCCTCCATCACTTCCTGCTTGACTTTGCGGACGGGCCCGGCAAACTGAATACGGTTGAGGGTAAAGAAGAAATCGTGGTTCAGCAACAGTAATGGGTTGTCGAAATCCACGCGCTGCAATGCCTTGAAGTTGTTGACATCTCTAACGGTTTGCAGTTCCACACTGTCTGTCACCAATTGTGTCCAACTTCCGTCTTCATTTTCCTTCCAAGGGGATAGCCTGTCTTCATGATACATGGCATAGTCCATCAGGGCTAATGCGTAAATGGACTGCATCTCGCCTAAGGCCAGATGTATCTCCATGGGTGTAAAGTGGTCACGGCGGCTAATCATGTCGATACGGTTCAACATATTCTGCCATATTTGATCGGCCAAGAGGTTGGCTTCTTTGAAATTTCCCTCGAACGTATTGAGAGCCCTGCCCAGTTCCATTAATCGCAAGTCTGACTTCAGCCATCGCTCCACCTCCTGACTGCTGCCGTTAGTATAGAAGCATTCATATTGTCCCTGCTCGTTTGGTCGCACGGTGACATCGATGGTCTCACCAGGACGGGCGAAGAATGGGATCTCGTAGAATCCTACCTTCGATTGCTCCGAGGCATAGAACGACAGCTTCATGGGATAGCTGAGCAGGATCTGTTTTTCGAATGTGCCGTCTGGTTTTATGTCTATCAGAAGTGTACCATTGTTCTTCTTCGTCACGTCGTACACATAGCTTTCCATCGCCGTAAATCCGAAGCGTTCTGCGTCGTATCCCTCAATACGGCCACGGATGGTGATATTGTCCGTCTTCAGCCAGTCGGCGGGTAGCGTATAAGGATTGTTGGCATAGAACTCTTGTAATGTGGGTGCCTTTATAGCCGTCTCCTTGTCGTGAATACCGAGGAGCATGAAAGCATTTCGCCCATCGCCCTCGATGAAGTCGAAAATCTGCACATGCTTTGGCATCGGCTCGAAATGCATCGTGAACTCAGTCACACCGCTCTCAGGCGATTGCACCCATGTATCGAGGGCTATACCCTCGGCAGAGCGGAGCGGATAACGGTTGCCGTCCTCGTCCTTGAGGTAGCTTTCTTTCACGAAGCGGAAGTATTGCCCTTTAGGGTACTGCATGGTGAAATGGATGGTGGAAGCCGTGTCTGTCATCATGACTTCACTGGCTTTCAATTCACCCTGAAAGACATTCGCACAAGCCATCGCCTCAGGGGCCTTGATGGTCTTGAAAGTTTTCGCCTGCCCCGTCAGGGCGACAAGGGCGAGGAGGATAGTGATAAAAGTTTTCTTCATTGCTTTGTCTTGATTTGTTCTACGTTATAGCCAGTATTGCGGAGTAGTTGCAGAATGCCGCTGTCGCCAATCAGATGACCAGCGCCGAATACGAACATCGTGGGCGCCTCGTTCATGGCAGCCTGCAACTTGGGCAGCCATTTCTCGTTGCGTTGTTTAAACAAATCAGGTTGCTTTTGTATCTGTGAAACCCAATAGGCCGAGCCTGCAAAGTTATCGTAGTCGCCCTCTTTCCAGTACTTCCCTGAAAGTGCGACCGAATTCAACTCGTCGGCTATCATCTGCTTGCGGTGATCAATGTCGTTCAGGAATGCCATCAGCGAATCTACCTGCACGTCGATCTTTGAGTTGAGCGAATCGCGCATGTTTTTCAGCTTGTCCTCAGGCTGAATCTCATCCAGTTGCCCGATTGTCTTTCCGCGTTCCTTTGCTCGATTGATGCATACCATGTCGATGGGTGTGCCTGTAAGCCCTAATTCGGGATGCTTCTGCATCTCTTGCGTAGTAAACACCAGCGAGAAAGTGGTGATCAGCACGTTGGGCTGATAGCTCCAGACGGCTTTCATCACCGAGTCGGTAAAGCTTACCTGGAAGGTCTCTTTGAAACGATAGTTCAACAAGTCCATCTGCTCCATGTTCAACACGTCGAAGATGGTCTTCCCGTCAGGTAGTGATATTGCCTGCTGTCCTGCGGTCTGAACTTGAGCCATTGCCTGCTGACTGCTGATGTCATATTCAGCATAGAGCTGGTGGCATTTTGACTCTGCCTCAAGAAACTCCGGGATGCTATCCAGCAAAGAGCCAGGCAAAGTATGGACAGAGCCGAGGATATACGAGGGTTCTTTTACATTGTTGCCGCTGATACGGAACAAAAACTGCGCATTGGCACTCATGGAGGCCAATGCGATGGTTAGGGTTAAAATGGTTTTCTTCATATTTAATTTACTATTTATTTCATTTTACGATGACTCTTGGGTGATAGTCGAAGAGGCGCTGGTTTTCGCGGAGCTGCTGGATGTCAAGGGCTTGCACGCTGCCCGACCAATTGGCGCCCCAGGCGCTGAAGGGTTCGCCTTCTGGTTCGATGTAGGTACATTTCGTCAGCTCAAGGGGTAGGGGATCGAAGACCAGCACGTAGGCCACATAGTCACCAGCCATACCTTCCATAAAGAAAAGCTCGTCCATGGGAAGACCCTGAATTTCACGGATCTTGTATTGGTGCCCCGTCTCGTCAACCAGCTTGATATCATGTCCAAAACTCCAATATTCCGCCGTCCAGTTCTGCTCGAAGCCAATGGCAAGATAGGTAGCCTCAGGCGTGCGCCACATAGCCATCGTACCGTCTTTCACCGGCTTGATCAGATGGGCATCCCTCATCACCTTCCAGGTGTTCCAGTTCTGCATGTCATAAGGCTTGTCCTCGCTCAAGTGTTCTTTGTGCACATAGGGCTTGTGCAGTTGAGGGATGGTATCGTAGACGAGGGGCGTGAATGTGGCAGACACCTGATAGCGAATGGTGATAGGAACACCCATCATCCCCCAGTTGGGAAGTCCGTAGATTCTAACCTCTTTGGTTGTCTCGGCTAAAGGTGCGAAGAATATCTTCAGGTCGAGCACGTCGCCCTTCTTCGCCCTGACGGTGAAGTGCTTGCGGAAGGTGTCTGGTTCTGTGCGACGGATGCGGTATTGCGCGCCCGTTTCCTGATCCACGAGACAGGTCTCCTCGGAGGTCAGCCATAGGTTGGTCACCTCGTCGGCAGGCATGCGGAAGTAGCAATGCAGCACCGTCTCGTTGTTCTCCTCCGTCAGCCGCCAACTCATCGGAAGCATAGGCTGATCGTCTAACGACATATTGGCAACCTCCGGGAAGAGCTTCAGGTAGTCTTTCTCTATGGTGACATCCTTGGCTTCGCAATAGTCCTTGATCCACTCCATATTCGTCATGTGCCACGCTGCTGTGGTCTTGTTTGTCTTCGGGTCTGTTTTGACTTCCGGACGCGATACAAAGATGCCCACGCTCTTGGCATATTCTTTCACCCCTGTCGTTGGTGACTGGTAGGTCAGAGTTCCTTTCAGTTCTGTCGACTGTGCCTGCAAGGTGATGCCTGTCATCGCCAGGAGGCTTAATAAAAAGATTCTTTTCATAAGGCTTCGTCGTTAAAAATGTAATGTACTCATGTTTATATGCGTCAGCTGTTCGCGATATTCTTGGAAACAGGTCGATGAGACGGTGGCCTCTATCGGTGAGTGGTTGCTGAAGAGCAGGATTCGCCTGTCATTGATACGCTCTGCTATCCAGAGGTATTTTTCGCCCTTGCGCAGGTCCTTCAGGGTGAAGAAGAACTGCTGGTGGGAGTAGTTCAGCAGGTAACCTGGCGTATTTGAGTCATACCAGCAGGCGGCCTGCAACAGTCGTCCGAAGAGGTCGAAGTCCTGCTTGTCCTCGAAGACATAGGCTAAGCTGACAACGGTGCTTTCGCTTTCGTCCGGGATACAGTCAAGTGTTACAGCCTTTACCTTGTTATAGTCGGCCAACTTGGCGATGAACTCATCCATACGGCTGGGAGCCTGATAGGTGGAGTCTTCTGTCAGCGACAGGGCTGCATAGTGAAGATTCTCTTCTTGCAAGCCATTTGATGTCAGACTGGGTGTGGATATTTGTCCGTCCTGTTTGGGTTCCTTGTCCGTCTTTTGCGGATTCTGAGTACGTCCTGTGCGGACTATACGTGCTACCTGTGTTGAAGACTCTGAGATACTTGGGTCGGTGGTATCGATGTGCGTGGGTTGAGTACCTTGAGCTACGTAGGGCGTTTCCACCGATGGTGTCTCTGACGCTGGTTGTTGATTGAAACCGAATCTTGCACCTATACCTATCATCATAAGAATACAGGCTGCGGCGGCTACCCATCGCCAACGACGTATCGTTGTGGCAGGCTTGGGTGCCTCCTCAGGCTCCGTCTGCTGTCGCATCTTCGTCATGAAATCGTCAGGCAGCTTGGGCGTATCGGCATACTTGCGTCGCAATGCCTCTCGCAGGTCCGTGTCCTTATATGTCTTGTTCATATCTTCAATTTTCAATCTTCAATTTTCAATTTCTTAAGTAGTTTCTTTCTTGTCCGATAGAGGCGGTTGGCCAGAGGGCCTGGTTCGATGCCTGTGATGTAGGCGATCTCCGTCAGCGGACGGTCTTCGAAGTAGTAGAGTGTCAGAAGCATTCGTTCGTCGTCTGGCAGTTCGTCTATGATCTCCTGCAGCTGCTGGATGCGCTCTTCGCGTCCTGATGAGAGTTCCGACTCCAACTGCTCGTCGCTGATGTCTGTCTGCCATACCTCGCTGTCCTCGATGGGGACGATGATCGGTCGGCGGCGTTTCAGGAAGTCGAGCGTCAGACGATAGGCGATGCGGCAGAGCCAAGTGGAGAGCGAGGCCTTCTGTGGGTTGTAACTGTCGATGTGGCTGAAGGCTTTCAGGAAGGTGTCCTGTGCCAGCTCCTCGGCATCCATCACGTCTGACACTTGGCGGACTATCATCGCGAACACTCGCTCAGCATAGCGACAGACCAATGCGTCCTGCCCCTCGCGCCGTCCTTGCCGGACAGCTTCCACGATTTGCTGTTCTGTCAGTTGTCTCACTTCTACTCGTTATACGACAAGTTCAGGGAAATATCTCGCACTTCCCTGAACTTTTTTCAAAAAACTTTTATTTTTTCTTCGGCAGGTCACCTGTGCGGGTGATTTTGAAGTCTGTGCCGGAGAACCATTGGGCGCGACAGGGCTGGCCCGTGAAGTCCTCGTCGGAGGAAAGGCCGTAGGCGATGGAGTCGCCCGTGACCACGATGTTGTCGATGCTCACGTCATACCAACCCATATCGGGTATACCATCCAGATTCTCATAGACAGGAATCGATTCGAGCTTGACGCTGTCGCCGATGGCATATACGCAGGGACCGGGACCCTCTGCTCTGACAGCGCAGTCGAGACGATACACGCCAGGCTTGACGGCCTCCTTACGCTCCACCTGAAACACCTCGTCACAATTTTCATTGTGGACATCCAGGAAGCGCAGATTGTGGTTACCATTATAATAACCGACATAAGTATAGTGGTCGCAGTTCTCGGCCTTGATCAGGTTCCAGTCGCCTCGGCGCAGGAATTTCTTGTCCTGATGGTTCATCGTCACACCTTGATAGGAATAGATCTCATTCATTCTTAAATTGTAATGTGTTTTCTCCTGTTGCTCAATCCATACGAGTGCAGGGAAGAGACAGCACAGAGACACTACCCACAGCACAATCCACAGGATGCGCCGTCCGATACCCATCGGCTGCGCCTTGCCTGCCTTCGATAATAGCATGTGGACGATGGCATAAAGCGGAATGCAAATGGCATGCAGCAGACCAATGACGAAAATAATGACAATCCAGGGATGCACACTCATCAATTCGGCCAAATGCAGTTCTTCGATGTCAAAGGGTAGGGACATCCGAACTGAAGGAACGGTAAAGACGATGACCAGCGACACGATGATCAGCAACAGGCTGACCAGCAGCACCAGTCCGACTATTGAGGCTATCGCCACGAAGAAGGCGACGAGAATCGAGAATATCACGGAGAAAACCGAACCCAGACAACCGCGACGCCGCTGCACAGGTTGCTTGTCTTCCACCACAACGTCGGCCAGATTCTGTGGCGTCACATCCTTACCTTTCATTTCCAGCACCTGCTTGGGCGTATCTGCCACAGGCAGAACGATGGCCAGAATAAAATAGAAGAGTATGAAGGCCAGGTTGACATGGAAGAAGAATCCCATATGAATCACATGCAATATTGGGCCAAATAAGAAGTTGGAGCCAAGCACCAACAGCACGTAGCCGATGCGCCACCAAGTGACGTCGGAGGCTGTATAGGCCGCAATGCCTGAGAGCACACCAGCCACCATCTTGTCGTTGGGGTTGCGATAGAGTCGTTTGCCGGCTGTCCTCGCGCGTACATTATCCCTAAAGCCCTGGGCAGCCGTGCGGAACGAGTCGTACTTATGGCCGCCGTTGTCGCTCTTCTCTTCTTCGCCTGTCAGTTCCTCAGGCTTGCCGATGCGGGTGATGATGTCCTTCACATGTTCGATGGTGATGGCCTCGATGCCCTGCTGGTTCAATTCTGAGAACAGCTCGGCAATGCGGGCCTCGATGTCGTTGACGATTTCCTCGCCGCCCTCCTCATGGCCGAACGACTGACGGAGTGACTCGATATATTGTTGCAATAGTTCGTAGGCATCCTCGTCGATCTGGAAGAGCCGCCCACACAGGTTGATGGTTATATTCTTCTTCATAATACTATTTTTTTTATTCTTTTGACGACAACTTATACAACTTTGACAACTTTTTTCTTTATTGCCGCTACGGCAAATGTTGTCTTAGTTGTCTTTGTTGTCTTCTAAATACTTTTGGTTGTTTGTTGACATTTGGGTGGTCTTGAGATAATTGATGGTGTTCGAGAGTTCGTTCCAGGCGCCGTCGAGGCCTTCGAGGAACTTTTCACCCTCAGGACTGAGGGCATAGTACTTGCGGGGAGGACCCTGCGTGGACTCCTGCCACTCATACTGCAGCAGTCCGTCGTTCTTCAGGCGGGTCAGCAGGGGGTAGAGTGTTCCCTCCACCACAAGCAGCTCCGCGTTCTTCAGTTGTTGGATAATGTCACTGGCATACGATGGACGATGCTTCAGGAGCAGCAACACGCAGTACTCCAGCATCCCTTTCCGCATCTGTGACTTCGCATTCTCGATATTCATAATCTGGCGTAAGATTTGATTTCGGGTGCAAAGATAGGCAAAATATTAGTACCTTGCAATACAAAGTACTAAGTTTTTGCCAAGAATTATATCTATTTAACAATTCCCGCCTTGGTCGTGTGCTGTAAACGACGTCTACATCACGAAATCAAGGCCGATGACGAACCTCGGATGGCTGTTGAGGAAGTCGTGCCCCCAGAGGTAGAGGGTCCAGTTCTTGAAGGTGTAGTACATTCCGGCAGCAGGTTCCAGATCCTGATTAAGACGCCAGGAATGGACGGCACCAATCATGGGAGTAATGGACCGGTCCTTTTTCAGAGGGATCGTATAACCCAGATATTCGTAGTTGGAATAGCTGTCGTCTGCGCCGTCGTTGACGATCCACCAGGTGTTTGTACACCAGAACAGACTGCCGTCGCCCGTAATCGCCCCGTTCAGGTAGAGGGCCGACGTGAGGTAGGAGAACTTGAAACTGTCGTTGAGATTGAACGACGGAGTGATTTCTGCGCCAATGTTAAACCACTTGCTGGGCTTAACGCCATAGCGGATGAGGGCGCCCCAATAGGCACAATCAGGACCCGTATAGAGGTCGATACCCGTGGCGAAGTGGTCGCCCAGGCCATACTGGAAGGTGGTGTAGGTCTCCTGGTGGTTGATGCCAGGCCGCATTTTCAACGAGGTATAGCCATAGAGTTTCGCGTCACCCACCGTACCTGCATAGTAGGGGATCTGGGCGAAGGTCCGTAGAGAGACCGATAGCCAAAGACAAAGGATAATATTAAATCGCTTCATAACGACAAAGATACTACAATTTTTTCGCTTTCCCCTTAACACCTTATTTATAATTATAATTGTTTAACGTTTTGAGCCGCTTGAATCTCACGTGGACATAGTACTCACCCGCCTGTTCGATTTCAGAAGAGGAGTCAGGAACCTCTGAGCCCTAACCCTGCCTTCTTGCGCAATAACCTAGGGTTATTGGACGATAACCTTGGGTTATTGTTACACCCTAATCGCCTGAGTGTTGCTTTTTCAAGCAGCAATAGACTACAAGAACAACAAATACAACTTCAAGAAAGAAAATGTGAAGGCACAGAACCATGTTAAGATGGTACTCGGTTTAATAAATGTTCCAGAGAAAGATCGTCTGAAATATTTTGACGCGACTGGACACGCATATATTAACCAATTGAAGAGCGACCATTATAACGACTTCCGGGTTATAATGAAATCAGAAAGAACGTCTAACCTTTCGTTTAAACTTACTGTTGGTGATGATAATTGGAATCCTATTGCAACCTATAGCGTAACATATCAGAATAACGGAAAGTTTAAGTCTGCTATCAAGATCCAAAAAATTGCATTAGAGCAGATAGACAGGTCGGACTATAAAACAAATGAATCTGAAGTACCTAATCATATAATATCTAATGGAGTTACATCTGAGATTTCTTATCACAAAGTAAGAAAGGGCGAGACAGTATCAAGCATAGCACGAAAATGTGGAATCAGTGTTGATGAATTATGCCGAATGAACCGTATTGGTAAAAACACGCAATTAAAGATTGGTCAAATACTTAGAGTGTCACATCGGGGACAGGATGTCTTGTGACAGTCACAAACTATCCAGACATAGTTCTTCAATCAGTGTTCAATCCCGTCAGCGCGAGAACATATCATACTCTGGAGAAATGAGATTTTGATGTGATACTGCAAAATAATGGGTCAGAGGATGCCCCTGACACATGCGAGAAATCAACCTCGAAAAAGTACCGATATAATGACGCAAGAAGAAAGATGGCAACAGCAGTATGAGCAGATGATGTCGTTCATGGAAACGAATCACCGGCGACCTTCCAAGCACAGACTTGAAGAGCATGACATGCTCAACTGGTTCAAGGCGACCAAAAAGCGAGTTGCAAAAGGCGAACTCTCGGAAGAAAGGCTGGAGAAATTTATATTACTCCTTGAAGTGGCAGATAAATACCGAAGACTGAATCAATATAAATAAACAACAGCATGAAGATAGTCAGCTACAATATCAATGACAGTCAGCCTTGGAAGATAGAGAAACTCCTGAAAATGGGGGCAGACGTGCTTGTTGTGCCTGAAATTACCTGTCCAGAAGATGCTCACCTACCCGAAACTCTTGATATGAAATGGTATGGTATTGAATATTTCCATCACCAGAAGAAATGGAAAGGATTGGGCATCATTTGGAAGAGAGGTCAAGGTTATATTCCAGAATGGTTCAATCCTAAACATGACTATGCCATACCCCTTATAGCGAATGATTATCTCATTCTTGGTATATGGCCGACTAAGCCGACTGACGATAGACCTAAGAAGCCATATCCCCAGATTGCACAAGAAATCATTCAGGAATATGCTCCGTACTTTAAGGAGTATAAGACGCTTGTCATCGGCGACTTCAATTGTTATGTAAACCAATATGACAGAACCAAGAAGTATGGTGACATGCTGAAAGTGAATGAAGTGCTGGAGTCTAAAGGACTCCACAGTCTCTATCATCAGCAAACGGATGAAGAGTTTGGCAAGGAATCAATCTTGACATACTTCCATCGCTTTCATGAGTCAGACTCATACTTCCTCGACTATGCATATACAAACTTCCCTGTCATATCTTTCTGCATATTCCCATGGGACAAGGAAATGAGCGACCACACAGGATTAGAAGTTATTATCTAACTGATTTCTGTGAGGGACTTTTGTTATATAAGTTTAACGGGGAAAACGAACAATAATTGAAATAAAATGTTTATCTTTGCACGCAAATTATAAACCATTATTATAAACATTTAAACCATTACTACAATGAATGAAGAAACAATGAATCCTGTCCAGACGGGAATGTTCGTGAACAACTCGATGAAGGCCGACCTGCTCTCCGCAGCGAAGTGGGCGAAGTTCCTCTGTATCGTCGGCTGCATCGGCGTAGCCCTGATGCTGATTGCTGCCATTGCCCTGGTTGCCCTGGGCTCAAAGCTCGGCGGCGCTTTTCCCGGCTCAGCCATCGGTGGCGCAGGCATGGGTTTACTCTACCTGATCATCGTCGCCATCTACATCTACCCGCTCATCAAGGGCTTCCAGTTCGCCAACGCCACGAAGGCCGCCTGTCTCTCCGACGATGCCGCCCAGCTGGCCAGAGGCTTTGCCGGCCTACGCTCCCTGCTGAAGTTCTTCGGCATCCTGACCATTATCATTCTGGTCCTCTACGTGCTGGTCTTCATTGGGGGAGGAGCCATCTTCTTGAGTGCCTTAGCAGGTGGCATGTAGCCCTGCCGACAGTATAACAGACTGTTATCAACAAAGAAGGGGAGAGCGCTCAAGCGCTCCCCCCTCATTGTTTTCTATAGACTTATTATCACTTTACCTTGAAGTCGAACGACTGGAGATCCTTGTCGAGCGAAGAGGTGCCGTAGAGGATCTGGTAGCGGCCGGGCTTTACGGAGAGCTCGTCGATGGCTTCGTCGTAGTACTCGAAGGCCTCTCCGTCGAGGGTGATGGTGGCAGTGGCGGTCTCACCAGGGGCGAGGGAGAGCTTCTGGAAGCCCTTCAGCGACTTGATAGGTGCGCCGGGATCGTCGAGGGACTTCACGTAGACCTGTACGGTCTCTGTGCCCTCACGGCTGCCGGTATTGGTGACGGGTACGGTCAGCGTCACCTTACCGTTTTTCTTCATCGACGACTTCGAGAGCTGTCCCTTGCCGACGTTGAAGGTGGTGTAGGAGAGACCGTAGCCGAAAGCATACTGGGGCTCACCGGTGAAGTAGCGGTAGGTGCGGTTCTTCATCGAGTAGTCGAGGAAGTCGGGCAGGTCGTTGTTCGAGCGGTAGAAGGTGACGGGCAGCTTGCCGCCGGGGTTGTAGTCGCCGAAGAGCACTTCTGCCAGGGCCTTGGAACCTCCCTGACCGGCATACCAGGCTTGCAGGAGGGCATCGTACTGTCCCTCTACGCTGCCGAAGGCGATGGCGGAACCAGAGCAGTTGACGAAGATGACGGGACGGCCGGTGGTGTGCATGGCGCGGACGAGCATCTGCTGCACCTTGGGCAGTTCGATGTCCTGCTTGTCACCGCCTTCGCCCTCCATCTGTGCGGAGATGCCGCCGATCACGATGATGGCATCGGCTGCCTTCACCTCGTTGGCAAGGTCGGAGAAGTCGGCGAGGTTGCGCTCGCAGATGTCACCACGGAGCATGGCGAACTGTCCGTTGCCGTGACGGTATTCAATCTCTACATCGTAGGTCTTGCCGGCCTCGACGGGGAAGGACTTGTATTCGGGTTTCCGTCCGAAGCCGAAGAAACGGCGGCCACCGGCCTTGCCTTCTTCAACCACTTCACCGTTTACTTTTAATAGGTAGCCGTTGTCGGTGGTCAGCGTGTATTTCATCTCACCGGTGAAGGTGGAGGTGTACTGTCCGCTGATGCGAACAGAGAGGCTGTCGCGGCTCACACCCTGGGCAAAGCCCCAGGCGCCGAAGGTGGAGAAGTTGAGCTCGTTGTAGTAATCGGTCTTGGCTGGCTCGCCCTCGAGTTCGCGGTTGTTCCAGAACTCGACCTTCACGCCCTTACCGTCGTTGAAGTCCTGCAGGTGGTGGACGGTGGTATATTCGTCGTTCAGTTCACAGGCCTTGCGGTAGATAATCTTTGTGTTGGGCAGGGCAGCGCGGATGCCGTCGAGCAAAGAATGGGTATGGGCCTCGGTGGGTGTGCCTCCGTAGTTGCCGTTGAGCAGGGCGGCATCGTCGGCGTTAGGACCTACGACGGCGAGGGTCTTGATGGTCTTCGAGAGGGGCAGCACGTTGCCCTTGTTCTCGAGCAGCACCATCGACTCGCGGGCGGCCTGTGTGGCGAGGGCGTCGAAGGCCTCGCTGCTGATGACCTCGGGGCCGAGTTTTGCCCAGGGGATCATGTCGGCAGGATCGAACATACCGAGTTCGAAGCGGCCGGTAAGTGTCTTGCGCAGGTGCTGGTCGAGCAGCTTCTCTTCGATCATTCCCTTCTGCAGGGCTTCGGTGAGTACCATGAACACCTTGCCGCACTCGAGGTCGGTGCCGTTGAGCACAGCGTCGACTGAGGCGGAGAGACCGTCCTTATGGGTCTCGTGCTGGCCACGGTTGAAGAAGTTGTTGATGGCGTCGCAGTCGGTGAGCACGATGCCATCGTAACCCCACTTGTTGCGCAGGATGTCGATGAGCAGACGGTCGCTGGTGCAACAGGGCTTGCCCTCGAAGCGCTGGTAGGCGCACATCACCTCACGCACGTCGGCCTTCTTCACGAGCGCCTTGAAGGCGGGGAGGTAGGTCTCCCAGAGGTCGCGGTTGGTGGGCTCGACATTCATAGAGTGGCGCAGGGGCTCCGGACCGCTGTGTACGGCGTAGTGCTTGGCACAGGCGTGGGTCTTGAAATAGCGCGAGTCGTTGCCCTGCATGCCGAGAACGGTCTGCACACCGAGGACGGCGTTCATGTAGGGGTCTTCGCCGCAGGTCTCCTGACCGCGTCCCCAGCGGGGGTCACGGAAGATGTTCACGTTCGGGCACCAGAAGGTGAGTTCCGGGTTGCCGGGATAATAGACCACACCCATCGGCACGTTGAAGAGCTTGGGGTCGTTGTGGTCGGTACGGTTCCAGTTGGCACGGGCCTCGTCGCTCACGGCAGAGAACACGTCGTAGACCAGCTTCTCGCTGAAGGCGGCAGCCATGCCGATGGGCTGGGGGAAGACGGTATAGCCGCCCTGGCGCACACCGTGACAGGCCTCGCTCCACCAGTTGTAGGAGGGGATGCCGAGACGGTCGACGGAGATCGACTTGTTCATCATCAGACCAACTTTCTCCTCGGGCGTCAGCAATGAGATCAGGTTTTCCACACGCTCTGCCGTGGGCAGCTGTGGGTTCTGCCACGGGTACTTTTGCTGGGCCGGTGAAGCAACGGTCACCAAGGCCAGCAACGTCAGAAATAGAATTCTTTTCTTCATTTCAAATCAGATTTATTGAGTTTCTTTAAGTTTATCGGAATGTGATATAGTTGATTGCGGTGCAAAGATACAAAAAAAGGTGAAAAGTGAAGAGTGAAAAGTGAAAAAATTGCTGCCGCATGTAAAATTTCTCATTTCTCATTTCTCATTTCTCATTATTTTTTGTACCTTTGCAACCGATTTCAAAAGTTAACCCCTCGTCGGGGCTTCGCGTAAGCCCTGAGTGGACTGACAAGACGACGGCTTTCGGGTAGGGCTGGCATGGTACACAGGGAGAAGTATAACATTTTTAAAACAAGTCAATTATGGCAGAAATGAATTTCGGTGGCGTGATGGAAACTGTTGTCACCAGCAAGGAGTTCTCTTTGGAGAAAGCACGTGAAGTATTGAAAGATGAGACCATCGCCGTGATCGGTTATGGCGTACAGGGACCGGGTCAGGCCTGCAACCTGCGCGACAACGGATTCAACGTGATTGTCGGTCAGCGTCAGGGTAAGACCTACGACAAGGCTGTTGCCGACGGATGGGTGCCTGGTGTGACACTGTTCTCTATCGAGGAAGCCGCTGAGAAGGGTACTATCCTCTGCATGCTTCTGAGTGATGCTGGTCAGATTCAGCAGTGGCCCGTCATCAAGCAATATCTGAAGCCCGGCAAGACACTGTACTACAGCCACGGCTTCGCTATCAACTGGAGCGATCGCACGGGTGTGATCCCCCCGAAGGATGTCGACGTGATCATGGTGGCTCCGAAGGGTTCAGGTACCAGCCTCCGCACGATGTTCTGCGAGGGTCGCGGCCTGAACTGCTCATACGCCGTCTATCAGGACGCTACTGGCAAAGCCAAGGAGAAGACGCTCGCCTTCGGTATCGGTATCGGGGCCGGCTATATGTTCGAGACCACCTTCCAGCGTGAGGCTACCAGCGACCTGACTGGTGAGCGCGGCTCGCTGATGGGTGCCATACAGGGTCTGCTGCTGGCACAGTATGAGGTGCTCCGCGCGCACGGACACTCTCCCTCGGAGGCCTTCAACGAGACTGTCGAGGAACTGACTCAGAGCCTTGGCCCGCTCTTCGGCGCGAAGGGTATGGACTGGATGTATGCTAACTGCTCGACGACCGCTCAGCGCGGTGCCCTCGACTGGGCTCCCCGTTTCCACGATGCCATCAAGCCGGTGATGGAGTGGCTCTACTACTCGGTACAGACGGGTAACGAGGCTCAGATCACCATCGACGCCAACTCGAAGCCCGACTACCGCGCCGGACTGGAGAAGGAGCTCGAGGCTATGCGTAACCAGGAGATGTGGCGCGCCGGCGAGACCGTGCGTAAACTGCGTCCTGAGAATCAGGAGATATAATTTAGTTTATAGTTTATAGTTTATGGTTTATAGATGATTACTTCTAAAGGACTCAAAAAGGGCTTGCAGGGTAATCAACTATAAACCATA
>JAEEGK010011306.1_pt1 | contig 20425 bp, 11 predicted proteins | sample 8958771 | NCBI WGS metagenome assembly JAEEGK01 (sample SAMN16246547, study PRJNA631951) | gut metagenome | biome: gut microbiome; feature: rumen; material: SC-attached | host: Bos | place: Iran: Karaj | collected 2018-10
TATGCAGATCCTTTATTAGATATAATTGATAAAAAAGGTTATTGTCCATTTAGATTATTTAGAGAACATTGTACTTTAATTAATTCTTCCTTTGTTAAAGATTTAAAAAAATTAGGAAGAAATTTAAAAGATATTATCATTGTTGATAATTCACCTATTTCTTATGCTTTAAATCCTGATAATGGTTTACCTATTTTAAGCTGGTTTGATGATATGAAAGATAGAGAATTATTTAATTTTATTCCTATTCTAGAATTTCTAAGTGAAGTTTATGATGTTAGAGATTATATTAGGAAATTTGTTGTTAATGGAGAAATTAATTTTGAAAAAACTTTTAAAGATATTGAAGGAATTAAAAAAAAAGAAAAAGAAAAGGAAAAAGAAAAAGAAAAAAATAAAGAAATTCAAAATGAAAACAATAATTTAGATAATAATAATCCTTGTACTAATAAGGTTACTAATGTTATTTATTGTGATAAGGAAAAAAATGAAAAGAATTTGATTAGGAATGAAGGTGTTAAATATATTATTAAAAATGATAATAGAATTACTTTTAAGAATAATAAAAGGAAAGAAAGTCCTATTTTGCAAAATTTAATCACTCAACAAAATAATAATAATTTAAAATTTCATTATAGGAAAAATTCTTATCAATTGACTCAAACAACAACAAATAGAAAAAACAATTTTTTAAATACAGGATTTATTCAAAATATAAATACTGTAAGACTAAATAATAATATAATCCAAAATAATAAAGTTAATATAGTAGGAATAGATTTTTTAAAAATAAGTAAGAAAAAAAACCAATTAAAATATTCTAATATTCAAATAAATAATGAAAATAATAAAATAAATAATTTTCTTCATTCAACTTCTGCTCAAGAATTAAATAAAAAATTTAGACAAGGAAATAAACATTTTATAAACATTGAATTTCAACCTAAAAAATTTCATACTAAAAGTTTATCATATAATTTTGATAAGCCTATTCCTTCAATAAGACCAAATACAACTAAAAGAATAAATAATAATAAAGAAAAAAAAGGAAATTTGATGTTTGAAATAAATGAAATATATAATAAAGGTTTTAGTAAAAGTTCTAGAACAAATGATTCAAAAGGAAAATATAATTTATTCAATCCTTTAAGTGTTTCTAATGGTTTTAACTATTCAAATAAATTGTTAAATGATAAAATTTCTGGGAATTTATAATATATATTAAAAGAAATATTGGAAAAAATTTTATATAGAGAATATATATTATATTATTATTTTAAATTAAAAAAAGAAAAAAATAAAATTTAGTATAATTTAAAATTGTAAACTTTATATACTAAGAAAATATATTATTGTAACTATAAATATTATTTTGGAAAAAAATATTGAAATTTTAATTTTTGTTTTTATAATATACTAATATTATTATGATTTAAAAAATATTTATTGTATTATATAAAATGCTCTAATATTTTATCTTTATCTAACTTTATATATTTATATATTTTAGAGCACTGAATAACTTCATCCATTTGAACTCCACATACACCCTTTAAAGTTTTATTTAATTGAGAAACATCTTTTCCAAATTTATTATTATTTATACATAAATCAACTTCACTTAAATAAACGTAACATAATCTATTCATTGAACTTGTTTCATCATAACAATCTTCAACTGCTTTATTTTCATATACACATTTATCATATTTTAAATTAGTTTTTAAACATTCTGTAAAAAGATTTATATTTTTTAAACAAATTTTTTCTGGGTTTAAATTTACAAAATTATTCTTTTCAAAAGCATTTATTGTGTAAATATAATTTAATATAAATATTACAAATATTCCTATTAAAAACAGTAAGTATAAGAAACAAAATTTTAATTTTGGAAAATCTATTAAACAATTATAAGGAAGTATTTTTTGACATTTTTGAATATTATTTTGATTAAAAGTAGTAGAATTATTTGGCATAACAACAAATTTATTTCCTTTCATATTATAAATTATTTAAAAATATTATTTTTTATCTTAAAATATGTTTTTAAAAATCAAAAACATAAAAGATAATTTTTAAAATGCTAAGTTAACTTATTCTTCATATTTATAATTTATTCATTATTCCTTATTTTTAAGAGAATAATATTTGATAAAGAAAAAATTAAAATATCTAATGATAAATTAATTCACGAAAAAATTTTATAACTATTTATTCAATTATAATTTATTATTTATTAAAATCAACAATTAAATTTATTTTTACAAATTTTTAATTCAATAATAATTAATTTATTTATCAAATTAAATTGATAACAATTAAAGAAAAATGAGAAATAATTTACCAAATGAAATAAAACAACAAATATCAAATTCATCATCAAAAATATTAAAATCTTTTAAACCTTCAAAATATAATTTTCCAAAAGATTTAAATTTACTTAAAACACTTTCAGAAATGAAAAAAGAAATAAAACAAACTTTTCATTTAACCCAAAAAAAAATTGAATTAAAAAACTCAGATTTAATAATAAGAAAAGATTTAATACATCAAATGAAACATTTTATAAATAAATATAGATTAAACCCAAATACATTATATTTCTCAGTTTATATTATGGATAAATTATTATCAAAAAATATAAATTTAAATTTAGAAATAATTGCTTTTGCAAGTTTATTACTCTCTGTTAAATTTAATGATATTGATGGTAAAATACCTCCTTTAAATATATTTAAAAAAGAAATAATTTCATCTTATAATTTATCAAAAAAAGATTTAATTAATATTGAAATAGAATGTTTAAATAATTTAAATTATAATTTGTCTCAAACTCAACCTTTAAATTTTATAAACATGCTTTTATTAAATGGAATTATTTTTAACAATGATTTAAATTTAACTTCATTGGATGAAAAAAGAAAAATGTTTTATGCATCTGTTTATTTGAAACCAATTGAAATTTATGAAGAAATTATTTTATTAAGTCCTGATTATTTTCAATATAATCCTATATATTTATCTTGTGGATGTATTGCTCTTTCAAGAGAATTATATGATTTAAATCCTTGGAATCCTATTTTTGAAAACTTTTTTAGAATTTCCTTTAAAGATTTTAATAATGTTTATAATTTCATTAAATCCAAGCATAAGGAATATAGAAGTGAAATGAATAAGAAAAAAATGATAGAATTAGAAAAAGAAAAGGAAAAGGAAAAAGAATATGATATAATTAATATTAATAAAGAAATATCTTTAATTAAAGAAAAATCATCTTATAATCATTATACAGATAGTTTAATTCATAAAAGAATGTCAACAATGAATAATAATATATCAAATATATCAAATCTTTCAAGTAATATAGCATTCAATATTTTATATAAATATTCTTTGAAAAATGATTCAATAAAAAATTTAACTAATTCATATTTGTTTAGATCTAATTTATTTGATATGAATTTTGAAAATAAAAATAATAAATTTTTAAAAACCAAAAATTTAGAAAGAGAATTAAATGAATCAAATAGTTCTACAGAAGCTTCTGCTAATAATACTACAAGAAACGATATTTATAACAACAATAAATTATTTTTAAGCTATAAAAAAATTAATAATAAAAAAATTAAGGATTATTTTACTTTTAGTGATTATTATAAAAATAAATATAATTCTGATAATAAATTAATGAATAAAAAAAAGTTTTATAATGATATATCTTATCAAAATATTAGATTAAATCAATTAACTGATTCTAAAAAAGATTTATTTTTAAATAAATCAAAATTAAATTTGGTTAAAATGGGTTCTTTTTCATATAGTAAATATAATTCAAATAAAATAAATTTTATAAATGATTCTCATCCATCAAATAATTATCTTCAAAATTCAATTTCTCTTTATAATAGTTATGAAATGAATACTATAAGTTCTTTTCAACTTAAAAATGATTATAAAACTTTAAAAACTTTTAATAATCAATCTTCTAGTTCAATTGATTGTAAAAAACCAATCAGAAATAACAGATATAATTCCCTTCTTGGGAATATTAAAAATATTTAATAACATATATGTAAATTTTCATTTAATGTAATTAATTATTCTATTTTTTCATAAACTTGTAAAACCATTTTTTTCAATATTTTACATATTTTATATATAAACCTTTAGAAAAAAAATATATAAAATAAAACAAATATTAAAATAAAAAAAGTAATAAAAATACAAATTAAAAAAAATATCAAAAAAAAAAAATTTAAAATAAAAAATGGAACCATCATCTGAATCAAAAGAGAATCCATTATATAAAATGGATCCTCCTCGTAAATTAGAAACATATCCAATGTATATAGACCTTCCAGTGATAGGTGAAGGAGTACGTAAGTTTGTAGAATATAGTTTAATGGGAACAGATATCCAAGAGACATTAAAGCGTCGATACAGTGACTTCTTTGCATTACACGAGAAGCTTCTTGAACGATGGCCTGGAATATATGTTCCAAATATTCCCCCAAAAGTAGCGATTGGAAATTTAGATGCTGATATAATTGCTTATAGAATAAGATTACTTAATAGATTTTGCTTAGAATTATCTAATTTTAAATATTTATATGAAAGTGAAGAATGTAAATTATTTCAAAGTAATACTCCTGATATTGCTAAAGTTATTGAAAAATTACCTAAATTAACTTATAAACAAATGTTAGATAATTATAAAATGGCTTTTCCTGATTATAATGAAAGTTATGATATTTTAGTTGGTAAAGGAAAAATTAATGAATTTTTGGCTTTTATGAAAAAAACTTTAATTAATTTAAAAAATTTTCATGAAACAATTTCTAAAACAGTTGAAAAAAGAGAATCTGAAATTGAAAAATATATTGAATTAATTAAAAATTTCAAAGAATATGAAAGTAATAATATTTTATCTTATTCAAATGAAGAAGAAAAATTAGTATTTGCAAATTCAAATAATAATTTAATAACAGAAAAAATGGATAAATTAAAAGATTTACTTTTAAATCCTTATGTTATTTTAGAAATTTGGATTGAAGAAGAAAAATTAGATATTGAAGCAATGATTAATGTTATTGGAAGTTTAAATAAATTACAAGAAAATTTAGATAAATTAAATCAAAAAAATGATTCTCTTGATTTAGAACTTAAAAAAACTGAATCTGGACAACCAAGTTTTTTCAAAAAATTATTTAAAAAAAAAGAAGAAATTATTACTGATATTTCTAAAGAAAAAGAAAATAATGAAGATAATATTCAAAATTTAAGTGATTTAATTAAAATTGCTACTTATGCTTTAGAAAATTATATTCAACAATTTAGACAAGATAAAGTTGATAATTACTTTAGACATTTAAAAATTTTTATTCTTCTTCAAAGAAAAAATGATAAAAATATTACAGGATTATGGGCTGATGTTAAACAAAGTCTTAGTCAAGTTCCTTTGTCTTAAGTTTTTCTTTTTACTATTTAAAAATTAGTTTAAAAAATATTTAAAAAAATGGAAATTTTAAAAAAGTGTTTTAACATCTTATATTTTTTTTTGTTTTTTTTATATTTACATTAACAATACAAATTTTATTTAATTAAATAATTATTTTTTTCTATTTCTTTGATTTTAACTTTTTAATAAATACGTTAATTAATATATTTTCTTTGAAGAATTTATATTATTTAATTAATAAATAATATTCTGTTATTTACATTCATTATATTAATTTATATGAAAAAAATTAAAAATTACATTAATTAAAAACTTTTCTAATTTGATTCACAGGAGTTTTAGATCTAATAAATGTATTAGGAATTTTACATATATTTTCTTCAGTATTATTTTTACTTTTATTTAAATTTAATTTTCTTGATTTAGTAAAATTTGTATTTATTTTAGGTAAAATATAAGAATTATTATTTTTTAATTTCTCAATTTTCATATTTAAATTTTTTGAACGTGATTTTTTTTGTGAAACAGAAGTTCTTATTATTGGGAAAATATAAAATTTTTCTTTTTTTAGAAGATTAATTTTATGAATTTTATCATTTTGTTTTATTTGTATTTTTCTTATTTTATCTATTTGTTTCATTTTATTTAATCTTTCTAAATTTATAATTTCTCTATATTTATCTTCAATAAATTGAATTAAATGAACTAAAGAATCTATTTTATTTTTTTGATTTTTAATTAAATTACAATATAAATTTTTCTCCTTATTATAATTCAATTCTATTTCTTTTAATTTTTCTTTTTGAGATTCTATTTCATTATTATTGTTTTTTTTAATATTTTCTGCAGACATATTTTTTTTATTTAATTCTCTTTTATAATCAATATTGTCTTTTATAAGTCTTATATTTTTTTCTAAATTATTTATATCTTTATTTATTTTTTTTAAAGTCTTTTCTCCTTCTTTTTCTTCTATTCTTTTTAATTTTAATTCTTCTTTTTTAATATTAATTTCTTCTTTAAATTTTTTTATAATAATCCCTTCTTCATTATTTAATAAAAGATGATTATAATTTTCATCATTATTTTTTTTAACTTTTTCAAGTATTTCATTTTCTTTATTTAAATTATATAAAATTTCTCTCTTTTTTTTTATTTCATTGTTTAAATGAGAAAGACTAAAAATTTCTGCTTTATTATTATTATAAAAAATAAATTTAGATTCTTCTTCGATTTTTGAAATTTTTTTCTTAAGGAGAGAATTACTTTCTTGATAAATTGAAATTTGCTGTTTTAATGGTAAATCATTTAATATTAAATTATTTTCTAAATAATGTAATTCTTTATCTAAATTAATATTACTTTTAAGTTTTTCAAGAGCATTTTTTTTCTTTATTAAATTTCCTATTTTTAAAAGAGCCATTCTTATTTGATTTTTAAATTCACTATTCATTTTTTTAAGTTCTTGAATGTTGTTAGTTTTCATTTTTTAAATTTCAAAAAATAATTTATTAAAAATCATCAGTGAAAATTTTCAATAATAATAATATATTAAAAAAATTAAAACCCCAAAAAATAAAAATTAAAAAATTTAAATTTAATAAAAATATGTCAAGACCATTATCAGGAAAAAAAGAATTAAGTAAAAGTCAATCTAAAATAATAATAATAAAAAAAGATAGAATAAATAGTGCCAAAGCAAAAGGAAGTACATTAACAGTTGAACAAGGAGCATATAAAGTACAATATAATATGGGTTTGAATAGTCAAAATTTAAATAAAGATAAAATAGATATTACATTAAAAAATATAGAAAAATCAGTTGAAATATATAAAAATAATAAAAAAAATTCAAAAGAAATTCCAGATTTTTATAAATTAAAAACAAATTCAAATGAATTAAATGAGGAAAATAATAATATTCATTTAATTGAAAATGAAACACCAAAAGATAAAAATTCAGAAAAAGATGAAAAAAATGAAAAAGAAAATAATTCAAATAATACAATTGATGATGAAAAAACAATAAAAAAAACAAATCAAAATGTTAAATTACAAATGTATAATAATAAAAATAATCCATTTAATGAAGAAAAAAATTCAAAAAAAGAAATACAAATTCCTCAGTATATAATATATAATTCAGGAAATGATTCTTATAGTGAAGAAGATAATGAACGATATGAAAGATGTTTAATATGTGAAAGAAAGATCCTTTATACTAATATATTTTCTTGCCAAAGTAAAAATCATAAAATATGTAGAAGATGTGTAAAAAATTATTATGAAGATCTAATAGAACAAGGAGAAAGAAAAATTAAATGTCCAATTTTTTATTGTGATTCTCCTTTTGATAAATTACTATTAAAGAATATAATAAGTATTCATCATTATAATTTATTAGATGGAAAACCAAATAAGATTACTCAATTAACATCATATCATTTAAAAGAAAATTATAATTCAATTTATGATGAAAAAGAAACTTTAAAATTATATACAAAAAGACATGTTTTAGATATAAATTCAAATCAAAATTTTTTTATGTTTAACAAAGCAAAAAATCAATTTTGTTCAAAATGTAATGAAAGTTCTTTGTTCAGTAAAATTGGAGGTCACTTTATTAAATGTTTAAATTGCTTTCATAGAATATGTAAATATTGTTTAAAAGAATTCGATGAATTTCATATGGATATTGCTTATGAAGATCATTGTAAAGTTTATTATCGATTAGAAAATGAGAACATTGAAAAGAATTCATGTATATTTGAATTTTTAATTCAATTGTTTTTTATCATTGCTAGTTTTTCTTTTTTGTTTGTTGGAAGTTTTAAATATTTTAAATTGTTTTTTCAAAAGATTTTTTGTGTTAAAAATTATGATTCTTGGTATTTTTGGATTTTTGTTTATTTTTTTACTATTATATTTTTTATTTGCTCTATTCCTTTTTTACTAATTGGATTCCCTTATTTTCCAATTTTTGTTGCGATTTTTAATTAATGATATTTTTATTTATTTTTTTTTTCTTTTTTAATATTTTAATTCTATTTAGATAAATTGTAATTTTTTTTTTATTTTTTTAATCAATGAATGGAATATTTTTTTTTTAATTTTTTAATCAATGAATGGAATATTTATTTTTATATTTTATTTGATTAAATTTTGTTATTCAATCAGATATAACATTATAATTAGTAATGAAGCAAATAAAATTAATGAAGATATTACTATTTTCCAAGGTCAATATAAAACTTTATATGCAAATGTATTTATTCAAGATAATAACTTAGATAATAAAGATTTTTTAACTCCAACTTATAATGTAATTTTTTTGAATGATTCAACCCCTTTTAAATTATTAAATAATAATTTTACAATAGATATAACAGAAGGAAATATTTTTCCTTTTGAAATTGGGATTCCATGTGAGGCAAAAATTGACTTAAATAAAAATTATACAATTAAATTAAATTCTTCAAATGAAAATTTCACAATAGAAGAATTTACAATTAAAATTAAGAAGGAAACACCAGATTTACAATTAAATATATATAAATATAGAGCAAGTACTTCTGAATATATAATCTTATATTCTGAATCAAAAAGTATTAAAAATATAGATGGTATAAATTTAACATTTTCAGATATTTCATCAAGAAATAATATTTCTTTTAATATTTCACCTTATAAAAAAAATCAACTTTCATTATTTAAATTTAATTATTCAAATTTTAATATTTTAAGTGATAACACTTGTTTCAAAAATATTTCTAATATATCAATTGATAGACAATATTATAGAGATAATGTAAATTTTTCTTCATTTGAAGGAATTTTTCTTCAAAATTCTATATTAAGTATGAGAGTTGAAAATAGTACAATAATAAATTCTTTGAATATTTCAATAAATCTTGATTTTAATTATTTATTTTTATTTTGTTCTTTAATTGATATTGATAAAGAATTTCCAAATAAAACAGATATAATTTCTCAGAATGAAAGTAAAGAATATCATAATTTTTTTAAATTTCAAAATTATTCAACTGAAAAAAGTTTTATATTTTTTGATAATTTAGATATGTATAAAGAATATAAATTAAAATGTTTTTTTAATTTTACAACATCAAAAAATTTACAAAATTCTCTTACTTTTGGTGATTTTCCTGGATCTAATTTTCGTATTAAACTTAAACCAAAATATTATAATAATATTAATCCAACAAATTGTATTAATTTTAAATTTGAAGATTTGGATTATGAAGAAGAAAAAAATTTTACAAATATAATTATTAATTATTGTCACAATTATTTTTTTTATTACGCTCAGAAAATTTGGAATAAATGTATAAAAAGACAATTCGAAAATAATTTGGGAATTTGTGTCATTGCCAAAAATAATAATACTAAAGATAATAATTTTGAAAACATATTTAATACTTTTATTGATTCAATCAATTCTACAGAAAAACTTAAAAAATTATCTATATCAGATAATATCACAAATAAATTCAAAGATTATTCTTTAGAAAATGATAATGAAGAACCAAAAAAAGAGAATTATTTATTTTCAGATTATAGTTTGAATAATAATACAATAAAATTTAAATCTAAAAATAACAAAAACACAAGTTCTCAATGCTATTATAAATTATCAAATAAAATTATTGAAGAAATAGAATTTTCAAAAAATAATTCATATATTATTATAAATGATAAACTAAATGAATATTCAATAGATATTCCTTCAGAATTTAATCAAGGTGATATTACCATTAATTTAATATTTCAATGTTATAATTTACCAAATTTCATTTATCATTATCTTCATTCATCATTTATAGTGTTTCAAATAACGAATAAAAAATTAATATCATCAAATTTTGCTTTGTTTCCAAATTGCAATGATTCAAAAAATCAATATTTACCTCAATGCTTTAATAGACTTTTAAAAACAAGTTTAATTTCTATTAACATAGTTAATACATTGAATTTAAGAATTAATAAATCTGAAATCATGGATTTTCAAAACAAAACAGATAACTTATATTTAGCAATTAATTACATAAAAGAATATATAAATAAAAACGAAAAAAAAACAACTGATTCTGGAATTTCAAAATTTTTTAAGATGGTTTCAGATTTTTTATATATGTTAAAATGTAGAGATTATATTAATTATGAATATTGTCAAAAAGAAAAACAAATGATAACAGAAAAAATAACAAATTTATTTAATGAACTTTTTCCAACAAATCAACCAAAAAAAAAAATATATTTTTTCCCCAGAAAATTTTTTTCATTTTTTTATTTTACATTAAATTCAGATTCTTTTTCAAAGGAAACAACATTAAAATTAATTACAATAATAAAAAATATATTTAATTATGATAAAAGTGAAATGAATTCTTATTCAGAAATATTTGTGTCAAGAATATATTTTTCTTCAATCAATAATTTAATTTCATCAGTAATATTTTCTCAATTAATAGAAAATAATTTTGAATTTGATGAAAATAACTTAATTAAAAATGATATAATTCCTTTAATTTCTCATCTTTTAAAAAAATTGTGTGTTTTATTTATTTATCCTTCTTCTATCAGAGTTGAAAAAGAATATTTTCTTTCATTTGATAATTATGATTATATAGTTATAGTTTCTCAAAATTTAAATACTATTAATTATTTAGATGAAAATGTTAATGTTACTTTTAATGCAGGATTTAAAACTAAGAGTAAACATTATTGTTTTGTAAAATTTAAAAATTATCCTCTTTTTAATTATAAAAAGAAAAATGAATTTTATAATAAAGTTTATCAATTAAGTTATAAAGAAGAAAAAAACGATAATAACATTTATGCTATGCTTCCATTCACTTATGGATTTAGATTTGAATTTAATAATGTTAAAAAAAGTAATCAATATTGTTATTATTTTGGTTATCTTAAAGATTTTATGGAAAATTATCCTTCTAATGTTCGATTTACTTCTTCTGAAGTTATTACTATAAGAAATGATAAAGACAAAAATAAAGTATCTTGTCAATCTTTACAATTTGGTGATGTTACAATTGGAAAAAATAATATTAATGGGATAATATTATATGAAAATTCATTAGGAATTTATAATATTATAATTTTTATAATATTATTAATACTTTTAATAGCTATTTTTGTTATTTTAATTTTCCAAAAAAAAAAGAATGTGGAAATTGAAAAAAAGAATGCTACTTTTTATTCTATTAATTCAATGTTAGCTGACGAATAATATTTAAAAATATATTTATAAATAAACATTTGAATATTTATTATTATTGAAATAATATATAATTTTCTGATATATTAAAATAAAAAAAAAATTTTAAAAGAAAATAAATTTAAAAATTAAAGAATCTAATTACTACTACTACTTAAATTATCAAATTGAGGATTACATTTATCTAACATAGAAAGATCAACAAACTGTCCATATTGAGCAAAACTATTATTAAAATTTAAAATATTAATTTTATCAGGATTTTCATCAATGCTATCATCACTAGAATAATCATTACTATTATATTTATCATTATCTTCATTATCACCTTCATAAATTTCTTCATCACTAGAATAAATATATCTATTATTATCATCATCATCACTTTCCTTAATATTAATATTTAAATTATTTTGTATCATATTGATTTTCTCAATTTCCCATTCACTTAACTTATAATCAAAATTGCTTTCCATTTTTAACCAAGGATGAGATAACATTGTTTTAGCAGAAGCTCTTTTTTCAGGATAATATTCTAACATAGGTAATAAAAAATCACTTAAAGCATTAGCTTCATTTTCTTTAATATGATATTTTTTAAATAAAACTTTTTTTAAAGGATAATATTGTAAACCTTGAATTCTTTTTAATTTCCCATCTTTACTAAAATATTTATAAGATTCAGAACCACTTAAAGCAAATTTTTTTGGCATTTTTCCTAATAATTCAATAAATTGAGCTAAATGATCATCATTTTTAATATAATTATCTCCTTTTCTAGGTTCAAATAAATAATCACCTGTAATCAATTCAAATATTATACAAGCAAAAGACCATATATCACAACTTTCATTATAATTTATTCCTAATATTACTTCTGGAGATCTATATTGTCTTGTTTGTATACATGTTGAATAATGTTTATTTATATAACATGCATTTCCCATATCACATATTTTTACTTTTATTTTATTATTTATTTCAATTCCTTTTTTGTTCATTTTTTCCTTTAATGTTTTATATACTAATAATTTTTGCTCTTCTGTTTTTGCTTCTTTTAACATTTTATTACGTAATATTATTTCCTTTCTATAATTTATGTTTGTTAATAATTTCTTTCTTTCTTTTTTATAATTACTTATTTGATTACTATAATTTTTTATTTCATCATAAAAATGATCTTTATTTTCATTTTCTTCTTCTTCATCTTCATCTTTCCAATTATTTTTTAATATTAATTTTGGTAAACTTAATGAACGAGGTCTTTCTATTAATTCATCTATATTATAATTATTAATATCTATATCACCTTCTATTTTTTCCTGTAATAATTCATTTTTTTTCTTTGCCATTATTTCTATTATTTGCTTATCAATTTCTTCTTTTGATAAACCTTGTTTTTCTAATTTTTTAATTTGTTTTTTTTTATATTTTTGATTTTTTTTCTTTAATTTTTTCCCAGTTGTATTATTTCTTTGATTATTATTATCAGTGGAACTAGAATCATTATCATCATTTTTTTTGTTGGAATTACTTTTTTTCATTTTTTTATTCTTAAGTTTAGAAACATCAAAATAACCATTTTCATTAATATCTTTTAATTCATTTTCAGTTAAGCAAACTAATATATTTTCAGGTTTTAAATCAGTGTGAATAACACCACAAATTCTATGTAAAAAATCTAATCCAATTAAAATTTGTTTTGCAATTATTCTAACATAAGGAATAGGAATTCCTTTATAATTATATCTTTTAATAATTTCTAATAAACTAACTCCCATAATTTCAAAAACCAAACAAAAATGTTTTCCATTTTGTCCATGATAAATAAAGCTATTTAATAATTGGCAAATATTACTATGATCTTTTTTAATTCCATTTTTAATTTTTTGAGGTTCATCTTTATAATAATTAATTAAGCTATTAACCCATTCTTTATCGAAATTATGTTTTTCTAATTCTAATAATATTTCAACTTCATCATAAGCAGCATCAATATATTGTTGTGCACTTTTTTGAATTTTAATAGCAACATAATTATTATATTTAACATCTAAAGCTAGCCAACAAGTTGAAAAATGACCAAAACCTAATTTTTGCATTATTATATATCTATCTAATAATATTTCTCCTACATGAACTGGATGATAACCATTTATTTTATAATCACTTAATCCTTCATCTTCACTATTTTCTGAATCTGTATATTTTGGTAAATTTACTTGTTTTTGATTGTAATATGTAAAATTTAAAGGATTTTTTATTTGATATGACATTTGCTTCTTTTCTTCTTTCTTTGGAGATGATATTTCGGGCAAATATTCATCTATATTTACTATTGTTTCACTTTTCTTCTGAGGATTCTTGTTCTGACGTTTCTTGTTTTTTTCTATTATGGTTTTTTAAACTTTTTAACAATTTATAATTGTTGTAAGGTTATTAAATAAGGTTTTTTACTTTTGTTTTTATTTTTTGGGTTCATTTTTAGAATTTTTTTAAGTTAAATTTTATATATGAATATATAAATTATTTATATTAAGATTTACATTTCCCAAAAATTTAAAAAATTTTTATTTATCAGTTAAAGCTTTGATATAACCAATCCAAAACATTTCCTTTTTTCAATAATTCTCTCATCTGGATAATTCATATCATTCAAAACTAAAATAGGGACAAAAATGATATTTTTATCTGCAAAAATATTCGTTACTTCATGTATAATATTTTAATAAATTTTTAGTAGGTGAAAATAAAATATCATTATAATTCTTAGGTCTCCTAAAAAATTCACTTTTCCATAAATGCCTACTCTTTTTTATTATATTAAAGATAATTTATTATAATCTACATCATTTTTAAATTCTTTTGTATCATTTACTCATATATTTATATTTCTTATTGAACTTCCTATCATTTTTAAATAATCTTCTTCAAATATATATTTTTTTCTTTTTGTTAATCAAACAAATTTAAATGGCTATTACCCATGAATTAATATATTTAAAATATAAAATTCATTAATATAATTGAATTGAAAATAATTATTATTCAATTAGAAAATTTAAAATAAATAAACTCATTATTTAATAATAAATAAATATAATAATAAAAATCCAATTCTATTTTTCCTCCTAATATAGTTTTAAATTCTATATTTCTTGAAACTATAATCAAATCTTATTTAAATATAATATTTCTTATATCAATAAAATATTTGATAATAATCAATTAACGTTTTTTTCTTCTTATAATGACTTTAAACACTTCAATTTTTTCAATAAAAAAATTGTTCAGTCCTTTTGTACATAAATAATCTTTGTCATCATAAAATTCATGACAATACATTCCTCCAGTATTACCATAAGTCCATAATTGAGGATGTTCGTTATTTCCTCCAAAAAATGGACCAAAATCTTCATGACAAAAAATTGATTTATCAGGAATTTTAGTTCTAAATTTTTTTTTAAAATTTAATGAAAAAATAAAAGCATGCTTATCATATTTTTCATTACTTTTAGTATCAAAAGATACACTTGCATATCCACCTAATCTAATATTAGTATTATTATCTTTTCCATTTTCATTTTCCTTTTCTTTTATTTTTAATAAAGTCAAAGTTGCTCCTATATTATCACATTCTTCATGAAATTTTTCACATTTTATATTGTTATACATTTTGAATTTTAATTTAAACTGTACATTAAAAAATTTTGGGAAACAATTTAATAGAAAATCTTTTTCAGATTCTAATAAAATTTCACTTTCAATATTTAAATCCCTTTTAACATAAAAATTAAATCTTGGATAATAAGAAGATTTATTAATATCTTGTTTATTATTAAATCCTCTATTATTTATAGGAGATTTTGATAATCCCTTTTTAGTTTTTGGAGTTTCAAGAAAATTAATAAATTTATCATAATCATCTTCTTCATCATCTTCTTCATCATCATCATCATTACTAATTTCTTTGTAACTATCATTTCCATCATCTTTATCACTTTGATTATTATTGTCAATACTATTCGATAACATTGATGAATCTAAAAGCTCTGCTAATGATTTTTTCTTATTTTTTCCTTTTTCTTTTAAATATAATTGTTTCCAATAATTAATTTGGTTATTTTTACATTTTTCCATGGTATGATATTTTTTGTTTTTATAAGGAAATTCTTGTGAACATTCTTTACATTTAATAATTCTCATTTCACATTCTTTTTTTTTATGAATAATTAAATTTTTATTTTTAACTTGAATTTTACATAAAGGGCAAGGAACAAATTGTTCAGCACATTTACTTTCATGTTTTTCTTTTTCATAATATTTAATATCAATTGAACAATATTTACATTTTTTATTAGAATAACCACAAATTTTTGCATGTTCAATACATTCTTTTTTGCCAGAAATAACTTTTTTACAAGTTAAACATAAAAAATCTGAATAAACGCATTTTAATAAATGTTCTTTATATTCTTTTACTTTTTTTTTTGGACAAAGATCTGAATTTATACAATTTACTTTTATTTCTTGTATAACTCTTAATAATGTTTTATCCATTTTTTTTGGAATAAATTTACTTTCACATAACAAACATTCTTTTATATCTTTACTACAATCTTCACATATTAGATATTCACAATTAGAACATTGAACTGAATTTAATGAAAATAAAGAACATTTTAAACAATGAATTTGCTCTCCTATATCTTTACATTCTTCAATAAAATTTTGTGGATTTATTTTATTTAATTGATTTTGATTTACTGTCAATTCAAATAAAACATTGAATTTGTCTTTTATTTCAGATTCAATTGATAAAGATATAAAAGAATTCGACATTTTTTAATAAATAGACTTTAATTTTTATTATTTAATTTTTTATTTTTCTATTATAAATTTATTTTCAATTAGTTTTTAAAAAATTTTAAATGAATTATTTTTTATTTATTTAAAATTATGAAAAATTTATATATAAATTATTATATATTTAATTATATTTCTAAATATCTAAAAGTTAAAATTTATTTTCAATGACTGAGCCATTCACATTATTCAATTATATTTTTATTTTTAATAAACTGATAAATGTCATTAATGAACAAAAATCGAATTAATAATCTCAAAACAAAAAAACCAAATAGTGAAAATAAAAATAATAATAAAGAAATATTAACTTTAAAAGCAAATAATTACCAAAATAAAGAAATAGAAAATAATGATACAAATGATAATTCAAATTGTAATGAACATTCGATATTAAATAAAAAAAACAACTCAAAAAATGATTCAAAAAATAATATTAAATCATTAACCCAATATACTGAAATTAAATTAATAAACGATGAAAATCAACTTGATGATGATTTAAAAGAATATAAATCAAAAAATTCCCATTTATTTGAACACCCAAACAATGAAGAAGAAAAAGAAAAAGAAGAAAATAAAGTATTAAAAAATCTTATAAGAGAAGCATTAACCAATGAGAAAATAAATAATAAAGAAAAAAATAAAAATAATTTAAAAGAAGATATAGCATATCAAATAATAAATAATAATATAAATCCTTTAGAAATAATAGAAAAATTATATATATATAATCCAGAAAGAAATATAAAAACTGAAAAAGACATAGATTTCATATTTAACACTCCATTAAAATCAAATGGAAAAACATTAATATATATTTCTGTTCAAGAAGGAAAAAAAGAAATATTACAATATTTTTTAGATAAAGGTTTAAATCCTAAAATTTCTTCTTTTGTTGATAATATTGAAGAAACTCCTCTTGAATGTGCTTGTAGATGGAATTATATTAAAATAATTGATTTATTGCTTGAAAAAGAATATTTTAATAAAAAAGAAATTGTTAAAGCTTTGAAAATTAAAGGAATATCTAATCAAGTTTCTTTAATTTTAAAAAATTATTTAAAACAAAAAAGTCAAGTTTTTTGTTTTTGTTAAAATTATAATATTTTTTAACATTATTTGACTCATATTAAATAATTAATTAATTTCTAATTATTTTTTTAAGATATAAATTACTTTTTTTTTAGATTTTTTCACATTTTGTTTATTAAAAAATAATATAAATGAGTTCAGAATACAAAAAAGTTAAAACTTCAGATTTTATAAATGATATTGTTGAAAAGAAATTTTACATGGAAAGAAAATTTAAAATTCCCGAAACTTTTAATCAAGATTTTATAAAAAATTTTATCCATGATAAAGAAGACTGTATTAATGTTGAATTAGAAGATGAAGAACCTATAGATGATAATAACAAAGCAGTATTTTTCGAATCAATAATTAACAAACAAAATATTGAACCTTATTATATGTTTTCAGAAGTTTCTGGAAGAGAAATCTCTAATTTGGTCAAAGCTATAATTAGAGAAAATATTTAAATATTCAAAATAATCTTGTACTTTATCGGTCTTTAACTATCATGAATATATGAACAGAAATATAAATATATATATATTAACGAAAATATAATAAAAATATTTTATATTTTTATTCCTAGAATTATAAATTTTAATATTTATAATTCATAATGAAATTAATGTATATAATTTAATTTATTTGATAAAATAATATGTATAAAATATATGTAAACATCAATTTATAATTTTTTATTCAATATTATTCAATTATTTATATTTGAATATAATTATTTAAATGTTAAAAAAATTAAAAATATTAACCAATAGATTAATCTCTAAAATATATTAATTTCAATATAAAAATTAATTAATCAAAAGAATTATTAAAGAAATTTTTAACTTCTAAATCAATTAATTATTGAATAATTTCTCATTCAAATTTAAATATTTGATTAATAATATTAGTAAAAAAATAAAAAATTATTTTGTTATTAAATTGCTTTATTGAAAAGGGAAATTGAAAATAAAAATTCCATATAATCTTAAAGAAAAAATTTTTAAAAATTAATTATTTTATAGATAAATATTCTCCTAAATAAAATATATTTAATATAGAATTCTATTAATTATTTTTTATTTTTTTATGATTATATTTTTATTTTAATTATTAATAATTGTTTTTATTTATTATTGTGAAATCATTTGCTGATAAATTTTTGTAAATTCCTGAAAAAATACATTAAAATATATTTTTTCATATTATATACAATAGTAAATTTCTAATAAAAAAAATAAAATGTCAAGAAATAACTTTTTTGACAAATTTGAGCAAGCAAATTTTATTGTATATTACCAAATATTTTCAACTTTTGATACATCTCCATTATTTTCATTAGTATTAGCAATCTTAGATATAGTTCAATTATTTTCTTTTTCATTTTCACCAAAAGTAAAATTTAATAAAATTTAATTCAATTAGTTTTCAAATCAATGGGGAGATACAAAAATATATAAGATAGTATCAGGCTTTACAAAATATTTTAGAATTATTTATTATGTAGAATCACAATTTAATCTATTAATTATAGTTTTATATATAATATATGCTACATTTTTTATTATATCAGGATTATATATTTACATTTTAATAATGAACTATTATGAAAAAAAGATTGAAGCAAATGTAAATGCTTTTTTTGGAATGTTTTTTTTTCTTTTACCTAGATTATTATATACTCCATTCCTTGGTAAAATATAATTTTAATATAATTATAGAAATAAATTTAGGTATTTTAATATGTGATGAAAAAAATGCTTTATTAGATAATGGATTTAAATGTTATAAAGGGAAACATATGATTTATGTAATATTAAGTGTTATTAATGTGATATTATTAATTATAATTACTTTTTCTTCTGTTTGTCTTTGTTTTGCAAGAAATGAAAATAGATCTGTTTCAACAATAAGACATCTTATTATTAATCCTTTACAAGCTTTATTTTTTTCAAGGACTTCTTTTTCTACTTTTAATGCCTTGATTGAAATAAAAGATTATAAAACATTATATAGTTATATACTTGTTTTAGGTAGCTTCTTTATTTTCTTTTTTTTCCTTATTGAAGATTTATATGTTTCAACAAGTGAAATTGAAAGAACTTTTTATTTAAATTCCAGTCTTGTTTTTTTGAATTCTTGTATTTTTTTATTATTAGGAAATATATTCCAAAAAAAAAATATTTATGGATTATTTGGGGGATTTATTGTTAGTTCTTTTATTTCAGTATTTGTAGTTTTATCTGTTTCAAAAAATTTTAAAAAAATAAGTTTAAAAACTCAAATTAGTAAATATTCTGATTCAACTTTATATTTCCAATTACATTTAATTTTACATTCTATTAAAGATAAAAATTCTGATAGAGTTGAAATGATGAAATTTATTAAATTTAATGAATTTTCTATAAATGATACTCAAAATTTTTGGATAGAACAAAAAAAAGAATATGCTCTTTTATTAAAAATTGAAACAATGTTAAAAAAAATAATAAATGATAGACCAAATAGTATACTTTTAAGAATAGGAATGTATAAATTATTATATTATTACCTTGGCAAGTATAAAGCAGCATATATATTATTATTTCTTTTATATGAAGATATATGTGAAAAAAACATTCAAGCTTCGATAGGAGAAAAATTTTATGTTTTTAGAATAAAAAAAGTTTTAGAAGAAAAAGGTTTAGAAAATGTAATAGATAAAACAGAAATATCAACAAGATATCAAATAAATAAATTTATAGGTAAAATATCAAAAGCAGCAGAATCATATT
>JAEEGK010011307.1_pt1 | contig 20424 bp, 16 predicted proteins | sample 8958771 | NCBI WGS metagenome assembly JAEEGK01 (sample SAMN16246547, study PRJNA631951) | gut metagenome | biome: gut microbiome; feature: rumen; material: SC-attached | host: Bos | place: Iran: Karaj | collected 2018-10
TTGGGGATTGGGCCCAATCCCCAATCCCCAATCCCCAATCCCCAATCCCCAATCCCCAATCCCCCTTAAGATGGTATTTGTTTTAAATATTAAATTATATTTATTTTTTAGTTTATAGAAATATTATAGTGATTATATTTTTAATATTATTTTATTAATATTAAAAACATATATTTCTTTTTTTTATTTTTTTAAGTGAAATGGAAAATGAGAAATTAAATGGAAATAAATTTTTAACTCTTTTAGGAGGTTGTTTTGCTGCTCTTGGAGCTTTATTTGTATATTTAATAAAATTTAATTTATATATTTTTTTATTAGGGAAAATTAGCTAGTGATGATATTGGATTTAAAGTATTATTAATTTCAAATTTAGAATATTATAATTCAAAAAATTATATGTATTGCTATTAGTTTAGTTTTTAATTCTCTAAATGTTAAACTTTTTTTAAAAGCTACTATAACTTTTGGAGGTACTTTGGCAAATATTATGGTTTTTTCTTCGAATTTTTTATTTACTGTAATTTTAAATTTTTATAATATATTATTTAGGCTTTTCTTGAAAGAATTTTTTTGAAAAAATATTATAATATTATTTATTATTTTGGAATTTTATTAATGCTTTTTGGATTAATTATTATATTAAGAAGTTCAGAAAGTGAAAAAAAAAAGGAAAAAACTGAAAAAAATGAATAAATTATTTAATTATCAAATTATCACAAAAAAAATTGTTCATAAAAAAATTAAAAAAAATATATAGAAAAATTAAATTTCATAAATTTAATTATTTTCCATTTCTTGAATAATTTTTGAATCGTTACAAGTTAATTTGCAATCATTTTTAACATTAGTAAACATATTTCTCATATCACTGACATTATCACAATTAAAACTAGATAAATTTAATTCATCTAAATTATTACAACCAGAAAACATTCCATTCATAATATTCACTTTTTGTGTGTTAAAATTAGATAAATCTAATTTATTTAAATTAGAACAATTAGAAAACATAGAACACATATCAGTAACATTTTCAGTATTAAAATTTCCAATAACTAAATTATTTAAAGAAGAACAATCACTAAACATACATTTCATATTTGTAACTTTTTGAGTTTTAAAATTTGATAAATTAATTTCATGTAAAGAAGAACATTTATAAAACATATTTTTCATATTTGTAACTTTTTCAGTATTAAACATAGATAAATTTATTGTTTTTAAAGAAGAACATTTATAAAACATAGAACTCATATCAGTAACATTTTGAGTTTTAAAATTAGGAATTTTAAGAGTAGTTAAAGAAGAACAATCTGAAAACATTGAACTCATATCTTCAACTTTTTCAGTATTAAAAGTAGATAAATCTAAATCACTCAAAGAAGAACAATTATTAAATATACTATTCATATCTGTTACATTTTTAGTATTAAATTTAGATAAGTTTATTTCTTTTAATGATGAACAATCATTAAATAAACTATTCATATTTGTTACACTATCTGTTATTACATTTGATAAATTTATTTCTTGTAATGATGTACATCCTGAAAACATTGAATTCATATTTGTTATATAATTCATCTTAAAATTTGATATATTTAATTTTATTAATGTTGAACAATTATAAAATAAATAACTTGAATTAGAAAGGTTCTTTTTAAATAATAATTTCATTTCATAGTTATCTTCTTTTTCAAATTGATTTCTAAAATTAAATTCTAATTTATCAGTTTTATTTGTTTTATTATCTATCATATATAATTCACAAGAATTTTTTATTTCTGCTTCATTTTCATCAGAATTTAATATTTGAATTATCTCTCCTACATCTTCTCCTTTTATTGAGTAAGTTGCTAAAATATAATTTTCTTCTTCTTCTTCTTCTTTTTTTTCTTCTTTTACTTCTTCTTTTTTTTCTTCTTTTACTTCTTCTTTTTTTGTTTCTTTTACTTCTTCTTTTTTTTCTTTTTTTACTTGTTTTTTTTTTTGTTCTTTTTCTTTTGCCTTAACTTCTTTTTTTGATGAATCACAAATCCCCATTTTATTATAAACTATTAAAATTTTTTTAAAAGATAATTCATTTAATAAAATAAGAAAAAAAATTAAATTTTCATATTCCTCTCAAAATAATAAATTAAAGAAAAACATTAAGAACAAAAAGATTAATTTATCTTTTAAAAATTATGTTTCATATGAAATTTTCTTTATTAATTAATTTTTTATTGAGGTTTTAAATCAATATGTTTCAGTATTTAATAATATTTTTAGAGATTAATATAATATGTACTTTAAATTTTATTTTGGTTTATTTTTATTAGATAATATTTTTTGTTTTCAATTGAAAATTTCAAAATTCTTTTTAATAATTGTTATTTGATATTTATACTTATATATTTATTGTTTGAATTTAATCTTTGGGTTTTTCATTTTTATTTGTTTAAATAAAATTTTCAAATAAATGATATTTATTAAAGATAGAAAAAAACTTTGTTCCCACATCCCCTAAAAAAAAATGTACAAAAATAATTAAAATTAAAAAAAAGATAATTAATGAAGAAGATAAATTGAAATTTTCATTTTAATTGAAAAATGAATAAATTTATATAATTTATTTAATTTATTATTTTAAATAAACTTCAATCCGTTAATATTTTTATGAATAATTTCTTTTAAAAATTTATAATTAAAAAATGTCTTCTTCTAATTATATAGAATCAATTCATATGCAGATTCTCCATTTAAATAAAAATTATTTTCATTCAAAAGAAGAAAGTACAGCAGATTTAACAAATAATTTAACAAATAATTTAAAGAGTCCTGAAACACAAATAAAAATAGATAAAAATAAGGTAATAAAAAAAATATTAGTTGAAGAAGCTTTAGATAAATCATTATTTGAAGAATCAAATCCAACAAAAACTTTGAATTCAAAAGAAAGAAGAGATGCTAATGGAATTCCAATTAATAAAAATAAAAAACATAAAGTTACTTTTATTGATAAAATTAGTAAAAAAACTCCTTTGGTTACAATTCAAAATATTGAATCTTATAAAAGATATAATTTATTGACTAATTTTAATGTTAATGAATCATTATTGTTCAAAGAAAAAAGTACTTGTAATTGTTCTTGTATAATGTTTTAAATAATTAAGTATAGAGAGTATTAATTTTTTATTATGGATTTATTATAAAAAAAAACAAATTAAAATAAAAATTACTTAAAATATATATTATTAAATAGTATCATATATTTACATTTTATTTGAATATTAATAATCAATCATTATGTAATGATTGATTTGGTAAAAAGAAAAATAAAGCTAAAAACATATAAATTAAAGATGATATAATTAAACCAAATGAAAAAAATAATGATAAATTTTCTGGTAAAAGTATTTTTTTTCTTTTATTATTATTTTTATTATATATTTCATATTGTGATGAATTACTTTCTGATTCATTTTCTTTATTTTTTATTTCTAAATTTACTTTATTTATTGCAAATTTTATTAAATTTTTATTAAAATTTCCTTCTTGAAAAATAGAATCTGCTTTTTTATTTTTAAAATATTCTAAAAAATTTTGAAACATTTTTAAATGCAAATTTTCTTTCATTTCATTTGTTAAAAAATTATATTCTTTATTATATTCTTCAATTTCTGATATAAATCTTTCAATATTCATAAAATGAAAATATTTAAAATTTTCATATTTTTCCAAAAAAATTTCAATTTCCTTTTTTGCAATATTTAATTGTTCTGAATTATTAGCTTCAGTATAATATTGTATTATAAATATATAAATTCTTTTCATTGTTTTTAAAACTTTAAATTGAATTTCTTGTATTCTACTTTTTTTATCATAATCATTCCAAGAATTTTTGTGAGGATATTTTAAAAAAGACTGAAAAGCATTTAAGAAAAATGATTTAAGTTGATTTTTTTCAATTTCTTTTTTTTCTTTCATCAATTGATAAATTTTATTTTTTTCTTTAATAAAAATTAAAGGAATATTAATTTTGGAATCTTCAAAAATTTTTAAAGCATGATTAATATCTTTTAAAGCTAAATTATAATCATAAAAATTTGATTTTTTATTATATAATCTACATTGAAATCTTCTTAATAAAGCAGAAGTATTATTTTCATCAATAAATAAAATTTCATTTAAACAACATAAACTACATTCATAATGTTTTAATTCCATAAAAGTAGAAGATAAATTTAATAATATTTTAATTAAAAGTTCATTTAAATTATTTTCACTTTCATCATCATTTATTAATGGAAGTGAAGAACATTCAATAATATCATTATCTAATATTGGTAATTCACTTTGAATATATCTATTATAATTTTTTTTATTTTTAAATTCTAACCATTTTAATAAACTATATGCTTCTAAATAATTTTCTAAAGCTTCGCGGTATTTTTCCTTTTTATATAATTTATTTCCTTTTTTTTTAATTTCATCAAAATAAATTTTTAAAAATTGAAAATCCTTTTTTTTTATTTGATTATTTTTTTCATTAAGAAATAAAGTGGCTTTATAATGAAGAGGATATGAATTAATTTTTAAAGTTTTTTGAATAAATTCTTTATTTGAATAATTACCATGATATTTAAATACATAATCATATTTAGTATAAAAAATTATTGGATAATAAAAATTAAATTCATGTTCTATTGGATCATCATTTAATTTTAAATTTTTTAAATTTTCATTTTTTATTTTTTCATCTTCTTCACTTAAACTTATATTTAATTCATTTTCTGTGTTTATATTATAATGAATTGATTGAATATAACTTGGATCATCTTCTTTAAATGTTTTAGAATAATTTTTTAATGAAAAAACTAAAGTTTCAGAATTTATTCTTGAGACTTTAGATTTCATTTCTTAATTTTTAATTGTAGTGTTGTTTTTTTTTTTAACAAAAAAAAATTATCCAAAAAAAAAACAAATTATACAAAAATACCTTTTAAGGAAAAAAAATAAAATAATATATTAAATAAAAAAAATAAAAACATTTAAGAATAATTCTAAAATAATGAAAAAAAGTTATTTATATTTATATACTCTTTTTAATATTTTAATTTTTATATTCAGTATTTTCTTCATTTAAGTTTAAAAATGAAATAAATTTAAATTAAATTTTCACTTTTTTGTAAAAATAAAAATTAAATATTTAAAGAGCAGAAATAAATAATACCATAATAATCTAAGATTTTATTAAATATATTTATTTGTTTTGGTTTTTTTTATTTTTTTTATTTATTTTTTTTACCCTTAAATAAATATTTTTAGAGGATAAATGTAAAATATAAATGAATCAATTTATTTTTATGATGAATAATTAATTTTACGTGCCTGTTCTTAGAAAAACATGCAGATATCTTTTGGGTTTCTGATTAATCTCGTTGTTAATTGAAATAATAATAATTTTACTTGAAAATATAATAATTCATTGTTTATTTATTTAAAATTATCAATAAGGTTAATATTAATGAGTTTCTTAAATGAAAAATTTAGAATTAATAAATATTAATATAATTGGTTTTATTTAGAACATTATTAACTATAATGAAAATTTGTGTGATATAAAAAAAAATATTCAATGTAAAACTATTTAATATTAAAAATCAAAAAATAAATAAAAGATAATTCAAAAAGAAGAAAAAAAGATAAAAATTAAATAATCAATTAGAAAAATATAAGAAAGATAATAACTATGTTGAAAACAAATAGGACAAAAAATTTAGGAGAGGATTAAAAATTTAAAGAAGATATAAAAATAGAAGAAAAGTGAAAAACAGAACAAAAAAAATAAATTTCATCTAATATAACAAAGAAAAGAATTGTAGCATAGAATTAAGAAAAGGATTAAATAGAAAATAAAAAAAGTTCAATGATAATGAAAGATATTTTATCAAATTTAGAAAGAACTTTAGAGAAAAATGCAATGAATTATGTGAAAGTATTATAGATGATCTTTCTGATTTTAATAAACATTGAAAAGATTTATTTACTCATTGAACATAAACTATTTTTTATAAATAGAAACTAATGCTCTTAATGATGATAAAGGTAAAATGTAAAAAGATATTTATCATTTACAATATTAATAATTTTTGATAAAATGTTTTTTATATTTTATTTTATAAATTTCTTTTGGAGATCAAGGTTTTTATTTGATTTTGTTTATTTTTTTTTAAATTTTATTTTTTTATTTTAATTCATTTATTTATTTATTATTTAGTTATGGCAGATTTATTTAAAGAAGAACCAATTCAGTTAGTCTCGTATAATGAAGATGGGTTTTTTGAAATTACGAGTGAAGGTTTTGATTGGTTAAATTCAATTATAAATTTAGAAAATATTCAAATTTTAAGTATTATAGGACCAAAAAAATCAGGAAAATCTTTTATTTTAAATTCTTTAATGAAGAATAACAAGGGATTTAAATATAAAGAATTAAAAGGAATTTATGTTTGGGGAAAACCAATTGAATTAAATAATGGTAATAAATTAATATTAATTGATTCTGAAGGAATTGAAGATTTTGAGAATAATAATAATAAAAATATTGTTAATTTATTAAAATGTATTTCAAATTTAATAATTTATCATATTAAAGGAGAAATAAATAATGATATAATAGAAAATTTTACTAAAATAATTAGTATTAAAGATAATATTATTATTTCTGACAATGAAATAAATACTCTTCCAAATATTATATTTTCTTTAGGTAATTATATAAATTCAGAAAAAAAAGCAAGAGATTATGTTGAAGAATTTTTAAATAAAGATGAAAAAATAGATGATATAATAAAATATTATCCGAATATTAAATATTATTATATTCCTCTTCCAATATTAGATGAAGAGAAAATTAAAGATTTAGAAAAAGAAGAAATTTCATCTTTAAATCCTGAATTTATAAAAGTAATTGAAGAAATATATAAAGAAAATAAAAATATTAAGAATAAATTAAATGGAAATTCTCTTTTTTATATAATTCAAAATTTTATTGAATCATGTAATAATAAAGAAATATATGATGTATCTCAAGGATTAAATAATATTTATGGAGTAAAAGCAAGAAAAATTCTTGAAGAAGTTTTTGAAGATTTTAAAAATGAAATAGAAAAAAAAACTGAGAATAATTATCCATTAAATTTTGATGATATATATAAAATGTTTTATGAATTACTTGATAAAGAAACTTCTAATTTTTGTAATAAAGTTGAAAAATTAAATCCAAAATATTTTGGAGAATTTTTAAATAAATTATATAAAAGAATGTGGGGTGAAATTGAATCAATATATAAAAAAAATATTAGTTATTTTAATGTTTGGTTAAATAATATATATTTAGAATTTGAAAATAATTTAAATTCTATTTCTTTTGAAAAAAATGAGCAAATTAAAAATTATTTTTCTACATATTTAAATAATTATAAAAATTTATCTAATAAATTTCTAGAAATGCCAAATAATGATTTTGAAAAAAATTTAATTCAAATTTATAATAATTTAAATCAAAATTTAATAATAGATAAATTTATAAAAGTAAGTGAGAAAATAGAAGAAAATTTAGATAATACATTTCAAAAGAATAGTTCAGAAATGAATAATTTAAAAATTTCAATGGATAAACTTAATGAAGAATTAGAAACAACAAAAAAATTTTTAGAAGAGAAAAAAAAAGAAAAAAATGAATTAAATCATTCATATTTAGAATTAGAAAATAAATTTGATAAAATAAGTAGAGAATCAACAATAAAAGAAAAAGAATATTTAAATAATTTAGAAATTGAAAATCAAAGATTTCAAAAAATGGAAAAATATTATTTATCAGAAATAAAAGAAAAAGAAAATAAAATAATAAAATCAGAATTTGAAATAGAAAAATTAAATAAAGAAACAAATGAATTAAAAAAAGAATTATCAAAAGTAAAAAATGAATTAAATAGAGAAATAATTAAATTAAATATAGAAATAGAAACTTTAAGAAATAATAATTCAAAATCAAAAATAGATTTATTAGATATTTCTAAACCAAATCTTCAAACAATTTTAAAAGGAGTTCAAAACACTTTTAATGATTTTAAAGATAGAATAGAAAAATTAGATAAAAATAATAATGAAATATGTGATAATAAATTTTATGAATATTCAATAAAAGAAATAGAAAATAAAGTAAAAAATTGGATTGAAGAAATAAAAAATTATAAAAATGAAGAATTAAAATTAATAAATGAAAATTATGAAAAAGAAATGATAAAAACTAAAGAAAAAATAGAAGAATTAAGTTTTGAAATTACAAAAAAAAATTATATAATAGATGAACAAAATGAAATGAAAAATCAATTTGAAGTAAAAATAAATGAATCTAAAAATCAATTTAATCATTTAAATGAAATGATAAATTCAAAAGAAGATTTAATAAAAAATAAAGATGAAACTTTAAAAGCTTATGAAGATAAAATGAATAATAATAAAAATACAATTGGAGATTTAGAAATGAAATTAAATGAAAGTATTGTTGAATTTAAAATAAAAAAAGATGAAGTTGAATCTATTATTACTTTAATTGATGATATTTTATCTAAAAAAAAAGATAAAATTAAAAAATCTATTGATAGAATTTCTACTTCTGAATATAAAGAATATTTAACTTATTTATTGAAAAAAAATGGATTAATTAAATAGAATTTAATTATATTTATTTTAAAAAAAAAATATTATTCTGATGATATTATCATTTTTATTTTCTTTTTCTGCTTTTTTTCTATTCCTTCTTTATTCATTTCTTCTATTAATTTTTGTTTATATTCTTTATATTTATTTAACATTTTTGAATTTAATTTAAATGTTGTTTGTTCTATATTATTATTCACATTTTTATTATAAGATAATTCACTTTTAACTTTAGAATAATTTTTAGTGCTTATAAAATAAATTAATTTCTTTATTTTTTCATTTGCAAAAAAAAATCTTTGAAAATATATATTAAAAAAACCATTTTGTGCAATTTCTTGTGAATATTCACTTTTTTTAAACATAAATCTAAAATTAGGATTTATAAAATATAATGTATCAATTATCATTTGATTAACTTCAATATATCTTTTCATTAACCATTCAATTTTTATTTTTTTATTTCTACATAAATATACTAAAGCCATTCTTAAACCTTCATTATATAAATTTATTATATTTATATCTATTGTAGTTGAATAGAATATTAAAACACATATTTTTCCTATTAATGAGATTTTAATATTTATTAAAGAATTAAAAAAATAATTCATATGTCTATAAACTAATTGATTTGTTAAATAGTCTTTTAAAAAATTTTTCCTTATGATATCCATAATTTTCTTAGAAAAAATTTCTGTTATTCCATCTGGAAATTCTGGTATTTTTTGAAGGAAAAAAATTTTTGAATCAAATGTCAAAATAGAAATAGAAAAAATTGACCCATCTTCCATAATCAAAAAAATAAAATTAAATTATAAAAATTAAATAAATTAATCATTATGTAAATATTATATATTTATAAATAAAAGAAAAAATGATGGTTTTAGTATAATAATGAGACATTAATTAAATATTTGTTAAAAAATATAAAAACATTCTAAATTGATTTTCTTATATAATAATTGCTTATTTATTATTTTATATCTACTGTTGGTCTAATTGTTGAATCATCTCTAAACATTAAATTTAAATCACAACCAAGAGCTACTTCTTTATCTTTGTTTATTTGGAGAATTTTTTTATGTAATTTTTGAATTTTTTCTTTATTTTCCTCTATTTTTTTATCATTTTGATTATTTTCATTATTCTTTAATAAACTCCTATTTTCTTTATTAAGATTATTAGCTTCTAATAATATTTTTTTCACTTTTTCTTCATAAATTTGAGCTTGTAATTCTAATTGTTTTAATTTTGCTTTAATAATTTTTTCTGCATTTTCCTGATTATCCATAATTTATATTAAAATAAACAATTAATTTTATCAAGTTTTATAAAAAATAAATTATATTTAATTAATTAACAGAATAATCATGCTTTTATCATTAAAAAATATTTTAAATAAAAGCAATCACAAAAATCTATTAATTAACTGATAATTATTGATTAAATTTATAAAATCCTTTTTGATTTAATAATCTTTCAATATCATTTTTATTCATATTTACTAAAGAAATTTCTTCTATTTCTTCTCCTTCATGATTCATTATTGTTAATCTAGGATCCCCACCAGGAAAAACAACTTCAATTGGATATTCATCTGATAATGTTCTTATAAATTCTTTTATTTCTGGTAAATGATTTAATCGTCAACCTGAACAAGTCTTTAATATTCCAATATATTTATTATTATAACATAATATTAAATGTAGGAGAAATATAATTATAATTATACTCCTCATTTTATTTTTATTAAAGTTAAATAAAATTATTTTTTTATTAAGTAAATATAGTATCCATTTTAGTATTAAATATAATTTTTGAACTTTTATGTTAATAAAATTTTATTTTTTTTTCTCTTTTTTTATTATTATGTATTTATCAGTATTAGCATGGATTCCTCATAAAATATAGGAACAGGTCTGTATAGTATCATCATGTTTATTATTTAAAGAATATATTTCATATTACTTTAATGAAATTAAAATAATTTATGGTAAATTATTAATTAATTTAATAATAAAAATACTAATTTCATAAATAACTAAAAATAATATAAAAAGATATTAAAATCTTTAAAACCAAATTCATTTTATAAATAAACAACACTTATTTTTTATTAGTATATAATGAGTTGAGTATTTTATTGTGGAAAGGTTTTTATTTCTTTTTGATTACTATTTTTAAAGTAAAATTCTTCAAAAAATTTTTAATATTTTTATAATAGAATAACGATTATTTTTTTCTTTTTATGTTAAATATTATTATTAAAATACTTATTTTTAGTTAAGGCAATCAAAAAAAAACCACATTGAAAATAATATTTAAAATATTATAAAAAATATTTAATATAAAAAAAATAAAAATAATTAAAAAACCAAAAATGATGGATATAGATTCTTTTACAATAACATCAAATATATTAAAAATATTATATAAGCAGGAATGTGAATTAGAAAAAAGTCCTCCAGATTGTGTGATATTTCATATAAATCAATCAAATCTGTTAGATATTGAAGCAGATATTATAGGTCCAAAAGCAACACCTTATGAAAATGGAATTTTTAGAGTTAAATTAGAAATTCCATTTAATTTCCCAAACAATCCTCCAAAAGGTTATTTTCTAACTAAAATTTTTCATCCTAATATCAGTGAAAAGGGAGAAATTTGTGTTAATACTTTGAAAAAAGATTGGAATCCTAAAGAATGGTCTTTATCAAATTTATTTCAAGTTATTAAATGCTTATTAATTTTTCCTTTTCCTGAAAGTGCTTTAAATGAAGAAGCTGGAAAATTATTTATGGAAGATTATAATGAATATTCTAAAATTGCAAAATTATATACTAATATTTATGCAAATAATAATAATAATAATAATAAAGAAAATATTAAGAGAAGTGAAATTGATGAATTTAAAAGAAATAATAATAATGTTTTAAATGAAAAAAATTCGAATATTAATAATTTTAAAACTCCTGTTAAACAAAGTAGGACTTTTAATTTGAATAATGATAATAATGTTAATCAAGGATATTATCAAATGAATAATATTGGAACAATAAGAAGAAATATTAGTATTTCTGATTCTAAAGATCAAAAAGAAATTATGGAAAAATGGTTAAAAAGAATATAATTAATTAGATGTAAGGTAGTTTAATGTATATAATTTTTAGTTTTTTATTTTATTTTATTTTTAGAGTTAAATAAAAACAATTATTATATATTTTCAAAACAATTATTTAAATTTATTTTATTATTTTATTAATCATAAACTAGAAAAAACAAATAACAAATAATTTAATAAATATTAGTAAATAATAAAAATATAAATTATTTAATTTTTTGAAAAAAATAAAATTTTGTAAAAAAATAAATTAAACTTTCAATCTTAAAAAATATTATTACTTTTAATTATGAGTGAAATAAAACATAATGAAAATAATATAGAATGCATTTTTTCATTTGAAAGTGAAAATTCAACTTCAGATTTGGAAATAATTGATAAAAAAGAGAAAGAGACTGAAATAGAAGATAGAAAATATAGAATAATACAATCAATAAATAAAACACTTGAAAAATTAATTAATAAAAAAAAAAAAAAGAAAAACACAATAAATGAATTAACAGCAATATTCTTAAGTGAAACAATACCAGAAATTTCTGTTTTAGATTATTTAATACGTATTATAAAATATACATATTGTGAAGAGAGTACAATAATATTAGGATTAATTTATTTAGATAGAATATGTTTAAAAAATATATTAATTTCAAAATATAATATTCATAAATTATTATTTGTAAGTATATTATTAGCAATTAAAAATAATGAAGATCAAATTTATAAAAATGATTATTATTGTGAAGTATCAGGAATTAATCTTTCTGATTTATGTTTAATGGAATATAATTTTGCAATTTTATTAAATTTTAATTTTTATGTAAATGATTATGAATATAATCTTTATAAGAATGCTATTGATATGAATATTCTTTAAAAATTATTTTATTTTTTTATAATTAATTATCATACTAGTAATAATATCCATATCCAAAAATATATTATGGTAATATGTGGTTATTTCTGATGAATAGATTTGTAACTATTTATCAAAACTTTTCTATAAATATATTGAAAAGGTTTATTGAAAAATTAAATAAATTGTCTATAAATTTATCTATTATAGATATAAAACATGAAAAAACTTTTTTATTTTTATAATAAAAATAAATAAATCTAAATTTAAACATTTTAATTTTTTTTTATTCAATATATAAGTAGAATTATTAATAAAAAAATAAAGAAAAAAAAACAATTCAAAAAAAAAAGAATTAATTTTAAAATCAGTTATGAAATATAAAAATATAATTAAAAATTATTAAGAACGAAAGACCAAGAAATATTTTCTAGATTCTTCTAATTGGAAATAATAAATAAATTTAGCATCAAAAGTGACAGAAGCAGTGAATTGTTTTCCAATAATAACTTGCCAAACTCCATTTTCTTCAATTTCTTCATTAGAAATAGAAGGTTGAATTAAATCAATATCAAAATCTAATCTTTCTTTTAATTTAGCACATAATTCTTTATCAGAAATAGGTTTTTGTTCAGTTGCTCCTTGCATTATTTCTGCAATATATGTTACTATTCTATCTATTGGCTTTTTTTTTTCTTCTTTTTGTTCTTCTCCTTCTTCTCCTTCTTCTTTCTTTTCTTCTTCATGTTCTTTTTCTTCTTCTGGATTTTCACCTTCTTCTTCAAATGATTTTAATTTTACTTCTGGATCTTCGTATAATAATCTATATTTTGGTATCACTAATTGTTGAACTTCTTGCTCGTCTTCATCATCATCGTAATTATCCCTCATTTTTTTTATTTTTTTTTAAAAGGTTTTATTTATTTTATTTTTAAATATTATAATTATTCAAATGGAGAGATAATTAAATTTATAAACAAATTTTTTTTTTAACTTGGATTTTTTATGGAATTATGAATATTTTTTATTTTAGTTTCAAGGTTATTAATATTATTTATTAATATATCAATTATTTCTTCTTTTATATTTGTATTTCCTGCATTAATAATCTCATTTGAAACTTTTTTTGTCTCTTCAATTCCTTTTTCAATCATTTCTTTGAATTTTTTAATATCATTTTCTTTATTTGATTTTAAACTAATTCTGCTACTTAAAGAATTATTATTACTAAGATTTAAACTTGAATTAAAACTATTATCATTAGAATTATTAATCATACCAGAATCATTAATATTATCATAATTATTTTCTTCTTCAAAAGCCATTCTAATAATATTTTTACTTCTTATTCCTTGAATTTTTTTAATTTTCTTTTTTGTAATTTCTTCATCATCATCATTATTTTTAACTTTTAAAAAAGTATAAACCCAATGATCTTTATTTTTAATTTTAGTATTAACATAAGCTTCTTCAATAATAGAAACAAATAAATTGCAAATAACACAAATAGACATAATTCCAAATGAATAAGAATAAATACATCCAACAAAAAATCCAGTACTTTCTAAATCATTAATAATATCTAAAATACTATCTCCATTCATCATTGATAATAAAGTAGTCATTGTTAAAGTAATATTAGTAAATCTTTCACTTCCCCAAAAATTAGCATAACCAAAGAAAATAAAACCAAGAAAAATAGGAGAAGTACCAATAAAATATAATAATAATCTTCTAATAGATTTATTCATCATATTAAAAATTGAATTAAATTGCCAATAATGATATAAATATTTACCTATTATTATATATGAGAAACATGCTGCTATTCCTGTTATATATTGTGTATATACTACTATATCTTCATTTTCATATAATGATAATATTGAATCAAAAATTTGAAGTATATGAGTTAAAAATTGAATGAAAATCCAATTACTAAAAAATTTATTTTTTTCTTTTTCTCTTAATAAATCCCATTTTGAAATTTCTTTACCATTATTATCTTTTTGTTCAGAATATATTCTTTCATATTTAATTTTTAATTGATAATAAAATTTATAAAAATGATATATAGATATTGAAGTTAAATATAAATTTATTGATGAAAATAATAAAACTAAAACATGAATCCAATATGAGCCTTTAATAAAACCAAATTTACTATATGATTTATCTTCACAAGCTCCTCTTTTAATATTTAAAGTTACTGTAATATGATTTCTTTCTTCAAAATTATATTTTTGAATAATATCCCAAATAAAACATTCAAAATAATCACCATAATTATAAGGAGCAAAAGTTCTTACTTTATAATCTATTGTAAAATATTTAATTATTTTTAACATTTCTATTAAAATTGTTTTATTATCTTTTTCAAAAGGACCTAAATTATTATTTGATATATTAAAATAATTTAAATACTTATTATTATTATCTTTATTAAAATATTCAAAATAAGTAATATTAAGTGGAACATAACTTCTATTTAAAGGATAAGTTAAATTTTCTAAAGATAAATTAGATAAATTATAATAATTATTAATGGAATCAGAAACTTGAGCGTATAATTCATTTAAAGTGTAAAGATATTTTTTTTGAGGATATGATTTTTCATATTTTTGACCAGTGTCTACGAATTGTTCATGAAAAAATCTTTCTTCTGCTCTTGTGTATGATGTTGTTGATGAATCTACTAAAATTACTTGAGCTGTTGTTAAAAACACTAAAAATATATTTAATATAAAACTCCATGGAAATTTACCATATAATTTATATTTTTGAAAAGATGATAAAAATAATTTATCTCTTAATCTATAATTTATTTTTTGATCTGACATTATTTTTTTTTGAATGAAATTTTTAAAAATATTATATTTTATTTGAATTAAAATTAAAAATTAAAATAATTAATTATTTAACATTCTTCATATGCATTTATCAAATATTTAGTAATTATTTTAAAAATAAAAAAAAGTTTTATCAACAATTTACAAACGAAAATGTATTTTAAAGAATTTATTTTATATTAATACTCATATAATAAATTTGTTTTCCATTATTTACATAAACAAACTTCATTATTAGTAAAATTTAAGAAATTTACATAAATTTCAAAAAATTTTAAAAAAGTATTTTTATTGATGATGAATTAAATTTTGAGAATTAAAACTAAATTTTTGATTATCTTTCCCTTCATTATGAATAACAAAATGAGTATAAGGATATAATTTTTTAAATGTATTATAAAATTTAAAAGGAATAATAACATTAGGAAGAGGATTTGGAGTAGGTAAAATCAAAGGTCTTTTATCTTCACTATTAAAAGATAAAACTATTCCTTTTTCATAATGAGAAATTAAATCTTTTTTTCCTTGAATTTTAGCATAAAGTAATTCACAAGTTTTTTCACTATTAAATTTTTTCCATTTTTTTCCTTTATATAAATCATAGAAATTTATTATATGAAATGAATCTACAAAATTGATAAAAGCAAAACCTAAATTACATTTATTTCCATAATCTATTGGTAAATAAAATAAATCATATTTATTTTTAAATTCTATATTTATTTCATCTAAAAATATATTTATTGTATATTTATTTGGAATATTTTTTATCATTAATGTTGTTCTTTTATCTATTCCTTTTATTATTAAATCTATATCTATTATATTATGTTCTTTTTCTTCATCTTGTAAATTTTGTGAAGATATTTTTCTTTTTAATAAAGTATTTAAATTCTTATGGTTTTTCTTTAATTTATTTTTCATGTTATTTAAAATTATTTCATCATTTGCTTTTTGATTATTTATATTCACTGAAAAATATTTATTTGAATTATTATTCAGATGATTAAAACTTGAACGAAAATAATTATTGTTATTAAATTGAATAAAAAAATTATTATTCATTAAATTCATTTGATTATTTATTTGAATAAAATTAGAATTTTTATTAAAATTATTCATAAAATTAAAATTTGAGTTTAATTGAGGAGTAGCATAAATACCATTAAAAATATTTTCAATATTTGATTGTTTGAAATAATAAAATTTATTATTTTCAATAGGAGTAAGTGAAAATTGAGGATATTGTTTTTTAAAATAATTATTTTTATTTTCAGTTAAAGCAAAAAAATTTTGATTTAAATTTCTTAATTTAGTTATATCATAAGAAAAAGTTTGTGTGTTTCTAATTGGATTTGGAGTTGGAGTTGTGTTTAAAGAAGAATTTTCTTCAAAAGAATCTTCTTTTAATTTTTGACTATTTAAAACTTTATCTATTTCATCATTTAATTCATCAAACTCAAAATCAAAACTATTTTCTTCTATATTCATATTTAATTCGGAATATTCTTTTTTTTTATCTTCAGTCAATGACATTTTTTTATAATGTTTTATTATTTAATAAATAATATTGATGTTAAAACAAATTTTTTTGTTATATTCTTCATAAAAAAAGTTATTTGAAAAATTTTTAAATTTAAATTAAAAGAGAATATATAAATTTGATTATAAAAAGATTTTGGATATTATCTTTTAAAGTTATTTTTTCAGATAATTTTAACATTTTATATATATAAAATAAAACTAAAATTCAAATATAAAATAAAATGATTTTTATATTATTTTTTAAATCCTTATCAATTGATTTGAAAAAAAGTTTGTGTTTTTTTTTCATTATTAATATTTAATCTAGTGAAAATATTTAATTTGTTTGCTTTATTACTTAAACTATTATATCCTCCATTTAAATGTCTATTATATTTTCTTCCTTTATTTTTATTATTATTACAAATTTATTTTATAAATATCATTCTTTTTTTTTAATTTAGTATCGATTTTTCTCTTTATTTAATTTTATACTTTTATTTTCTTTATTGGAAATGTTATTTATGATATTATTATTTTTTTCAGTATCATCATCATTAACACCAATACCAAAAAAATCTTTTATTCCACTTTTATAAGTTTGATTTAAATAGAATCTGAACTTGAATTTCTAAAAAATACTATATTATTATCATTATTTTATTATTTAAATTATTTTTTTTATTTGATTTGGGGTCTAAATTTTCAATATATTTACTTTCTGGTAATTAAATTTTGAAAAATTACTGAACAATTATTATAATATTCAAAGAGTTTTGGAACACTTTTTCACTTTCGGATAAATCTTTCTAAAAATACAGAATAATCTTCATTTATTAAAAAAAAATCTTTTAATTTTGATACTATATGAGAACTTTCATCAGTTATTATTTCTTTTATTCTTTTATGTTATAAAAATCTTTATTTGAAGAATAATTATTTATATATTTTTGTATATATATATTTTTTTCAAAAGTATATATCCCATTTCCAAACAATTATTATTCTTATTATCTGTAATGGATATAATTTTTGATTCATTAGAATTATTTGAATCATCATTATTACCATAACTAATTTTTTTTGTTTTAATATAATAAAAAGAAGAAGTTAATGATTTACTATTCATTAAAGTTTAATTTAATTTTTAAAATAAAAAAAATTAAATTCTAAAACCATTTAATCAAATAAAAAACAATGTTCTATTGATATGATAAATATTGACTGATAAAATTTAAAATAAATTCATTTTAAACAATAAACACTTTTACTTCTTCCTTCATTTAAATATATTTTAATCTTCATAATTGGTTTTTTAAAGTTATTATCTTCATCATCAGTTTTTTTATTAACTAAATTTAATTAATAAATTATAACCAAAAAAAATAAAAAAAAAAAAATTAAAAAAAAAAAAATGTTAGAATCCTTACTTCTTCAACAGTCAGAAGAATTGGTAAACAAATCTCCTGAATATTTTTTTGGTTACATGGGAATAGCATTTGCCTTAGTATTCGCAAATATTGGAGCTGCATATGGTACAGCAAAGAGTGGAGTAGGAATATGTTCAATGGGAGTATTAAAGCCAGAATTAATAATAAAAAGTGTAATACCAGTAATAATGGCAGGTATATTAGGGATATATGGTTTAATAGTAGCAGTTATATTAAATGGAAAAATTGGTGATAAATATACTCTTAAAGAAGGTTATATGCATCTTTCTTCTGGTTTATGTTGTGGACTCTCTAGTCTTGGGGCAGGACTGGCTATTGGAATTGGTGGAGATGCTGGAGTTAGAGCATTAGGACAACAGGATAGAATTTTTGTAGGAATGATGCTTATTTTAATTTTTGCTGAAGCTCTTGGATTATATGGACTTATTGTTGCTCTTATTTTAGCTGCCTAATTTTTTAAATTTATTTTTTGGATTGTTTTTAATGCAATTTTTTAAAGTTTAAAATTTTTATTGAAAAAATGCTCAAAAAAATTTTCTTTATAAAAAATGAAATACATAAAGAACTCGTAATGAAAAAATTTCAAATAATTCATCAAACTTAAAATCAGATAATTCAAATATATTATCTCAAAATAAATATCATAAGTTTCCAAACAATACACCTAGTATAAAATATTTAAATTTTTCAGCTTCAAACACAATATGTTCATCTCGAGAAAAAACTCCAAAAAGAATAAAAAGTGAAATATATTTAACAGAGCCTGATATAAAAGATTATAATAATAATGAAATAATAAATGAAAATTAAACATCAAGAAATTTTGAAAAATTAAAAATGAGAGAAATATTTAATTTTAAAACTGATAAAAAAGGAACAATATTCCTTCAATTAAAAGATTATCTCTAACAATGATTTATTGTTTTAAAGAATGATTTTCAAGAGATAATTTATCTAAATTATATATGATGTTTTTCCTTCTAAAATTTTAAAAAAATTATTATAAAATTGAAAAAGTTAAAGTCAGACATACTAGTGAAGAATATATTGATAAAACTAAAAGTATTATTTGCTCAAAATATTCTTTAAAAATTAAAAAAGAAGCTGTTAAAAGTATTGAAGATAATATTAATAATGAAAATAAAAGTTTAGATAATACTATGAAAAAAATTAAAGTTTTTCAAAGTGTTTTAGATAATAATTATATAATTAGATATAATGATTCAATTAAAATTTTTTTTTCGATAAAATTTGTTATTTTTCAAAAGAATTATATTAAAAAATATAATATTTAAATTTTTATTTTATTTTAAATAATTTTTGAATGGATAATAATCTGGTAAAGAAAAATCAAAGAAAATTTACTCATTTATTAATATCTTAGAAAAGCTGAATAAGAAGAAAAAATATTGTAATATATTAAATCATTATTGACTTTAAATAAAATAAATTTAAAATTAAATAAAAAAAAATATTTCCCCATATTTAAAAATAATAAAAAAGATATAAACATTTTTTTTAAAGTAAATCTTCATTACTATACTGTTCACACACTATTTTATTTTTATCTCTTAACTTCTGAATTTCATTATCATTTTTTATAATCCAATCACAAATACTTTCTTCAATCATTTTAAAAATAAGCATTTCATTATCTTTTGGTTTTTCAGAGACTTCAATGACTTTAATATTACAAGCAACTTGTAAAACAGCTAAAACTTGATTATCTCTTTGATTAATAATAGGATAAGTAACTAAAGCATCATTTCCATCTAAATCAAATAAAATATTAAAAAATTTACAATGTTTTATTTTAGGACAAGCATGAACGATTTTATTATTTAAAACATAATAAGCAATTTCGAAATTTGTATAACCTAAAAATTTATTTTTTTTTATTTCATATAAAAAATT
>JAEEGK010011308.1_pt1 | contig 20423 bp, 24 predicted proteins | sample 8958771 | NCBI WGS metagenome assembly JAEEGK01 (sample SAMN16246547, study PRJNA631951) | gut metagenome | biome: gut microbiome; feature: rumen; material: SC-attached | host: Bos | place: Iran: Karaj | collected 2018-10
TCAGCATGTGCAGCTGCATATCCGTGCCATCCACATTCTCCACAGCGTTAACCATATCCTGGATAAACTGGGCGTTACTGGTTCGCGAGGGGTGTACACGCACCACTACCTTAGGCTTCTTGGGCTTTTCCTTGTTGGCGCCCTTGGTTTTCATCTCCTCTCGATAACGGTTGATGGTGTCCTTACCGGCCTTATCAGCTGCTACGATGGGCGCTGCCAGGAACTCGTACAAGCGGGTAGCAAAACTCTTACCGCTGGCAGGATCGCCGATAATCAGGGCCGAGGCATTCAGTCGGCGCAATTTCGAGGGTCGGTGGTAGAAGCGGTACGTGCAGCGTGTCATCAGCGTCATCATCAGGGCTCCCGATACTATCAACGCAGCAGGATATTGGTTGCGCTTAAGCCCCTTGCAGGCATCCTGCAGCGCAGGGTAATAAGGGAACAGTGCTTCAATCTTCTCGCCCCAATCCCATAGCCACTGCTCAATCTCTTCCTCGCCTATGGTGGCGGCGTCTGTCGTTTCGCCCTGCGTAATCTGTTTCCATGTTTGGCCGCACGCTTGGCAAATTGCCTCTTGCATAGCCTTCGAAGGGCATTGGGTAAGGTACTTCTTTTCGCGATCCGCCATGCGTTCTGCTGCCGATGCCACCGTCTGTGCCACATTCTCGTCGCGTTCCTCGATAATCTCCTGCACCCACGATTGACGTTCAAGAATCCGCTGCACCAGTTTTCGGTCGCCATCAAACAGCACCAGCAGGTCGCTTGCGAGTTTAAGACTCTCGTTGTGTCGGTTACTATCGGCTGCACAGGGCAGCTTTGCGCCATAGCGCTTATCAATAATACACTGTATATCATAATCCCTCCACTTTATTTCCACTTCATGATTATCCACTTCCCCACTCTGCTCAGCTGTCTGTTTATCAGTGCGGTGGGCCACAGTATCAGTTTGAGTAACACCACTGTGACCAGCCCTATACTCAGCATTGTATTTCTCGGCAAATTCTTTGTTCTCATACGTAAACAGTTCTTTATCAATGTATAATATGTCAATATTTTTACAAATAAAACTCATCCTTGATGCGTCCTTACAGCTCTCATCGACCTCAACACCAAGTACACGGGCCATGGCATGCTGATTGTCTATCAGGTTTCCTACATTAGCATTAGCCTTAAACACCACCTTCAGCCCCTTTCCACTAGGTGTAACGTAAACCAGTAGAATCCCTAATTCGTGAAATTCGTGTGATTCGTGCCATGAATTAAACACATCTCGAGGATTGTCCACGTGATCGATATCCATTACCACAAGTCCCGTTAACCGGGTGGCAGCCTGCTTGCGCCAGGCGCCTGCTTTGCCAGCCTTCGATGTTGTCTCATCAAACGTAGCCTGGAATATAAACGCAGGTAGTTTACGCTTTAAGCTGGCATCGCCCGTTTCCCTGAACTTATCAATGTTCTCGTTCCATTTTCCTGCCCTGACGAGCGCATAAAACTGCGCTTCGTCAACGGGCAAAGTAGGATTACTAAAATTCTTCTGATAACAAAAACTCATTCAACCTCCTTTTTTACTTGTTAAACTCTATCTACTATCTCACGATCCATCAGGTGGCTGCTGGCCACGCGGTTTTCACGTTCCATGGCAGCAATCATACGTGCTGTACCAATGGATTTCTTCAGCGAGATGTAGTACTTCACTCTCTTAGGGCTCTCTTTCAGCCAGCCATGCTCCAGGATAGCAATTACCTTATCCTTCAAGCGTTTCTTACGCTTATAGTGGTTAAAGTCGATACGCTTGGCCTGCTCGTTATAGTGCAATGAACCCTGCACAAACTTTCCTTCCATGATGCTTTTAAGCACCTCTTCGTTAATCTCAATGTATTTTCGCATAATTCTTTTGTTTTTTAGTGAGTCGTTGGGCCCATTGACTCGGTTAGTTACTAATCTATGATAATCTCTTTAGTTATGATGTGGCGTACTACACCTTGAGCACTTCCGGCTTTGCTCATACCGTAGCTTATCTGCCACTTGCTGCATTTAAAAGTCTGTTGTACTTTCAGTCCCATCAGCTTGCAGGTGCGCTCTCCTTCGTAGTCTATCACCTTATGCTCGCACGATGCGCAGCAGCACTTAATTTCTATACCGTAAAGGTTCTTCATACTTTGGTTTTCCTTTCTTTTTCTTATTGTTCGGTTTCAGTTCTTTCAGTTCGGCAGCTATCCACGTATAGCACACATCCAGCACATAATCCACCGATGGGCATCCCGTGGTGCGAACCTCATGTTCTCTGATAAACAGTTCAAAGTTGTAGGCCATCTCCTGCTGCATCCACTCGTTAAAGCCCAGCATCTGCTCTATCAGCATGTTTACCAACTCTGAGCTTAACTTTTTGCGCAATGCCTTAACCAGGAACTCTGCACTTTTGTCAACGGTCTGGTTGTCGTAGTAATCCTCTTCAACCAGAATCAGTTTTCTACTGCTTTCTTCCATAATTCTCAATTTAGCTACTTGTTTCATTTTCTTCATTTTGTTATTGTTTTAAACATTAAAAAAATTGCATCGCCGTGGGTTCTTATGTCCCTTTCGACGATGCAAAAGTAGCTAATAAAAAATGCTCGATATGGCCTACACGTCAACACGTCACACGCACGTCATTTCGCACGTCAATACGTCATTACGCACGTCATTATTTCATCAAAATCTGGCCTTTTAGTATGTCCCAGTACACATCGCACAACTCCTTCCAAGGGTTCTCTTCCATATCGTAATAAGCCTCAAAGCGGTCCTCGTAATCCACGCAACGGGCAAAGTTACTCATTGTGCGTTCACCAATCTTCAAATCATCAGGCCAGCCATCTATCTTCATACCCAGCACATCATTGGTAAATTCCAGTTTGGTTAATTCGCCATCCACCCTGTCCTTAACCACCAAGTACACACCTATCCAGTGGTTCTTTGATGTAAACAGCTGTCGATGCTCCCGGATAAGAGTTATCAGGCTCTCCTTCAGGATTGTTTTTCTTTCGTTTTTAGTCATCGCCTGATACTTCTTTCTCGATAGCTTGTTCTGTTCTTGTGCCTTGTTTGATTTAGGTTTACAGCTCGCTACCTCACATAGCTCAGGTACCTGCACCGCATTCTTTTGATAATGCGTGCGCACGCGATTCTCCAACGCCACATGGTGTACTAAGCCGTTCTCTATCACTATCTGTCGGTAATACGCCAGCAGGTAGTGTTCGGCCACATCAAAACGATCGGCATTAACAGCCATCGTCTCTAAAAGTTGTTCACTCACGGTTGCACCGTCAAGATTGATTAGGATAACATCCTGTTCTTCTTTTCTCATAATCTTTTTTAGAGTTATGAGTTCAGTTTCGGCCTACTCCATCCCTCAGAGTTAATATTTATGTTTTACGGAATCCGGGCGCAAAGATATGTTGTTTCTCAAACATACAGATACAAAAAACGCGGTATTTGGCGGCAGCCGCCAAATACCGCGAATGGCCGTTATTGGCCGCAACAAATAGGTTACAAATATCCACTAAAATACTCTTTGCCGCTTTTTAGTATTGCTTTATATTCGCAGTCATTATCGCACTTATCGTTATCAGTATTCATATATTCGTTATAGGCAGTTTTCTTTATCAGGCCTTCCTTACCGAACTCATTACAAAAGGTAATCAAAGGCGGACGAGCATTAAACAGTTTCAACTCTGCCATTGCCCTCATAGGGCGCATAAACATCGCTATATCATTGGTGTTACAGCTAATCTTACGATGAAGCCACGCCATCACTTTATCCTCATAACCATATAGTATGTAGCTCTTAAAGTCGCTTATCTTTCGTTTCGTTGTTTTCTTCTTCAGTTTTTCAAATCCAAAGTCCATCAGTTCATCATTCTCATATCTCCTCTCACATGCGTCAAATGTTTCGCAACAATCTTTCATCCAGAATATCTTTTCGCCTTTAGCTGGCACCCATGGTACGAGTTTAACACAAAGCATTTTGCTCTTTAGTATCCAGTTAAAAGCTCTCTCCACAATTTCTGCCAATAACTCCGCATTGCTAAATGCAGATTGATAATTATAAAACGCCACATAAGGTTCGTAAATATCCGAAACGATATTAATGAAAACCCTTGCGTAGTCGCCATTAGTACGAAATTGTCCCACCTTCAATTCGGCAATGCCGTTGTAAGCCGGACGTGCGTAGTGTCTCTTGTATTTCTTACCAATAAATTTCGGATGTGCGAACTCAAACATTTCCTTTTGGTGGAAATCATTCAAGATGGCGTTACATGGGGCACTCCACTCTTCCGAACAAGCGGGGCCCCCAAATAGTAACGGCGTATTATTTAGAAGCCTTAGTTTGTACAATTTATAATTGCACTTTTTTTGATTCATACAATAATTAAGTTTATTAGTTATTTTCATTGGTTATTTTTCAATCTTTCAACCATCTGGTGGCCAAAGATTGTCGGCGGTGTGGATTTTATTTTATTAGAAAGAAACAGAGCGTGGACAATTTTGATAAACGAAACATCGTTCCAGGGGCTACCACACCCTCGTAAAGATCCCGAATACCGCCAATGCCCACGCCCCAAGGGGTATGAGCTGACAGCCTTCGCTTTCTTTACGATTCTTTTGTGGTAGCTTTAGAACGATTCGAAAACTTTTAGGCTCTATTTCTTACCAATAAGATTATTCTGAGTGCAAAGATAATGTGTAAATAGCGGAATCAATGTGCCGGCTGTAACGGAATGAAATGTGCCGGCCTTAGCGGTTTCAAATGTACCGCCTCGCTTGAGGTCGTAATTCCGGGTGCAAATATACATTATTATTTTGATTTTCGTCTTAAACTTTGACCTTTTAACTCAATTCTCCTCGCATTTGCCGTCAAACGGTCCATAATTGCATCCGCAAGCGTGGGCTCTTTGATGTAGTCGTACCACTTGGCGATAGGCAGTTGCGAGGTGATGATGACGGACTTTCGCTCATAGCAGTCCTCAAGTATCTGTAGTAATGCCAGGCGTGAGTTGTCATCCAATGGCTGCAAGCCAAAATCATCAAAGATGACGAGGGCGTTCTTCTCGATATGGTTGATAACCTTGAGTAGTGTTCCATCGGCTTTTGCCATAGAAATTTTCTCAATAAAGCGATTCATGGAGTAATACTCCACACGATGACCTAAGAGACATGCCTGCCTTCCCAATGCACAGGCAAGAAACGATTTGCCACAGCCAGTTCTGCCTGTAATCAGCAGGTTCTGAGCTTGTGGAATAAAGTCGCAGTCTGCGAGTTCCTGCAACGTCTGCTTGGTGAGGTTGCGCTCTTCTGAGCAGATTACATCCTCCATTACAGTGTTGTACCTAAGGCGGCTTGTGCGCAGGTACATCTCCGTGCGTTTGCGGTTTCTGTACTGGATCTCCGACTCTACCATCTTTGCCATAAAGAGGTCGAGCGAAGGTCTGTTCTCTGGCGAGAGAGTTTCCATAGACTGGTAGTACTCTGCCATTCCCTTGAGCTTCATCTGCTGAAGCTGGGCGATTGTCACTTGGTTGTTCATCTTTCCGTTACTTTAAATGATTAAACCTTAAAATCTAAAATATGAAAAACACTCGAGGAATGCCTGCCGGCAAGGGGCAGACAACCCGACGAGGCTCTGCCTATATGTATGCCGACGGTCCTCTGACATCGTCGTTTGCGGGCATATACGAGGTATCTCCCTGCTGTAGGGGCACACTGTCAAGCCCGTGCTCCAGTATATTCTTTAGACGGGTATATGTACCCGTAGTTATCGTACCTAAACGCAGACAAGCCTGCTCCATACGTTCATTGCCATACTTCTCGGCAAGTCTGAGTATACCATGACAGGATTTGTATGCCTGCTGTACAAAGTAAGGCGATTTCAGTACATTCTCCACTACCTCATGGGCATGCGGCCCTATCAGACGCGACTTATCCAGAAAATAGGCAGCATTGCACTCTTTGGTGCGCATATATGCCAGGTGGTTGGGAGGCATGTGCGATGGTTCTGTTGTATAACCATCTGTAAAGATTCTGCGGTGTATAGCAACACGCTCTAAGTCTACCCATATCTCTACTGTATGACAGTCATACACAGCCTTAGCCTTCTTGCCTACGCATTGGTATGGTATGCTGTAGAAGTGGCGTTCCTTACCGATCTGCACATGATAGGTTGATCCTACGGTGAAGACCTTCTCATACTTGAAGACATATGGCTCAGGCGGCAGCGGAGTCATCAGTGGTTTCTCGCTGTTGATATATCTATCCCAGCGTGAAGCACCGATAGATTTCATCACACGGCTGTTATACTCGTCATTCAGCTCATACAGACGGGTATTGAGCTCATCAATGGAGTAAAACTCTTCTCTATGTCCGCTACCATTGCCACTCTCAATACGAGCATAGTAGAATCGGTAAACTTGACTGACTAGGCTTTCTGCCGGCCCCTTGTCGCGCGGTTTGGTAATCCTGCAGTTCTCTAGACATGTGCTATAATGCAATGCCCACTGGTTGGCAGCCTCAGTAAAAGCAGGTTCATAGCGGTCATACTTCTTTACCCACTGCCGCATGTTGTCGCTCTTCACAATCAGTGGTACGCCACCGAAATAGGTCAGACAACGCGACAAGCCATCGAAGAAGTTCTCCATCGACGTGGAGAGCATGGCAGTGGCGAAGGCAAGGCTTGAGTACGGGAGCACACATACCAAGATATAAGCCTCTTGTCCTACTCTTGTGTGTGGATCCATAATCCACAGTTTGTCTCCAGCATAGTCCACCTGCATCTCTCCTGCAGGTTCATACACGTTATGGAAGGAATAGGAATGAGCCTTCTCATAGGCCTGTAGCTTCTCTTTGAACTGAGTGTAGCCATAGGGATGCTGCACTCTCTGGCTGTAATTCTCGAAGAGCAGCTGGTACGTCATATTGCGCAGCTGCATCTGTCGTGCATAGTCTTCCAGTAGAGGTGTCAGCTCGTCAAGTTTCTCGCTATCAGTGTTGCGATGGCCGCTATCGCGCACCATTACCTGACTGAGCGTCTTGTCATCACTGTGCAGCAGTTCCTCTGCCGACTTTCCTGAGGCATCCATCCTCCCGAGATAGACATCTATGGAGGTGCGGCTAAGATTCAGAATTTCACTGATCTTACGCTTGGAAGTGCCCTTGATAAATTCTCGAATTAATAATCTCAAATCCGTCATTGTCGCTTTCTTGTTTGCCATAATCGCCTTGCTTTAGAGTTTTACTTCTGCCGCAAAGGTAATCATTTATCACTTCAGAAAACGACCTCACATCAGATTTTTTCAGTGGTACATTTCAATCCGATACGAGTGGCACATTTCATTCCGCTAAAGGTGGTACATTTGTTTCCGATACAAGTGGCACATTTATTCCGATATTATCAGATAATGCAAATCGAGTGAAATTCCAAAGGAAAACACGTTTTTCTTTGCATTTCCGAGATGAAGCTTATCTTCGAGCATTGCTCAAAGATAATGCAAATATCCTTTCCGCCCAAATATTAAACGGAAAATCTTATGTTATCATCATCATCTCTTTGCCCTCCTTTCTGTGTTTATGGTTAAACATGTTAACTAACTCTCTACTTAGCAAACCAACGACAACATTCCAAACGATAGGAATGCCACACATAGGTGGCTGATTATTTTAACCATCCTGAACATTAATGCGTTATGTGTTGATTTTATTATTGTCATTCGCTTGTTGATTTGTAATTTTGCATGCAAAGGTAACACAAAAATCTGTAAGCACCAAAAGTTTTAGATAACAGTTCTTCAAAACTTTATCTCCTTTATTACCTCCATATGGTTAAATAGTTGTTTCTTGCCATTCATCACTCCAAATTCTTTTCAAGCTTTTTTTCTAATACAACTTCATTATAGTTCCAGCCATAATTCCCAGACTCGTATACACCTCTCTCTATCAACAACAGCTTTCCGCCCACTCTTTTATACTTCTTGTATGGCTGGATCAAATTTACAGAATCTGAAGTCTGTTTATCTTTTGGATGATAAAATTCCCTATCTTCAGCCTCTTCCAGAATGAAGACCTTCTTTAAGTTCAGACACCTATCAGAAGGTATGGATTTGTATCGATAATATCCGTATGCATCAAATCCATCATAGCGTTTGTCAATAACGCTATGCGATTTTGGCTCGTATTCAACATTATAATTTGTAATTTTGTACAAACCATTTGTAAAAGGAAGACCTTTTAGTCGCAAAGGCTTCTCTAGATGGAATACTTTAAACACGTCATATGTATTATATCCTCTTGCCCCCATTTCCAGGTTATTTATCACAAGTTCTTCCTCCCCATCATAATCCATATCCTTGAAGTAGAATGGAGAATGAGCAGAGAGATACTCATTTGCTTTAGGTCTTTTATAATTGAGATAAATTGTATTTCCTGCCTTTAATCTGGACAAGTCAATTGCTTTCTGAGTCTTTACATAGGGTGTATCGTCTGATATCAGTTGTTCGTCAGAGAATGCATCACAATAGACTTTGAAAGAATGATCTGTTTTAGAAAAATATAGAATAGCCTGTCCATAATTTTGATCACTATCTGCATGCACAAAATCTACCTTTACACTATAACCTTTGACCTTTTGCCTATAACGCAAACTAATTATCATGCTGTCAGGAAGTGTTGGAATTGAGTCTTCTTCTGCATATGATAAAGCATCAACATCTCTTGTTTCCCATATATTTGGCAAGGAATCAGTAAGAGCGAGATAAAAACCTCTCTTTTCTACACTATCCATCATCATAATATCTCCCCAGGATAGTTCTTCGTCCGCGAAGGAACAAGTATCTTTTGCTTTCTTCGCGTTCTCAACTCCTGACCAATATTTATTATTACCTTTCCAAAATGTGCCAACAACTATTGACAAGGCCAGCAGGATAACTATTCCTATCGTTATCTTTTTCATCTTTCTGTTTATCATTTATTACTTCTTTACCCCTTCCAGATATTATCAAGATCATGATTTCACTGTTTATAAACTCTTTATTTCATTAATCAACGAATCAACACCTTCAGTCGCCTTTGCTTTGATATGTTTAAAGCCGTAAGGCAGATGTCCTTCCATGCTTGAAGGATCTACAAGAAACTTGGGAACCTCATTACGTGCATAGCCCACAATTCCAGCCGCAGGATAAACAACGAGAGATGTACCTATCACGATAAAGACATCAGCATTCTCGACTTCCTGCCGTGCTTCATCCATATATCTAAGGTATTCACCAAACCATACAATGTATGGTCGAAGTTGAGAGCCATCGTCCGCCTTATCACCTATACATATGGGCAGATTCAAAGGATAATACTTGATGCACTTGTCATCTTCTGTTTCTCTGGATGAAGTAACTTTTGCAAGCTCTCCATGTAGATGAATAACCCTTGAGCTACCAGCCCGCTCATGCAGATCATCAACGTTTTGTGTAATAATTGTAACGTCATATTTCTTCTCCAACTCAGCAAGAGCATAATGGGCATGATTTGGGGCAACTTTAGATAGCTGTAAACGCCTGGCATTATAGAAGTCAAGCACTGCCTTAGGATCGTCTCTAAAACCATCAATACTTGCCAATCTCATGGCGTCATAATTCTCCCACAATCCGTTTTTATCACGGAATGTAGAGATGCCACTCTCAGCACTGATTCCAGCGCCAGTGAATACCACGATTTTCTGACAATCTTTCATCTATTATAATCTATTACTAATTCCCTTGGAAGTGTTATATTTTTCAATCTTTGATACCATATGCGATCTGAACCAGAAAACTGTTTCTGGGTATGGCTACTAATTATATAATAACTAGCAGTATATACATCCATAAGATCAAGAAACACCTTTTTGATACGTGAGCACTTCTCGTTGATGGCATTGTCGAGAGGATTTACTAGATGATCTACACTTTCTATCACCTTCTCCTTATCCATCATCTTGCCTGTTGCCATATAATAACGAAGTAACTCATCACGATAATCAAACAAACGTTTAAATTCAATACCTTCAGGATGCGCTAGGAACAACAGATAGACAGCCTTATGAACAGGCTGCAGTTCCACCTCCTTTTGATAATCCTCTAAGATGAAACGATAATCCTTTGTTATTACCAGACGACTCAAACGCCCCTTGGCTGCCTCAATCCTCAGTTCTTCAAGCAAGGGCACACCAATGGCATGTAGCAAAAGGTCTGTCCTACCCTCTGCCTGCAGCTGGTTCACGAGTCTTTTTACCTCCAGTGCCCGCTCTTCTGGTGTTAGCAGCTCATTCATTCTGTCACATCCTTCATAATGTTATTCAACCACGTTTTCCATCTACTAACCGTAGGCGACTCTGTTATCACCTGTTCTTTCACAGGTTCTGGCTCAGATTCTTCCTCCACTTTTGGCTCCTCCACAGCTGGTTCTGGCTCAGGGGCAGGTTCTACCTCAAAAGGTAATTCCTGAACAAGAACTTTCGCTGGCGTAGGCTTTTTTGCAGGCTTATATAGCATTGGAATCAATTCCTCATAGAAATCATCATCAGTACGATGTACATTCGATTTCACCTCCTTGCGCATATCATCCTCCAATCCAGTAGCTAGAATCGTCACCTTGGCATCTTCACCCAGGGTATCATCCGTTGAAGTACCCCAGATAACGCTGATATTAGGATCCAGCTGATCAAAGAAGTCATCAATCTCCTGCATCTCCCTCACGAAGATGGGATGCTCCTCACTGGCATAGATATTAAATAGGATACGTTTGGCCTTGCCAATGTCATTGCCATAAAGCAAAGGGGAATTCAGTGCATCAAGAATCGCTTTTTCCACACGATGATCACCACTAGCACGCCCCATTGCCATGATTGCTCCACCTCCATTCTTCATTGTGGCTTCCACATCACGGAAGTCAAGATTGATAGAGCCCTCACTATGCACAGTAATTAACTCCGATATTCCCTTTACGGCATCCTTCAAGATATTGTCAGCTCTGCTGAAAGCCTCCTTCAGCGAAATGTCAGAATCGGAATACACATCACACAGACGTTCATTATTGATAATCAAGATAGCATCCACATACTTTCTCAATTCATCCACACCTTTCAAGGCCTTGACAATCTTCTGTTTTTTCTCAAAATAGAAAGGAATCGTCACCACACCAACAGTAAGCAAATTCAACTCTTTTGCTACCTGGGCAACAACAGGCGCAGAGCCTGTGCCTGTACCACCACCCATACTGGCAGTGATAAACACCATCTTAGTACCATCGCTTAGAATCTTCTTAAGAGAGTCCAAGCTCTTTTCAGCCTCAGCTTTGCCGATTTCAGGATCACCGCCAGCTCCCAAGCCTTCACCCATCAGGACTTTTACTGGAACAGGCGAGCCTTTCAACGACTGACTATCCGTGTTGCAGGCCGCAAAAGAAACGCCCACCACACCCTCGTTACACATATTACGAACAGCGTTGCAGCCGCCTCCACCAACACCAACGACCTTGATGATGCCCTGCATCGTATCCTTGATCTCATTCTCAAAAAACGGTAATGTATCCTCACCCATAATCCAATATATTTAATTTGGCTACAAAATTACAAAACTATCTCCACACTTCCAAATCTCCGCAAGGCTTGCGATCTTAACAAACTATATTTCATTTGCAAAATCAGGATTGTAATCTTTCACATAATGCAAAAGAGGATCCACCGCCCATGCTAGTTCTTTGGGGAAATCAACTCGAAGGTATAGCCATGTCCTATATCCAACCAACATAAACTTTTCGAAATATCGCATATTATCTACACTTCGACCCGCCATCAAGAAACTGCTATCAGATACCGATTTTGTAACTGCAGACATGTTTAGTGCGTCATATTTTTCACAGACACTCATATCATATTCATCTTCAAACAACTTTGCAGTCATAACAACTTCATTAAAAGACACGCGCATAGTTTTCGAGTCCCATGTCCCTTCCTTTTTCATAAAGTCTGGATACTCTATTATAAGTTTGTTATCATATATTACACAAGACAACTTGGGGGACATTTCAAACATCTCTCTTATTTCTAGCACACTGTATAACTTAAGACTCTCAATGACATCCTCATTTTCTACTTTCTCAGAAGCATTCAATTGTCTTTTGGAATTGAAGTATATGTATCCAATCCTAAAATTAACAATTACCATCGCAGACAATACGATACCAATAAAACTAAAAATGAACCTCCTCATTTAAATACTTCTTCTTTCATCTGCCCTTCCAAGTTCTTCATCTTTTGTACCAAAATATACTTTTGCATCAATTGCCCCTATAAGAGGACGTTCTAGTTCTTTTATTCTCCTCACCCTTTCCTCAAGTTCTCTTCCTATAGACTCTAAATCTTCTTCATCACGTCGTATTATCCCTACGGATTCTGTCATCTCCATCAACCTTTCTACTTCTGAAACCATGGCCTCACGAGCATCATTGAAATCCATCTTTTCTTTATCTAAGAGCATAGTAGTTAACTCATCTCTCTTTATTTCAATGCCTTGCCTTTCTTTTTCCTTTAATGCAGAAAGCAGATCCGCAGCTTCTTTTTCACAGAAGGGACAAGTACCAGAGCAATCACCCTCAAAATTACATTCTCTTGATTCATATAGAATGCCATTGGCTTCTGCCATATTCTTTCGAATTTCCCTAAGAAACTCACATTTTTCTTTTCCTGCCATAACGGCTTCATTATTAAACTGTTAAACATTACACAAAGATCCCTTATATTTTTGATAGTATGTTTTCATACTATCATTCTTTACATTTACATCAACCATATATGTAAAGAAATCAAATCTTGTAATCCCCATATCAGACAATATCTTTTTACTTACCACCTGGTCAGAGACCGTATTGTAGTTTGGAATTAAGGGAATCCTGCAGACAATACGTTCTGCCATACCTTTCTTTATCAACCATTTCAGATTATCTATTACCTGTTTGTTATTACTCCACGTATAATTCTTATAGATATTTGGATTCATGTCCTTAATATCCACGATGTATTCATTTATATATGGCAATAACAGTTTTAGATGCTTTCTTAGAACATTCAGTGAGGTTTCTACTGTAACATTCCAACTCTTGGCACCCAAATCTAGAATATCCTTAATATATTGGCTATTCAGCAAAGGTTCTCCACCACCAAAGGTCACTCCGCCTTTAGTAGCAAAATAATACAGTTCGTCTTTTCTTAATTCTTCCATTACTTCTTCTGGAAGCATACGTCTTACTTTCTTACTCGTATTTAGGCATTCAGGATTTAGACAATATCTACATCTAAGAGGACAGCCATTAAAAGCAACCAAAGTTGTTATTCCATGCCCATCAGTACCCATTCTTAAACGACTGATTCCCAGAATTGAGGTTTGATAGACATAGTCTGGTACTGTCTTGTTATTTTGCGATCTTAAATGGGTCTCCTGACAAGAACCAACATATTTTGTTGCAGTCTTCCCCATATTATCTATATGCTATTGAATTTCCTAACTTCTACAAATTTTGATACTTTCCATCTTCCCATTGTTTTAGTTCTATAGGCAAGCTTTTCTCTTTCCTGTTTTTCTTTAAGAGCAACAGGATTCTCACAAGTCCCATTTTTATCATAGGAAATAAGTTTTGTAAATATGTTCATATCACCTCTTTTTGCTTGCAAAGATAGTCAAAGAAAACTTTGCAAACAAGAAAAAATGGGCCACAAGGCTTGCGAGATTTGAAAATTACTCCCAGATGACCAGGTTACGAGGTAGGTTAATCTTCTTTTCTTCCCCACCCTTACCTATTATATAATAATGATCTACCAGCGATGCATCAACAAGTGGGAGAAATGCAGCCTTCACTCGAGAGCACTTTTCATTGATAGAATTAAGAAAGGGATTAGTAACATCCTCTATACTTTTAATCACTCTATCGTTTAGACCATAAGGCTTAATGCGTTCATAGATATCTGCCAATTCCTTTCTGTAATCAGGCAACTGCTTAAAGGCTATACCCTCCGGATGTTTCAGATATAGCAAAAACACAGCCTTAGTCATTGGTTCCATCTTTACCTCTTTGTTGTCATAATCAGTTAGGAGAACTGCGCAATCCTTTGTTATGGTAATTCTACTAAACTTGATCTGATGTTTCAGCTTATCATCATGGAATCCCAGTCGCCATATAGTTTTGTCGCATCGCTGCCCCTCATAGTATTTATACAACACTTCATTGAAGATGTCATTAGGCGATACGAGGTCAAACAACGTCATACACGATCTGACTTTCAGTACATCAGGATAACCCAAAATATCATCAGCAGTCTTATTATTCAATTCAAGAAGAGCCTGAGTAATCTCCCTTAGACGAGGCCCCAATACAGGATGCTCAAGATAAGCTTTGGCTTCTTCTTTACTACTAATGCCATAGAACTCGGAATTATAACTATGTCCCAGGCCTTTGATCTGTGGGAAGATATACCAAATCCAATGACCACGCTTTAGCCCATCTTTAATTTCTTTAAGAGCCAGAGGGTAATCAAGCTGCTGAGCCTCTAAGAAACGATTTAAATCAAAGCTTACTCCACCGCCCAATGCCTCCACAAAACTCTTTGGCAAACTAACATTTTTCAATTCCAGAGCATCAATAAAGAACTGGGCCATTTCGTCATCATGATAGCCTGCGATACCACAGCCTACACGCGTTACAAGGAAAAACAAATCAGGATGCTCCTTGGCAAAAGTTACAAACCTGCCAACAGCGGCCCTCACCTCCCCGTCTTTACGTACATTCTTTCCATAATCCACAGGAATGGCATAGCACTGGCCCTGCAATCCTTCTGCCTGGCCCCATACAGCACCAAACTTTTTCCGAGCAGTACCAGAAGCGCCACCAGTATGATAGCCCAATGCATTACTGCCAAACACGAAGATCTGTTTGGGTAGCAGCGTATCTATATAGTCAGGGGTATATCCCATAAATTTCTCTTCCATAGGCTTATAATATTGCAAGTGAATAATCATCGAGGGCAATGATTCCCATTTTTCTAAGGCGGGCAATATGTGCCGTAAACTGTTGCTGATATTGGCAATTTTGCATTTTCTGTATCACATCCTTAGCAAAGTCAACTTTCCTTAATCGCATAGCTGTCCTTATCAGATTGCTATTCTTTGTCTGGGCATCAGTGGCCTCTTGTAATTCTTCTGCAAACCAATCCTTATGGGCTAGTTCGTACATCATTAATATATAATGTGCCAATGCATCGCTGGCTGCGAAAATAATACAATCATCATTCATCTCAAATCTCCCAAACTTAAAACCCTTTTCATCTGAAGGATCTTTGCAATTCACAAGATAAGGAGGATGATTGAAGTCAACAATACGACCAAACGAATGCTGTAACTTTCCTGTTTTCCTATCATAACAGAAAGCCACACTATCACCATAACTCATCCAATGCCCATCTTTCCAGACTACCACCAATGTAGCAAACGAGCCTTCATCATAGAATTTATTAAGCAACATGCCTCCTTCCTGCTTGGCCTTTTCCTCACAATCATTATAGAATGGTTCCCAAATTCCATCTATCCATGCATCGAAAGCCGGATAGTCAGTGATAGGTTCATCAGGCAAATGGCCCACTAGATATTTTGACCACAAATCAGCAAACACGCCTCCGCCACCAGCACCATCCGAAACAGCAATCCATTTCTCAGTGGCCTTAGCAGCATCCTCATTGATGAGCCCCTCACCTAACTTTGCTATCGATAATGCTCTCATTGGTTCTGACTGATATTTGTTGGGGTACCAATATCCATTAGTTTGATAAGAGTCGTAGCATCAGCATTCATACCCATAGCCACATGACGCCCAGCTCTGTTGTCATTCAAACAACGGGCTATGTCTTGATTATATCGCTCTGGTAGCAGACTTGATAGCTCGAACAAGGTTTCTGCATAAGGATCTCCACCAAGTTCGCTCTTTGCTATAGGGCAAGCCACAGAATTAGCATTCAAATCTGGTGTGAAGTGAATATTAAAGAGTATCACGTTACCATCATTGGTAAACATCTCCTTCAACTCATTAGCTTCTTGTACAACCTGTTCTTTTGATGCATGATTAAACACACCATCAGTAATATGTATAACAGTTGGTGGATAACAATCCTTTTCATGATGATCGATCATCCAATCAGCCAACAAGTCTCTAGCATAGTCGAATGCTTCGTGATAGTGTGTCCAATGCCCATCATGGCGAGCACTCACCCACTGCACTTGCTCTACTTCTTTAACCTGGACTCCCTTACGGGTTCTTATCTCCTTTCGAGTAGTAATCTTCGTATATGGATGTGCTTTCAGTTCTTCAGGTGATACGAATTTTCGTCCTTCCAGTTCTCCCTGCCATCCACTATAGGCTTTCTCACCATAGCCAACCACTGCAATATCGTAGTAATGTCGCGTATCACCCATCTTCACACATCGCAACACCAGTTCGTTAATCTGGTTATTCACAATTCTTGCTGCAGCCTCAGCCATGGTCATTTCCTCACCATAAAGTGTAGTCTTCTGTTGCATACTTACAGAATGATCCACCAGGAAGATAAAGGCTGTAGGTGTATTTCTTGTAATCTGGGCTGTATATGGTATCTTAGCCTGCAGCTGCTTAGGCTGTGCAGGAATGGGTATACCAAAGTTACTGATGTTTGTGATATACTTAAGAGGGATGAAGTTTTTCACCAGCACCTCAGCCTGATAGTGCATCTTGGCTTCCTCCGTCATATCGTAGTATCTCATCATCCTATTGAATAGTCCGAAGCGAATGGCTTTCAGATCATCCACAGTACCACCGACATTAGCCCCATTCCTGGTTGCATTCCTATCAGCATAAAGGGTATCATCCCAAAGTGCTGCTTCAAGATTAATTTCCAAAACCACGGGATTGGAAATACGGCCATCTTCCATAGCCACATATTTCATGGGATGATCACCAGTAAATCCAAGCCTTACATAACGTTCCAATCTCCCCTTCTTATCGAGGGAACGTGACAAATCGCCACCTCCAGGCTTAGCTATCTTGATGCCTTTCTCTTCACAATCTGCCCAAGAATACAATCCACCATGCTTGATGATTGACTCTAGATTATCAAAATCCGTAAAGTGATAGAGCTTCGTAATTCTGTTATCTTTCAGCACTTGCTCAAACTCCTGCCAGTTTCTTTTCTTCTCCATTATAACCTCCCTTCTGCGTATGCTTTTATCAGTGATGCATGCGAAAGTGGTTTCTTCGCATCCTCCACATCCTCGTTTGTATCGTAATCCAACAACACAATGGTCTTTGTTTTGCTGGCTTCCTTTAATCTTTCAATGATATGAGCTACTTTATTCTCCAATACCCATTTATAGGTTGGAATATAAATCAATTTGCGAGCCTCGATATAGCCCAAAAGCTCTGAGCCATTTACTCCCTTACGATGTCCCAAAGGCTTTCCGTATTTCCTAACTGTTCGCTTTAGCCCCTTCATCGTGTCGTTTGTAAACAATGATGTATCCACATCACAACCCTCGAAAACCTTCAAGCCCTGCCAGATAGCCTCCACACATGTAGCCGTATAGCCTCCACTGAAAGGCACTGGGATGCCCCCATGCGGATAGAATGGACTTAATTTTATCAATCCATCCTTAGCCCCGCTGGTTACATCTGCCAGTATCGCATCCGGATATTTCTTCTGTATCGTAGCAGGCTTCTTCCGTTTCGATTCGATGATAATCATTTCTCAGAGTTTTCCGGATCTTGCTCTATAATGTCATGTAACTTCTGCTGGAGAAGAGCCTTATCTGGTAGACATAGCTGATACTCTGCAACCATCGTTGGCGATAGGCTGCGACTTAATGCATATTCCACCACCGTATCATCCTTGTCTTTGCAGAGTAATATGCCAATGCTTGGATTCTCTTTAGGTTTTCTAACATCCCTATCAAGAGCCTCCAAATAGAAATTCAATTGTCCAAGATGCTCAGGCTTGAATTTTTCCATCTTCAACTCAAAAGCGACAAGACACTGCAATTCTCTGTGATAGAATAAAAGATCTATACGGAAATCACTATTGCCAACTTGTAAGCGGAACTCTTCATCATAGAAAAGGAAATCCTTGCCAAGTTCCAAAATGAATTTCTTCATCTGTTTCACCAAGGCAGCCTTCATGCTGTTCTCATGCTCGTACTCCTTGCCACCAATAAATTCCATCACATACTGGTCTCGGAATATCTGTTCCGCCTGGGGCGCAATTTCTCTCAGCACCGCTGAGAGTTTTGGACTCCCCACAGCATTACGCTCATAGAGGGCACTATCTATCTGTCGATTTAACTGACGGGTAGAGAGCCTATCGTGTACACATAACTGCAAGTAAAATAACCTTTCCGCCTCCGACTTAGAGCGGCTCATAATGGTTAGATTGTTAGTCCAATTAATTTGTCTCAGCAGTGCTGAGAGTTTTTCGTCTGCGCCATTATAAGTCTCATAGAACTGTTTCATTCGCCAAAGGTTCTTATCAGAAAAGCCTTTGGCTTCAGGGCTTGTTCTTTCGATATAATCAGCCAATTGTTTTACAACTCCATCACCCCATTCTGAGACAGCTATCTTGTTAGAGATGTATTTACCAATCTTCCAATACAAATCTATCAGAGAGGCATTAGCCAATCTCACCACCTCGTTACGAGTATGCTGTATCATCGAAACGATCTCAGCAAACTGCTCATTCTTGTCTTGTATAATTATCTTGCTCATATCTTCTGCAAAGATACTCAAAAAAGTTGAGATAACATTACTTTAATATCTATTTTTTTTACTTTCTTCTTCATACATTTTTATTATTGCTTCAAGATCCATAGGATTCTTCTCCTTTGCACTTTCTGCAATTCCTGCACAAATTTCATTTAACTTTAAAGGTACTGTCTCTTCTTTGAATTTTTTCAGAAGAGAAAGCATCACCTCCGTTTTAGTCATTGTATCTATAATCATGTTTAGAAAAGGTCTTGATTCTTATCCTCCGTTATTCCAATCTTACTGTTATTTCTTCCACAAGCTTATTGGCATTCTGCTTAATGAACTTTTGTATAGTGGCAAGAAGAATTCCCATTGCAGGGGCCATATATTCTCTTTCTTTACTGACTTTTTCATATTCTTCTTCTGTATAATCCTCTGATGACCAGCATTTGAAAATATTAGCACTTCCATGAACCAATGCAGAACGTCTTTTATACATTTTACCTATATCCTTAATTGCAGAGGGTGGCAATACGCCTAAAACTGCTTGTATTTTACGTCTCAATTGTGAAGAGATAGATTCTTCTTGATTACTTCCATCATTGTAAATTGCCTCTATACCAAGAAGTACATAAAAAATAAATAAATCATCATTAGCACTACTCTCGTATGATAACGCGAACAACGCTCTATCTATTGGAGTCCTGCTTATATATGACAAGAAACCTGTTTTTTCGACAATCCAATCCCAACACTTTTGAATCGTAAGAGATTCAAAAGGTATCCACTTGCATTTTTCGCACGCCATACTAGAAAAACCATTCGAGTACGAAAACTGTGTTACAAACTTACCATCGCGTAAGAGAACACTTTGGGAAATGAAAACACAACCAGGATACGCTAAATTGAATGTGAACAACAAATCTTTCAGTCGACGAACAATAGTTTCATCTAATATCCCATAAGAGTCTGATAAATCATCCCCGAATACATTTCGATCAACAGTTAGCATTACATTTATATAGGATTCATCCTTTTCGTAATGAACGGAGAAATTGAACTCACTGTAAGTTTCTTGTATAGGTACCATGGGATGAAAAGAAATGATGTCCTCAACGATTCGTCGCATATAATCAGGAGATATATCCATCCACTTTTCCCATTGGAGATTTATCTCATATTTAATCATTGTATTCATAATATTTATAGCCATATCACGTTATTCTAATACCTTAATAATATCCACTTTGCCGTTACAACAATATCTAACTATTTTTGCCTTCTTTATATCAATCAGATCACCATCAGACAATTTACTTTTCTCATCCAAAGGAAGTTCTGTATAGCCACCATCTACAAAGTCAAATTTTACCATTAAAATATTTTGGGAAGATATAACAACAGCAGATTTTAAAGATGCGATTTCTTCTGAAGACAATGATCTCTGTGTGATAATTAATTCATTTCTTTCCGCATAATTTACTTCGACTAATGCCTTTTGGGGATTAGATAATAGACGTTCGAATTTATTACGTGTTCCCTTTTCGATTATAAAAGAATGACAATATTCACAATTTACAAAAGCATCTTCATCTATAATAGTTATATTTGGGGGA
>JAEEGK010011310.1_pt1 | contig 20422 bp, 23 predicted proteins | sample 8958771 | NCBI WGS metagenome assembly JAEEGK01 (sample SAMN16246547, study PRJNA631951) | gut metagenome | biome: gut microbiome; feature: rumen; material: SC-attached | host: Bos | place: Iran: Karaj | collected 2018-10
TCGTCCTCAACCGCCTTGCGGATGTTGGCCAGAAGGTCGCTCTTGTTGACCTGTGTCCTGACGGAGTGCTTCTCGATGTAGAACGTCTCCATGTCGTCGATGTAGTCGCACAGCTTGACCTTGCCGTTGATCTCCGCGAGCTTGGCCGCGGCGTGGATGCCGTCCGCCATGTACGAGGTGTCGGGGAACACGAAGTGCCCCCTGCCGTCCATTATCATGTCCGATCCGTTGGCGATACCCGCATCCACGGCGGACCTGAAGGAATGCGATGCCCTGACGACCACACCGCCGTTGGCGGACACGGTCTCGTCGATGGCGCAGGTCATGTCGATCGGGACGGTGACCTTCTTGAGGTTCATGGTCTTGGCGAAGATCAGTGCGATCTGCTCGCCGGTGATGTATCTTCCGCGGTTGTCGAAGGCCGCGAGCCTGGTGGCATCGCTGTTCAGTGCCAAGCCTATCGAGCCCTTGTAGCTCTTCTGTATCTTCGCGAGGTCGAGGAGCTCGGTGGATGCCAGGGACGGAAGGTATTTGGAACTGGGACGTTTCGCGATGACGACGTCCGCATTGAGTGCCTCGAGGAGCTTGGCGGTCATCTTCGCCGGGCGGTAGTACGTACCGTCGAGCACGATCTGACAGTTGATGTCCTGCACCTTGGCCATGAGGGTCTCGGTATGTCTCGCCCTCGCTTCCTCCCCGTCATGGCATACGGTGCCGAGGGCGTTGTACTCGGGGTACTTCATACCGATCTCCCTGTAGGTCATGTTGTAGACGTCCATGGCGGAGAGGTATGCGCCTTTGGCGTTGAAGATCTCCATACCGCTGAGCGATTCAGGGGTTATGGTCGAGATGTTGATGTGGTAGTTGTACGGGATGCCGCAGAACGGGACGGACGGTGCGGGAACGTCATCGAGGACGTGCACGCTGCCTCCTGTGGCCAATGCTCCCGCGATCACGGCCTGCTTCATCATCATGGAGCTCGGATTGCGGTCCGACGAGATGACGATGGTACGCCTGTCGGATCCTACCAGCTTCCCGAATTGGAGCGCAGACTCGGGTGTGAGTCTGAGAGCTAGTTTCTCCCTTGGATCCGTGGCCGTAGACGTAGGCATAAAATCACTTCTGCAGTGTGGGGGAAACGGCATTCGTAAGATATAATTGTGTTCGATTTGCAATGGTTTGCAGGACTTTTTTCATGCCCTCCTTTGCATACTTTTCATGTATTTTTATACGCCCTGTCTGGGTCGATTTTAGGTCAATCTAAATGGATTATACATCCAATCTGACCAAAAAACGGTACTGGCTTTACGAGAAATTAGGAAATAGTATATATACTGGTCAAAATATTCATAAATTGCCTGAAAAGGCTCAGAGGGATAAAAATGGCAATGGAAAAGATTGATTTTGCTAAGGCAAAGGCAATTGCAGAGAAGAAGGGACTGAAGCCCGGAAAGGTCAAGGGGACCAGCGGAATCCAGTTCACCAAGGGAAACAACAACAGGCTCGATGTCATCGGATGGGACGAGTTCGAGAAGCTTCTCAACCAGAGGGGACTTGCAGTCTACGAGTCCGCTGGCTGGATGAAGATCATGAAGAAGTGATCCTCAGCCGATATCAGAATCACCGGGGGGCCATGCCCCCTACACAACTTATTTTTTCAGACCACTTGACACCGATACCTTTTATAGGATAATGTGTTGGGGATTCACTAGGCAAGGGTTACCGAGCTTGGCCAAAGGTGCTAGATTCAGGGTCTAGTCGTTAGTCGTTCGTGGGTTCGAATCCCATCCCTTGCACTTTCTTCACTCTTCAGAGGCGGGCTCTTCACGTCCATCGTCAGGAAACGTGCGCTTCCTGCGTATGTAGGATGCGATGAAGCTCAGTGCGAGTATTATCAGGATGAACGCAATCATGACCCACTGTGCCACGTCGCTGGTGAAGTATGCGTAGAACACCGTGCTCATCGAAAGGATGAGGCCGTACTTCAGGATGCAGCCCAGGACTATGTACATGAGCGATCTCCCCAGTTTCCAGTTCTCCACGACGCTTATGAACGCCCCGGAGTAGGGGATCATGGGTGCGATCCTGTTCAGCAGCAGCATGCGCTCGTCCGTGAACAGCAGGATCCCCACGTACTTGTTCATGATCCGCTTCACGCGTTTGGGGAGCCCCACCTTCTCCACCAGGAAGTACAGGATGAGATTGCCCAGGATCTCGGCCGCGATGGCGGTGCACAGGAGCACGACGGCGAAGCCGGGGGTGGGTTCGTATGCGAAACCTATTATGATGAAGATCTCGGGGAGCGCCGGAACGAATGTCGCATCCAGGAGGAATGCGATGAAGACCATCGCCACGACCCCTGCCATGCCGTAGGGGCCGAAGAGATCGGTCATGAAAGCCGTGAGGTCCATGGCGCACCCGCTTCGATCAGTTGCCTTCGTATCTGATCAATGATTCGACGTCGTATCCCTTGAGCTTGGATCTGCCCTTGAGTCCCGCGAGTTCGATGACGAAGATGATCTTGACGACGTTCCCGCCGAGGCGCTCGATGAGCTTCACGGTCGCTGCGGCGCTGCCGCCTGTGGCGATGAGGTCATCGACAACGACGACCTTCTGTCCGGGCTTGATGGCGTCCTTGTGGACCTCGATGACGGCCTTGCCGTACTCGAGCTCGTACTCCTCGCTGATGGTCTCGCGAGGGAGCTTGCCCTTCTTCCTGATCATCACGAAGCCCCTGCCCGTCTTGTATGCGAGCGGGGTACCGAAGATGAATCCCCTGGATTCCGGTCCGGCGATGACGTCGAAGTCGACGCCCTTGAGGCGGTCCGCCATGCCGTCGATGGCGAGCTGGAGACCGTCCTTGTCCTGGAGGATGGTTGTTATGTCTCTGAAGATGATGCCCTTCTCTGGAAAATCGGGTATCGCGGTTACGTAGTCCTCTAAGGCCTTCATGCCACCGTATCCCGTTGGCACGATTTTAATTATATCGCTGGTCCGGGATGGAAACACTTTCGGCGGAGCATGCGGTCGATATGAGGGGACAGGCGTCCGCGATCCGTAAAACATCATATCTGGCACATAAAGAGGGAAAGGGTTTGTAAGGGGTTTTTTGTTCCGTCAGAACTGTCTTTTCTTGAACAGGAAGATGGAACCCGCCATGGTGACGACGGTCCATACGATCATGGCCGCGACATCCCTGAAAGGCTGTCCTCCTCCCATCATGACCTCCCTCCCCGCTCCGCCGAGGGATCCGAGGAGGAACCAGGTGTCCAGGTCCCTCGCGCCGAGGATGGCCTCGAGGATCAGGGGCAGGATGAGCAGCATGAACAGGGTGAGCAGGGCCGATGTGCTCGACTTCTTGGCGAATGCGGACACAAGCATCGCTACGCCCGAGATGGCCATGACGTAGATCAGATAGACTCCCATCCCCGCGAACAGGTCGCCGTTGATGTGGCCGTTACCGATGGCCTTGAAGACGATGGCCACGATGAGGTACAGGAGCAGGGTGGCGAATCCGACCGCGAACGATGCGAGGAACTTTCCGAAGACGATGGTCGGCCTCTTGATCGGCTTGGTCAGCAGGATCAGTGCGGTCCTCTCCTCGAACTCGGAGCATATGGCACCTGCCGTGAAGAGCGTGGCCATGATGATCAGGACGAGGTACAGGTTGCCCAGGAGGGACTCTGCGATCGCATCCCCGTCCTTGAGGAGGGAGAGCTTCATTCCTGCGGAGTTCTCGACGGCGAGGGATATTCCCACATCGAGGGCCATCAGCAGGCCGATGATCACCAGGTAGATGTAGATCTTCTTTCCGCGGAGGAACTTGACGATCTCGTTCTCCATGACGGCGAATACCTGTTTGACATCGCTGTTGGTGGTGTACGAGCTCATCTTCTCGACTGTATTCGACAGAATCGTCATGGTATCACCTCGACTCCTTGATGAGGTCCAGATACTTGGCCTCCAGTGCATTTTCGTCTGCTGATACGGAACGGACCTTGAATCCAATGTTGGCGATCTGCTCGAACAGCTTCGCCTCCTCCTCATCGCCTCCGTCGAGCGTGAGATTGATGGTCTCTCCGTCGATGACCGCCTTGGTGATGTTGTCGAGGGCGGCGAGCTTGGCCACCATGTCCTCGTTGGCAGGTGCGAGCGGACGCACCTTCATCAGACGGGAGTTGCGCGAACCTAGGACGTTCTCGAGCGTGTCGTGGACGAGCAGCGTACCGTGGTTGATCATCGCGATGCGGTCGCAGAGGTCGGTGACCTCGTGCATCATGTGCGAGCTCATGAGGACGGTGAGGCCGTTGTTCTCGTCACGGATGTTCTTCAGGATATCCCTCATCTCGGACATCCCTCTGGGGTCCAGTCCGGAGGTGGGCTCATCGAGGATGATGACCTCGGGGCTGTTCATCAGCGAGAGGCCGAGGGAGATCCTCTGCCTCATCCCTTTGGAGAAGGTACCGAGGCGCTTGTCCGCCCATTCGGACATCTTGACCTTCTCGAGGATCTCGTCCGTCTCCGTCGCGATGCGCTCCTTGGACATCCCGAAGATGTTACCCATGTACCTGAAGGTCTCGCGGGGGGTGAGATAGAGATAGAACTCCGGGGTCTCCACCACGGTGCCCACGCCCTGCAGCGCCTCCTTGGGGCTCTGCGGTACGTTGATGCCGTTTATGAGGACGTCGCCGGAGGTGGCCGTGATCAGATTTGTCAGGATCTTGAGCGATGTGCTCTTACCTGCGCCGTTGGGTCCCAGAAGACCGGTAAAGCTGTTCTTCTCGATCTTCAGATCCAGACCGTTGACGGCTACGAACTCCCCGTATTCCTTACGGAGGTTCACGAATTCGATCGGATAGTCTGACGACATGGGACACCGAACATATTCCGACTTATTCATTCTTTTTATCTGAGGGAATCAGAAGTTGAATGAGACGTAGAGTCCGACCATGCTTATGGCGATGACCAGGAGCACCCATGACAGCCAGTACATGTCCTTCTCCAGGTACAGTGCCAGTGCCGATACGAATATGCTTATGAGCGGCGTGAATATGACGACGGCGATGCCCGCCTTCAGTATGCTGTCGCTGACATCCGCGGGCATCGCGGAGGCTATCAGCCCGATCAGCAGTATCGCCAATCCGACGGTGATGCCGTACCTCAGCACCTTCCCGGTGGTGACGTTGAGCTCTATCATAGTACCCCCGTCGCTTTGAGCAGTATGGATATCGCAGATGCGAAGAGCACCAGTGCGAAGTATTTCTTCAGCGAGGCGGCGTCGAAGTGCTTGGACGCGCGGGTACCGATCAGCATCCCGATGTACGAGCTGATGGCGATGCATGCCGCGAACTCCAGGTCGATGGTCCCGTTGATGAAGTAGACCATCGCCCCGCAGAACGCGGTTATCCCGATCATGTAGCTGCTGGTGGCCGTGGCGGCCTTCATCGGTACTCCCATGAGCCTGTTCATGACGGGCACCTTGATCACCCCGCCGCCCACACCGGTCATGCTGGAGTACATCCCGGCCAGGAAGCATATTGCCGATCCTCCGACCCTGTGCTCCAGGTCGTATCCGACGGTCTTGCCGGTCTTCATGTCGTGGTAGTAGAACTCATGCTCCCCTTCCTCGGAACCGCAGTCCCTTCCGCGGTCCAGGAGCATCCTGAGCCCGTTGACTGTGACGAATATCCCGAAGACCAGGAAGATGATCCATTGTTCGAGCATGCCGGCGACGAACGCTCCGACGATGGCGCCCGCGGTGGTACCCACCTCCAGGAAGAGCCCCAATCTGACGTTTGCGACCTTGTGCTCCGTGTAGAACGATGCCGCTCCCGCGGACAGTGCCAGTATGCCTACCAGGCTTATCGCTGCGGCCTCGACCGCGGGGAGTTTGTAGACGATCGTGAGCACGGGGATGAACAGGATTCCGCCGCCCACGCCGAACAGGGATCCCACTATGCCGGCGACCACGCCGAGAATGAGCAGGCCTATGATGACCGAGGGATCCATGGGGTTTTGATTGGTTCGCTCATATTAGTAATTCATTATACGCAGGCCCGATAAGGTTAAACGGAACGGCCTTGTTCCATGACCGTGGCAATCGTCCTCGTAAGATATTGTGAGATCGGACTCAAGAGCACGCCCGTGCGCAGGAAGTTCGAGACCGTCCTCCGCGACAACATGCTGGCCATGCTGGCATCCGATCACGTCGAGGCGCTCATCAGCTACGGCGATGCCAGATATTACCTTGAATCCGACGATACCGAGAGGTGCGCGGCATCATTAAAGAAGGTCTTCGGGATAGCCTCCATCTCCATAGCCAGCCAGTGCACCTCCGATATGGAGGACATCTGCAGGGCCGCCGCGGAGTATTCCCTGAGCAGGCTCCAGCCCGGACAGTCCTTCGCGGTGCGCGCCAGACGCGAGGGCACCCACCCGTACACAAGCATGGAGGTCGGCAGGGAGGCGGGTTCCGCCATATTCCTGGCCAACGAGGACAAGGGGATCTCGGTGGACCTCCACAAACCCGACAAGATCTTCTACATCGAGATCAGGAACAACAAGGCGTTCATCTTCGACGAGTACATCAACTGCCCCGGAGGGCTCCCCATGGGATCGCAGGGCAGGGTCATCTGCGAGTTCAGGGACGACCGCAGGAGCATCGTATCCGCATGGACGATGATGAGGCGCGGATGCCGCGTCTATGTCGAAGGGGATGGGGACACATCCGTCCTCAGGATGTATGACCCAGCGCTCCGCACTGTCACGGGAGACGAGTCCCCCGGCATGATCAAGGACCTGATGGCCAAGGTATCCGGTACGGGCGTCGAAGGCCTGAAGGATTATGATTACGGCGATTACGGTCTGCCCGTGTTCTTCCCTACGGCAGGGATGACGGATGGCGAGGTCGACACCCTGTACGACAGCATCCGTACCGTATCCTTCTGAACCGGACGTCGGTGCTTTTCTATTATGAACACGTTACCACTGCATGGTCAAAGCGGTCCTCTTCGATCTGGACGGAACATTGCTTCCCATGAGTCAGGAAGAGTTCATGAAGGTCTACATGGGCTATCTCACCAAGAAGCTCGAGCCCTACGGATACAAGCCCAAGGAACTCGTCGATGCTCTGTGGAAGGGGACCTTCGCCATGATGTCCAACGACGGGAAGGCCACCAACGAGACGGTCTTCTGGAACTTTTTCTGCGGCATATACGGCGAGAAGGCCCGTGGCGACGAACCGATATTCAGGGAGTTCTACGGGAACGAGTTCAAGCACGCCAAGGACGTCTGCGGCATCCAGCCGGAGGCACCGGAACTGATCTCATTCCTCAAGGGCAAGGGATGCAGGCTGATCCTCGCCACAAATCCCATGTTCCCGCAGATCGCCACCGACCTGCGCACGGAATGGGCGGGACTGAAACCGTCGGACTTCGAGCTCTGCACCTACTATGAGAACTTCAACTTCGGGAAACCGAACCCGGAGTACTTCGCCGAGATCCTCCGCAGGACCGGGCTGAAGGCCGAGGACTGCCTGATGGTCGGCAACGACATGTCAGAGGATTACGAGGCCGCGACCAAGGTCGGTATCAGGACGTATATCGTCACCGACAACCTCATCGACAGGAAGAACCTCGGTCTCGAGGGCGTGGAGCACGGCACCTTCCACGAGATGGTCGCCTTCGTGAAATCGCTGTTCTGAGAAACGATAGGAGCACCCTTGCGGGTGCGGAAAAATAAGATGTTTGGGGGGTCAGCCCGCTTACTTAGCGAGTCTGCCGTTAGCCCTGATGGAAGGCCTGTTCTTGACGACCTTCTTTCCCTTCTTGTCAAGACCGCGTCCCTTCTTACCTGCGGAGGTCTTTCCGCGGTAGACACGGTTCTTGTGGGTGTTGTAGCAGATCCAGTTGATCTTGGGGTCTGCCTGGATGACGGGGTGGTGGGGATCAACGAGGATGATCTCGTACCACTCGTTCTGTCCGTCTGCTCCGACCCAGTAGGAGTTGAGGACCTCAAGGTTGGGGAATCTCTTCTGAGCTCTCTCCTCAGCCATCCTCTGGAGGCTCTTGCCTACGGTGATGGCGAGGATTCCCTTCCTCTTCGCTCTCCTTCCGGCCTTGATCTGCCTCTTCTGGAAGGATCCCTTTCTGACCCTTCCCCTGACGAGGACGTAGCCCTGTTTCGCCTTGTAACCGGCGTTCCTTGCCCTGTCGAGCCTGGTAGGCCTCTCGATCCTGCAGAAGTTCTCCTCTCTTCTCCACTCGACCCTTCTGGCCCTGTTGAGGTCCTTCAGGTAGTTGGACGAAGGTACTTTCCATGCGTCAGCGATGTACGAATACATGCTCTTGCCCACTTTGGGCTGCTGTGTCTCTGTCTCTTCGGACATGTGTATCACCTATACGGATTCGCCTTTCGGTACATTTCCGACGGAATCAAAGTTCCGTAGCACGTCGAACTTATACTACATATAAAAAGGATTGCGTGTCCGCGCGCGTTCAGAAGAAGTCCGAGAGCTTCGCGTTGTGCGCCTTCGGCTTCGGTTTCGGGAGATCGGGCCTGTCATCGTTGCCGTCGTCGAACCCTCCGTCGAAGAGGGTGGCCTGCTGGAGTCCCGACATGAGGTCCTTCTCCGTCCAGCCGAACACCTCGGTGATCCTGCTGGCGGTCTGCGATATCCTCTCGGCGTAGTACTTGTAGTCGGGACGGGCGGTGAACTCCTTCCCGCTGATGTACGGCTCCACCACCTGCGGGGTCCTGCTGGAGTCGGTGACTATCCACGACACCTTCATCCCGGGGATGAACTCGTATCCCATGGCCATCAGTTTCTTCGCCGCCTGTATGTTCGCCTGCCTGTCGGGGTTCTCGTACGCATCCAGCCCCTTGCACGTGCGCGATATGACGAGTTCGGATGCTGGCACATCTCCCTTGAGGACCTTCTGTATGGTGGATCTGACCATCTGCAGGGCCTCCTCGTTGTTCTCGTCGAGGATGTATCCGAACAGCTTCGTCAGCAGGTCGCTCTGCAGGTCGAACGAATCGGAACGCCTGATCTCGTATCCCCTGATGAACAGTTCGTCATCCTTCTCGGGCCAGACCATGCGGCCGACGTACCTCTTCTTCTTGCCGTGGCTGAACAGCGGTTCGAGGATCTTCTCGAACTCCAGCGTCCCGCCGTCCTTGGAGTACTTCTCGGCCATCCTGTTGCCGAACTCCACGGATCCCTCCAGATCCCTGACGGGGGATTCGACGAACACCGAGTCGGTGTCGGAGTAGATGACCTTGTACCCTTCGGATTCCAGCTCGCCTATTATGGTCTTCACGGTCCATCTGGCGAACGCCGTGATGGACGAACCGATCTGCTTGTCGGTGAATCTGTAGAACGATGATGCGAATACTCCGTAGAAGGTGTTCATCAGCACCTTCACCGCGGCCTGCAGACCGTTGAGGTAGTCGTGCTCGTGCGCGTCCTTGGCGTTCTTCATCCTCTTCTTGATGCTGTCCCTCTCGTTCATCAGGTCCGACAGGATCCTCGGCAGGAGGCCGACGCGCCTCTCCTTGGACATGTACCTGACGCCGTCCGGGCTGACGATCTCCCCGTCCTGGGAGAGGGTGGTGAAGCAGATGTTCTTCGCGATGATAAGCGACGGATACATCGATTTGAAGTCGAGCACGCAGACCCAGTGGTACAGTCCAGGGTTCATGGTGTGCACATAGCCTCCCTCAATCTGGTCGGTACGTGTGAGTCTGCCGTTGGCCGGCACACCGATCTTCTCCCTGTCCGCGGCGCGGATGAGGATGGAATCCACGAGGGTGGACGTCCCCGACGTGAGCACGTCCTCCACCGGGAGTTTGGACACGGCGGCGAGGTCCATGCCCTTGCGGACGGTACCCACCGCGAGCATTATCCTCAGTGCCAGCTCGGCATCCTTGTAGCAGTATCTGATGACCTTCTCGGGATCGTTCTTCCACTCGTCGTCCATGTACTTCGGGTCGACGTCCAGCTTCTGTTCCCCGAGCACCTGCATCGAGACGGCGTTGAGGGTCTCCTGCTTCGGCCTGAGCTCCCTCTTGGCGGCCCACCAGGCATCCACCACGAGCCTGCCCTTGATCCTCCAGAAGCGGTCGGAGACCAGGCGCGGGACGCTGAGGTCCCTCCCCCAGGTGAGCATGTCCTGCATCTTGTTGACCTTCGCCCTCTCCAGGATCTTCCTGATGTCGTAGTTCTCGATGTTGTATCCCGTGATGACGTCCGGGTCCTCGCGGAGGACGGTCTCGGTGAAGCTGCTGATGATCTCCTTCTCGGTCCCCGTGGCGGATTCGCAGTTACGGATCCCGTCCCTGTCGGATATCACGGTGCAGATGGTGTACAGCGTGTCGTGCTTGACGCTGTTCTCGATGTCGAAGCTCAGTACCTTCAGTCCGGGATCGAACGGTTCGATATTCTCTGACGATTCCATCTCGACCGTCAGGTCGGTCCTGTACTCGGATTCCACCTCCTTCCCGGTGACCCTTATGCACGAGCCCAGGTCCTTGTCGTAGATGAAGCGGTCCTGGAACGGGATGTCCGTGCCCAGGAGGTGGTATTTGCCCCGCAGGCGGTTGGTGTAGTCGGACATCTGCCAGGGGTGGCTGATCACGACCTTTAGAACGGGATGCATCTTCCCGCGGACGAGGAGCTCGTCCGGGACGACCTCGACCACGTCGGGGTCCTTGCGCATCTGCTCCGCCAGGGATTCAGCGGGATCGATTATGAAGAAATACGGACGGAAGCCCTTGGCCAGCACCACGACGGACTGGCCTTCGCGGGTCTTCCCGTAGAGTTCCACGACGGCGTCACCGGTGCGCGAGGAGTACGACGAACAGAGTATCCTCACATCCCAGACGCCCATGGTATCACCTGTTGGCCACGATACGGATGACGTCCCCGTCCTGCAGTATGTAATCCGAACCGACGGTGCGCTTGGTCTTCGCGTTCACCGCTCTGATGAACTTGTCGCCCAGTTCGGTGTGCACCTTGTACGCCAGGTCCCTCGCGGTGGATCCCCTGGGGATCAGGAAGGCATCCGGGAGGACCCTTCCGAAGTGGTCGGTGTATTTGTTCTCGTCCTCGACCGGGTAGACCGTTATCAGATCGAGCAGTTCGAAGGCCGCCTTCTCCAGGCATTCCTGTACGCCGGTGCCGCCGTTCTTCTCCATGTTCTCGGCCATGTAGTCCAATGCCTTCTTCTGGCCGTCGTTGAGCTTGACTCCGTCCCTGATTTTGAAGGATTTGTCACCGGGTGTGTAGTCCACGAGCTTGGCGTCGTGCGCCTTCTTCAGTGCGAGCTCGGTCTCGGCCATGGTGACCACGGCGAGATTGGATATCGCCTTCACCTTGTCGGTGTTGCCTTCGGGAGCGATGTCCGCCTTGTTCATGGCGACGATCATCGGTTTGCTGTACTCCCTGATCTTCTGCGCAAGTGCCAGCATGATGTCGTCGTCCCATTTGGTGGGGTCCTCGGGAGGGTTCACGTCCCTGACCGCGGCCTTGACCTCGTTCTCGGTGACCTTGAGTCCGGCCAGGCGCTCGTAGAGGATGACGTCGGGCTTCGCACCCGTCATCTTGGCGGTCCTGGCGATCTTTCCGAATCCGTTCTTGAGGATCTCCCTTATCCACAGGTCGATCTCCCTTCTCAGGAAGGTGACGTCCTCGCAGGGGTCGTGCTCCCCGGGCTTTCCGGGGTTGCCCTCGATGTCCGTGGATCCGCTGACGTCTATGACGTTGATGAGGGCGTCCGCCTGGCGGAGGTCGTCCAGGAACTGGTTCCCCAGACCCTTGCCCTCCCATGCGTCCGGCACCAGTCCGGCGACGTCCAGCAGTTCGACGGGGATCATCCTGGTGCCGTCGACGCACCCGGAGTTGTGGGGCGTGCATGTGACGCCCAGCTCCTTGCAGGGGCACTTCGACCTGACGTAGCCCACGCCCTTGTTCGCCGCTATCGTGGTGAACGGATAATTGGCGATCTCGACCGGGGCCATTGTGGCAGCCCCGAAGAATGTGGATTTCCCTACGTTCGGTTTACCGACTATACCTATCTGCATGCAATCAGGCCAGAGAAGGCATTCAAGGGTTATAAGTTTCCTTATTTTGAGTGCTTAAACACTCACCGAATACAATATACGTCCAATGATACATTGAATTCAGGAAGGCACGGCCTTCGGTGATTTGATGAAGTACAGGTGCACCATCTGCGGACACATCTACGATGAGGACAAGGAGAAGGTCCCGTTCGACCAGCTCCCTGATTCCTGGAAATGTCCCCTGTGCGGGGCCTTGAAGAAGGACTTCGTACCGGTGGGCGAGGAGAAGAAGAAGGAGATCGTCATGGAGGAGGACTTCAGCGAGATGGAGAACCTTACCGTCGCCCAGCTGGCCGCTCTGTGCTCCAACCTCGCCAAGGGATGCGAGAAGCAGTACAGGTTCGATGACATGAAGAGGTTCAGGGAGCTGTCCGACTACTTCTCGGCCGTATCCCCGCCGTCCGAGAAGGACAGCGTCGAGGACATCGAGCAGATGCTGATGAACGACATCGACGTCAACTATCCGGCCGTGGAGGCCAGGGCTTCCGCCGCTGCCGACAGGGGAGCGCTCCGCATCAAGGTTTGGGGCGAGAAGGTCACCAGGATGCTGGACTCGCTGGTCACCAGGTATCTGGAGGAGGGCGAGGAGATGCTCAAGGACACCCAGATATGGGTGTGCACGATGTGCGGATTCGTCTACGTGGGCGACAGGCCTCCCGCGGTATGCCCAGTGTGTAAGGTACCGGACTGGAAGTTCCAGAAGATGGAGGCGAGAGCATGAAGGTGGCGGTCAGGAACCTCAGGCTCTGCACCAAGGACTGCATCTGCCTGTACGTCTGTCCGACGGGTGCGACGGATACCGAGGACAGCATCATCGACGTGAAGAAGTGCAACGGATGCGGGATGTGCGCAGGAGCCTGCCCGTCATCCGCGATCAGCATGGTCCCGCTGGAGTATCCCGTGCAGCAGAAGCACGAGGAACCCGTGCTCGCAGCGGAGGACAGGCTGTCCAAGAGCAAGTGCGAGCAGGAACTTCTGGCAAAGAAGATAGCGGAATCCACCGACAAGGACGGTCTATATCGTCTTATGAAGGCCGTGGAGATGTCCAGCCGCATCATGGCGGAGGATGTGTTCCGCGAGTCGGGATACATGCTCCCGCAGAGTGCCAATGCGCAGAACCTGCTGATCGGGCTGATCAACGACGGTCCCGGGAACTTCCCGCGCGACACCGCGAAGGAGATCCTGGACAGCGTGCCCTGCAACGAGCCGGACCAGCTGATGGAGATCGGGAAGCCGATGTACAAGTGCGGCTACTGCGGGACCATCTTCGAGTTCTCCGGCAAGGGCGACATAGTCTGTCCCCTGTGCAAGACGTCCGGAGACAGCTTCAAGAAATTGTGAAACCGAGGGGGAGACCCCTCATTCCCTGTTCCTCAGGGACCAGATGGCATCGGCCAGTTCGCCGATCTGAGCGGGCGTGAGCGTCTCGATGCGCTCGTCGAGGTAAGGTACGTCCCAATCCTTCTCGATCACGTGCGCGTTCTTGAGGGAGGTACCGATCTTCTTGCGGCGGTGGTTGAACGCCACCTCGGTCACCTTGAAGAAGAGCTTCTCATCCTTCACGTCGAAAGGCGCCTTGCGGGGGACGATCTCCACCAGGGCGGAATCGACCTTCGGCTTGGGCTTGAAACGTGATGCTGGCACATTCTCGAGGATCCTGCAGTCCGCCTTGTAGAAGAGGTTGACCGTGAGCCTCGAGTACTCGGTGCTCCCGACGGGTGCGACCATCCTGTCGGCGAACTCCTTCTGCACCATCACCACCGCCTTCCTGAAATCATAGGTCAGCAGCTTGAATATGATGGGGGTGGAGACGCTGTAGGGCAGGTTGCTCACGAACCTGTCGAAGGGCGGGAACGGCACCTTGACGGCGTCGCCCTCGATGAGCTTCAGCCTGTCCCCGTAGGTGTTCCTGATGTGCTCTGCCAGGATCTCGTCCAGCTCGATGCAGGTGACGTCGTCCGACAACTCGATGAGCTTGGACGTGAGGATGCCGAGGCCGGGTCCGACCTCCAGCACCTTATCCCCTTTTTCGATCCCGGCGTAGCCGACGTGCCTCTGGGCGACACGGTCGTCCGTCAGAAAGTTCTGTCCCTTCGATTTCTTGGGGACTATGCCGGTCTCGGCGATGAGGTGTCTGGTCTCTTCCGAGTTCATTTCGACACGAAGAGGTAGCGCCTTCTCTCGGAGTCCTCGATCTCGAGCAGGATGCGCTCGACGATGAGCTTCGCACCGCCCTTGAGCACGGGTACCCTGGCATCGAGGTCCTCGATGTCCTTGAACAGTGCCTTCTTCCTCTCCTCGAGGATGGCCTGCATCATCTTCTTCCCGAGTCCGGGCAGCTCCTCGAGCATGTGCTTCTTGAGCGTGAGGGGCTGGGCCTCGTTGTAGAACCTGATGAACCTGTCCTGGTTGGCCATGACGATCTGCAGGACGACGTGCTCCAGTTCGCCAGAGGCGAAGTTGGAGAGGTCGTTGTAGCCGATGCGTCTCTTCACATGGTCGATCTGTCCGCGGAGCTCCTGGTCCTTTCCGATGTAGATGCGGTCCCCGGCGAGGAGGTTCGCACCGTCCTTGGGAACGAGTTCGAAGAGCTTGAACTCCTGCTCGCCGACGGCGTAGCAGATGGATTCCCTCTTCATACCCTTGGAGCCCATTGATGACTGCGGCATGCAGTCCAGAACGTAAGCGTATTCTTCCATGGGTGATCCCCCTATCAGATGTACTTTGATACCAGGTCGAGAACGGCGTTGATATCGTCCTCGGAGAGGGCGATCCTCTCCTTGGAGAATATTGCGCGCACATCCACGGGGTATTCGGGAAGAATATCCGCTATCTTACATGCGATTGCTTCGCTGTTGTTTACGCAGGGGATCTCGAGAGCCTTCTCCGCGAGTTCGCGGGCCTGCTCCGCGGTGATCCTGGAAATCTTCTGAGCGTGTTCCATCGCCGCTTTCGTGGACTGGTCCATGACCTCCTTCTGGGGAAGGTCGGGTTCCTGAGGTCCGGCCTCGGCCAGCCTCTTCTCCTGTTCCTCTGCGAGGATGTCCTTCACTTCTGCTATGGTGATGTACTTCTCAGACATGATTATCCCTGCGGTGTTCACTGACACTTCACGAGGTGCTCAGGGCGAGCAACAACGATCTTTGTCTTGTTTCCGTCTTTAACGCTGACCTCGAATGCAGCGCCCCTCTGTCCGATGATCACGCCGGTGAGGCCGTGGAACCTGGAGAAGGGCATTCCCTTGTGCACGCTGGGGTCGATGATGATGTTGACCTTCTCTCCCTCATCGAAGCTCTGGAAGGCCTTGGTGATGGGTGAGAGACCGCGTGCCCTGGGCTTCTTCTGCAGGAGTGTGCGGGTCTTGGTCCTTGTTCCTTTGGATGCTTTCATTTCATTCCCTCGTTGATCGCTATTACGTCAAGTGTTTCCACACGGCACTGGATGCCCAGCGCCTGTGAGAAGCTCGGTACGCATCTGCCGTCGTCGCCGGACACGAATTCCTTCACGTACGTTCCGGACTGTGTCTCCAGCGTCAGGCTGAATGTGTCTTCTCCGAGAACTTCGGCCTTGACCCATAGGATCTCTCTGTCCCTCACGAGGTCGGCACGGCGGTGCTCGACCCTCTTCGGGGTCCTCTGGTCAAGATGAACATTCTTGAACGATGTAGCCACTTCATTAACTCTTTCTTTATTAACTTTACCCTCGGCCCTTACTATAACGCGATAGGTCTTCGTGGGGGTCGCGGTCTTGGTGCGGGCCACCTCGGCACGCTCCGTGAACTGCAGATAATGGTACTGTGCCAGCTCCGATTCGTTGGCGAGCCTCTCGAGCTCGTCCAGGTCGATGTCCCTCCTGCGGGGCTGGCTTATCTCGAGCACGAACGGCCTTCCTTCGCCCAGGCAGAGTGCGTCTATGTCCTCCCTGCCCATGCCGTGGAAGAAGTGCTCCTGTCCGTCGCACATCCTCAGGGCGATGTCGCCTATGATCTCCTGGACGGACGTCTGGTACATCTTTCCGGTGCCGTGGCACCTGGGGCAGCCCTTGCCGCGGCAGACCCTGCACGGCCAGATGGTCTGCGGGATCTCCCTGCTGAGCTTGTTGTACCTCCCCTTGATGAACACCGGCGACAGGTCTAGCTTCACGTCGGCGAACCTGGTGTCTATGCAGGCCACGCACTGCGGGTTCTTGAACTCCACCGGCCTGTGGATCATCGGCAGCGCCACCTTCCCGATCTCCCTGTTGAGCTCGGTCTTGATCGATTCGTAGTTCTGGAGCTGGTGCTTCTCCCAGAGCTCCTTCTCCTTCTTGAGTGCGGCGGGGTCCGCGTGGCATCCGACGAGGAAGTTGTCCGACTCCACGTCGTTGACCTTCTCGGCCACGGCCTCGGCGAACACGTCGAGGTTGTCGAAGACGTCGTCGCAGAGCACGCATTCGTCGGGCGCGGGGACATCCCTGCCGGATTCCGAGAGCGCCTCGCGGATGAAACGTCCGCGGACATCATTGGTCATGCCAGTGCCCAGCTTCGCGAACATCCTGCCCAGGCACCTGTCGCACAGGCCCTCCTTCGCAACGGCCTCCATGACCTCGAGGTTGTCTCCGATCCATTCCTCCATGACAGCACCTCAGAGTTCGAATCCCAGTTCCGCGATCCTCAGCTTGGGCCTCTCGCCCTCGAGGTAGCGGTAGACGGTGGCGTGCTCGCTGCCGTTGAGGATGAGTTCGATGGCGTGCTTGGCGACGGGCATGCTCACGGAGCTGCCGATGAGCGCGACGGTGTTGCCGTAGATGGTCATCTCCACTCCGGTGAGGTCCTCTATGATGCGCCTGGTCTTGCCGTTCTGGCCGATCAGCCTGCCCCTTATCCTGGTGAGCTGGTTGTTCCTGCCTCCGACGAACTCCTTCAGGTCGATGACCTCGAAGTACTCGTCGTCCTCGAACAGCCTGAAGGCCCTCTCGGGGGAGAATCCCCTTCCGATGGCCTTGATGACATCCATTATCTTGAGCGCCATGAGGGGGTCGGCCAGCTCGGCCTCGTCGTGGATGAGGACGTCGCCCTCCTCCGTGTCGATGTCGATCTTGATGCCGGAGATCTTCTGGATCATCCTCTTGGTGCTTCCCTTGGGTCCGATGATGGCCCCTATCCTGTCCTGAGGTACCTTGATTGACCTCATTCCTCATCCTCCTCGTAATCCTCGTCTTCCGGATAGTCGTCATCATCATCGTCGTCGGAGGGCTTCAGTGTCTCCTCCAGTATGGTCGACGGATCGATGATGTCCGCTCCGCGGTTCTTGAAGAACCTGTTGATGTTGTTTATGTCCCTCATGAGGAACTCTTTCGCGTTGAAGTGGTCGGCCGTCATGGCTTGGCCGCAGTCGATCAGTATGGGCTCCCCGTCCCAGACGAGGATGTTGTATTCGCTCAGGTCGCCGTGCACCAGATGGGCGTCGCGGTATCCGTCGATGATGAACGACACGACGTCGTCGTACATCGCGGTGGGGTCGTCCAGCTGTACGTCCTTGAGCTGCGGTGCCGGACCGGTCTCGTCGCCGATGTACTCCATCAGCAGGACGTTCTTCCTGAACGCGATGGGTTCCGGGACGGGTATCCCCGCCTCGCAGTACCTGTCAAGGTTGCGGAACTCCTTGTTGGTCCAGGCGTAGATGATCTTCCTGCGGTTGCCGGTGAGTCCCTTGAATCTCGGGTCTCCTTCGATATACTTTGAGACGCTCTTGAAAGTGGACGTTGACGTCCTGAATATCTTGACCGCCACCCCTTCGCCGTCGGCGTCGGTGGCGTAGAAGACGTTACCCTCCTTCCCCGTGGAGACGGGATAGTGGATGACGTCGATCTTCCCCCTGGTCATGTAATCGTAGAGGACCATGAGGGTCTGTCTGTCGAAGACCTCCGCGAACGTCTCGCGCTCGTCGCCGGTCTTGTTGGTCTTGAGCGCATCCACGTGTCTCTCGACGTGTGCGAACATCTCGTCGTAGGACACCATGGATGCTGACCTCCCTCAGAATATGTCGAGGTTCTTCGGGATCTTGTTCCTCTTGCTGAGGTTGGATGCCTGGGTCTTCGTGTAACGGAATTTGACATCGCATTTGCTGGGCTCGAAATCCCAGATGGAGATGATCAGCAGGTCGCCCTCTCTGATCCACATCCTCTTCTTGATCTTGCCCGGGATCCTGCCGACGCGGGAGACCCCGTCCTCGCACATGACCCTGATCTTCGATGCTCCGAGAAGCTGGTCGGCAATGCCGAACATCTCGTTCTCCTTGATGTTGGGGAGACGTACACGGGTTACATCCTCCTCCGTGCTCTCCATAGGCTCGTCGTTGCTCATATTATTCTCCTGTTCGCGCATACACGCAAATCGTATATAAAGGATTCAGGCTGTCAGAGGCGGAATTCGGGCGGAAAGTATTTTAAAGGCGTATCGATACGTCCAAAATACGCTCATGTAGTGTAGCGGCCAATCATTCGGCCCTTTCGAGGCCGACACTCGGGTTCGAATCCCGGCATGAGCACTATCACACCATTCTGCGCTTCTTCCTGAACTCGAGGCTCTTCGCGGCGACTTCCTTGTAGTTGCGGTGGTCCACCCTGTATACCTCGGGAAGACCTGTGGGGAACTGTGCCAGCATCTCGTTCATCAGGTTGCGGTCGGCGCACGGCCACTCCCTCAGTCCCTCCGGCGTCCAATGGTCGATCATCTCGAACACCGACTCGATCCCGCCGTTGTAGAACTCGTTGACGAGCACCGCCGCGGCGATGGGACGGTCGCTCATCACGGCGACGTTGCATCCTCTCACCGCATACTCCGAACCGTTGAACGCCAGCGCGAGTCCGGACGAATCGCGGACGATGTCCATGGCGGGGAAGTCGGAGTTCCTGGTCCCTATGAACGCGGTGTCCGATACCGGGATCTCGTTCTTCCTGCATATCTCCAGGAGAGCGTATGCCTTCTCGTTGCCGGCGACCTTGAGCTCGCTGCGAACCTGTTCCATGATGTCCATCCTGCCGACGGTCTTGACGAACTCCTTGTCGAACGTGTCGATGAGGTCGTTGTCCGGGATGGTCAGGTACTTGCTGTCGCTTATGGTGTACCTCTCCTCGCTGACGGCCAGCGATGCGATGTGCGGGATCAGTTCCCTTATGGTGCGTGCATCGGGTCTGGAGAGTTCGAAGTTGTCAAACGAGAACATGTTGCAGCTGATGTTGCATCCGGGGAAGTCCAGCTGGTCCGCGATGCCCATCATGGCATGCTCGTAGGTCTCGGTGCAGAAGAAGGTGGGCAGCTGTCTGGACAGGTATCCCAGGGTGCTCTCCGCACCGGGCATGTACTTCCTCATGGACGTGCAGGTCTCGTACGCCGCCTTGTCGTTCACACCGCTGGCCAGCAGTATGGGCACCAGCCATTTGGCGTACGTCCCGCAGTTCCCGTCGTCCCTGCTCAGTGCGTAGCTGATGACGGAATCGTAGCGCTGGAGGGCGTTGTACACCTTGTCCCCGTTCCTGACGAACTTGAAGCACAGGTCGCGGAGCGGGTCGTTGGACGTTATGAATCCCACGTCAGAGCAGATCAGCTGCTTGTCCTCGGTCAGACCGAGCTCCGCCATGTGGTCGTATTCCATTTTCACTCACCGATGGATCTGTCCACCTCTGCCGACAGGTCGAACGCTGTATCGAGCTTCTTCCCGTTGGCGACGAGCTGCTTGTTCTCGATGCGGACCCTTCCGTCCGCGAACGATCTTATGGTCTCGACTATGAGCGGCAGCTCCCTCTTGGCGCCGTCCGCCCTGATCTTCTTGAATAAAGGCTCTTCAACGCCCTCGCTCTTGGCGATGTCCTCGAGGGTGGAGTCCTCTAATTTTTTGTAGAGGTCATCCCAGAGATTGTCGTAGCCTTCCCCGCGGAGGCTGAATCCGCAGTAGGTCAGAGGGGCGCCCCTGTCCCATTCCGGCGTGCACAGGTGGAGCATGGCGCCCTGTCTGTCCGCGCCCTCGCGGATGAGCTGCCAGATGACCTCCTGCCACGTGCCCTTCGGTCCGTCGGGGAGTGCTGGATGCAGGTTGAGCATATCATATTCCATGCAGGTCTCGTCATCCATCCAGAGCATGTATCCGGCCAGGATCCCGAGGTCTATGTCGTAGTCCCTAGTGAGCCTCCTGAGCTCCTTGCCGTACTCGTCGCGCCACTCCTTCTCGTCGGTGTCCCAGAGGTCGGGTCTGAACGTCTTCCAGGATTTGGTGATCAGCGGTATGACGTATCCCTTCACCATGTCGAAGAACATCTCCCTCTG
>JAEEGK010011311.1_pt1 | contig 20420 bp, 12 predicted proteins | sample 8958771 | NCBI WGS metagenome assembly JAEEGK01 (sample SAMN16246547, study PRJNA631951) | gut metagenome | biome: gut microbiome; feature: rumen; material: SC-attached | host: Bos | place: Iran: Karaj | collected 2018-10
TATTTTGTTCACTTTTTTTTGTATTATCAGTTAAAAAGCAAAGACTCACATTCTCAGTTTGATTATTAGAATTATCTTTTTCAACACTATCACAAGTTGATATTTGAATTAATTTTTTATTATTATTATCTGCTCTATATTTATTAATAATATCCATTACTAATTTTTCAGTAAAATAATTAGAGGATTCTTTTTCTTTTTCATCTTTATTATTATAAACTCTTTCATTAATAATTTTCTCTAAATCATTATCATAAGAAGATAATAAATTACAAGGATCATTTATATATTTTTTAAAAGCTTTTGATTTTAAATCAGAAACACTTTCTAATCCTTTTTTAATTTTTTGTTTTAGTAATAAATAATAAGTTGTAGTTATATGATTATGTCTATTATTCAAAAGACAAATTTTAACTTCTTCTCTTTGATAATTTAACTCTTCCATTTTATCTACTATATCCTCATCAATAGGAATAATAAACAAATTTAAATTTAATCCTTCCCAAAGATTATTTTTCATATCAATTAAATTAAACCAAGGATGATTTTTAATTTGAATTATATCATATCTTTTACAAGGATCAACATTTAAAATTTTAAATAATAAATCTTTTGCTAAATCAGAAATAAAATAAGGAACAATGAATTTACCTTCACAAATTTTATCATATAAAACATCATTATTTTTATCTTCAAAAGGTAAATAACCACAAATCATAGCATATAATACAATACCAGAAGACCAAATATCAACTAATAATCCATCATATTTTTCACCATTTATCATTTCAGGAGCTGCATAACAAGGACTTCCACAAGCAGTAGAAAGTAAATTATTATTTGAGTAAATATTACTTAAACCAAAATCAACTATTTTAATATTTTTTTTTGAATCTAATAATAAATTTTCAGGTTTTAAATCTCTATGAACTATTTTTAATTTATGTATATATTCTATTCCACTTATTATTTGTTGATAAAATTTACATGCTTCTATTTCTTTTAATTTACCTTTTTTTATTATATAATCAAATAATTCTTTTCCACTTATATATTCCATTATTAAATAGATATATTTATTTGTTTGGATTACACTATATAAATGTACTATATTTGGATGACGTAAAATTTTCATTAATTTAATTTCTCTTTCTAATCTTGTTTTATCTGTTTCTTCTAATATTTTTTTTTTGTCTAATATTTTTACTGCAACTTTTTCACCTGTTATATAATGAGTTGCTAATCTGACTGTTCCAAATGTTCCTTCTCCTAAATTTTTTCCTAGAATAAATTGACCTTCTTTTTTATTTTTTGAAAAATTTATTAAGTTGTTATTTAGTTTAAAATTATTTGGGTTTGAAAATATGTTTTGATTTTGTTTTTTTATATATTGTGTTTTTTTTTCTTTTTTTTCCATTATTGTTTAAGATGAATAAAAACTAATATAATAGAAGAAAAAATAATTTAATTTTTTTTCATTTTGATTTATATTTAAAAAAAATAATTTTCTTATTTAAAAATATAAACTAAATTTTTTAATTCTGCGAATGAAAATAATAAAATTTTTTTATCACAATAATATTTAACTTTCTTTTTCTATAATATTTCATTTTTTCTCATTATGAATATTAATTTTTTGGAATTTCTTCAATTTAATTTTTCTTTTTGATGAAATATAAAAATTTTCTAAAAATCATTGAAGTTTATAAATATTATTATAATATATTTTTCCTGTTTTATTATTATTCTTACAAATTTGAATTTTTTATTTCTCTTGACTATTTTTTATTTTCAATATTATCTTTTACTGTTATTCCAAATTAGCTTTTTATTACTTTATTTTTAAGTATTTTTTGAACTATACATGATTATCTATATTATATTAGAATTCATTTTTGATTTTTATTTATTAATTAAATTTTTGATACAATTAAATGGTTTTAAATCAATAAAAATATAAAATAAAGTGAAATAATAAAAAGACTAAATGGAAATTAAGAGAAATTCATTAAAGAAAAATTCTAGAAGAAACATTGAAGAAATTCCATTCAATGGTTTTTTTAAAGGAAAAATAAATATTGAATCACTAAAATCAATAAATGAATATATTAAAGATTCTCTTAAAGATTATATACCTTTTTCTAATAATAGATTTATGATTAATGATTTAATATTAACAAACAAGGATATTAGTTTATATAGTATACTTATGAGTAAAAAGATTGTTAAAATTAAAAATTTTAGTCATATTATTAATATTAATAAAAAGATTAATAATGTGAGCAAATTAGGAATTGAAAAATTTTGTATTTATTATTTTGCATTTCTTCGCAATAAAAATTTCGATAATATAAAAGAAGTAAAAAAATATAAAAATAAATACTCACTTCCTCACAGATATTTCGATAATTTATTATATAAAATTATTCTTGTTTTTCTTAAGAATAATTTAATAAATATTGGATTTTGTGAAATTTTTTTAAAAATCCAATTTTTATACATTTTAAAACATTCAAAAAGTTTTTTTATTATTTTTATAGATTATTTATTAAATTTATGTTTTGATATTGGACTAATAAATATAAAGAATGAAGAATATAATAATTTTATAGATAAAATATTTTCTTTTATATATTCACAATTAATATCTAACAAAGATAAAAATATCTTTTTTTATTATTCATTTGTTAAAAATCCGAAAATTTTAAAGTTATTAAATTTTCAAAGTTCGGAAAAACTTTTAATTGAAACTAAAAATAAAATTTCATTAATTTTAAAAGCTTGCATACCTTTTAATTTAAGTTTTGAGCATATAAGATATTTAATTTTGGAATTAAAAAGACTTTTAATTCAAGAACAATCGAAAAATACAGATATTTTATTTTTCAATAATTTATTTAAATTATTTCAAGAAACTTTTGAATTAGAAAGTAAAAAAAATTCAGAATATAATCTAAATGAAGGAATTATTTTTTTAAAATCAAAAGATATAAATACTCAAATTTATTTTGATGATATTCCTTTAAAAAGAAATTTTGGATTAGTTTTTTCTTTTTATGCATTTGAAGTTCAAAATACACAACTTTTGTTTTCTTTATGTGATAAAAACAATGAAGAAATATTTTCAGTTTTATTAGAAGAAGATAATTTAATATTAAAATCTGATGAAAATAAAATAATATTAAATCAAAAATCTAAAATTATAAAAAATAAAGAATATATTGTTTATATAATAGGTTTTAGTAAAGGATTTTTCAAACCTAAAATTTATCTTAACACTTATTTAAACAATGAAATTTTAAAAAATCAAAATATTAATTTAAAAATTCATGATAGAGAAGATTATAGAATTTTTTTAGGTTATAAAAAACAAATAATAAAGAATATTGAAGATAAAGATTTAAATAATTTAAATGGAATATTAGGAACAATTATTATATCAAATAATAAAATTAATGAAAACTTTATTGGATATTTACAATATATATTAAATAATCCAAATTTCAATATCAATAATATTCAAGAACAATATTTTGGAATTAAGAATTCAAATGTTTATAACAAAATCTCAAATAATGAGGATATTATAAAATTTTATTCTTCTATTATATTGAATATTAATTTTATAACAGTGAGTAATTTTTTTTTAAAAAAGAAAAATAAAAATATGAATGATTATATTATTTTCAAAAATAAAAATATAATAGATTGGTTTTTATTAAATGATGGAATAAGTTTTCTTACTTTAGTACTTGAATATTTTTTTAATTTAATTTTTATTTCTAATCAATTTATACATGAAAATGAAATGTAAGTTATTTTAATATAATTTATAGCTCTGAAACTTTATTAAATTTAATTTTATTTTTTAATATAGTTTTAGAAAACTCAGACATTGTAGAAAATACAAAAGAAAATTTATTTGATCAATTTTATTTTAGTTTGTTTAAACTTTTTAATATAGTAAAATTTTTTATAAAATTATAGATTTCTAAACATAAAAAAGAATGTCTAAATGTACAATTATTTCATGCAATTACTATTCAATTTCCTTTCTTAGATTTAAAACAAAGTATTTTTTATAATGAAATAAAATATAAGTTATTTTGTTCTTTATTAAATCCAGATTTTTATGATAAAAAATATTGTTTAAAAATAATTCAAATATTACTTATATTTAAAGAAGAAGATATTAATTTTATTTATCATAAATATACTTTGGAACAACTTTTAAAATTTAATTTTGCCTTTTATGATAAAGAATTAAAAGAAGATTATATATTGTTAATGAAAAATATCTTAAAAAATTATAAATTTTTGGATATTCAAGATTTCATTCCTAATCACAAAGATTTATTCAATGAATTAAACATAGATTTTAACGGTTTAAACATTGAAAATAAAAATGACTTTAAAAATAATATTAAAATTTATACTTTTTTTGATATTGATTTAAAGGATTGTATTATTTGTCTAAAAAGAGATTTACTTCTTAAAAGTCTTTCAATATTTTTTAGCAATGTTTATTTCTATGATAAATATTTTAATATATTATATTTATCATTTGATAAAAAATATTACAAAGATAAAGCATTTTCAAATAATAAAACAGTTTATGATAATGATATTCATCTTTCTTTTCCATCAAGAATAAAAAATTTTTCTAATTCCAGTCTTTTTCTACCTAAAATTTTTTTAACTCCATATTCAAAATTTTTTGAATCAGAAACATTTGAAATATCTCATCCATATTTTACATTTAAAAATTTAAAAAAAAGTAAACCAACAATTTCACATTATTTTCCTATAAACAGTGAAGGTTTATTATTTTATGGAAATAACATTTATTATCCAAATGAAATTATCTATTCAATAGATTGTGAATTAATTAATAATAAAAATACTATTTTTGGAAACTTAAAATTAACAAAAAGATATCTTATCTTTCAATCAAAAAATGATTTTACACAATATAATACTGAATTAGATTATATTTTATCAACTGGGGAATCTGATTTAACAAAGAGAGAAAAACAAATAATTATAAAATATAAAGAAATAGAAGAAATAATTAAAAGAAGATTTCTATTTATTTATCAAGCTATAGAGATTTTTCTTTTAAATGGAAAAAGTTATTTTTTCAATTTATTAAAAATAGAAAAAGCAAATAATTTTATAGTAAAGATAAAAGAAATAAAAACAGAACAATCACTTAATTTTATTATAATAGAAAATCCAAAAGAAAAAATAGAAAAAGATAAAATTAAAAGAAAATGGGATGAAAGGGAAATAAATACTTTTCAATTTTTATTATATATAAATAAATATGCAGGAAGAACATATAATGATATAAACCAATATCCAATATTTCCATGGATAATATTAAATATTTATGAAAATGGAAATAAATATGAAAATAAATATAGAAATTTTATCCTTCCAATTTCAATTCAAAATAAACCACAAAGAGAATTTGCAAAAAAAAATTTTATGTACTCCAAAGATGATAATCCTAATTTTCCTTTTCATTTTAGATTACATTATTCAAATGGAGCATATGTATCATTATATTTGGTAAGGTTATCACCTTTTACAGATTATCAAATTAAATTACAAAAAAATAAATTTGATTCACCTGATAGACAATTGTCCTCTTATGAAGAATTAATTTCAGTATTACTAAATAACAATGACAATAGAGAATTAATACCTGATTTATTTTATACTTTTGAATATTTTTATAATTTAAATTATAATTATTTTGGAAAAAGGGTTTTTGATAAACAAATTATAAATAATATTCAAATTCCTTATTCTTTTAAATCTCCTGCAGAATTTGTTTATTATATGAGATATATAATTAATGAAGATGAAATTAAAGATAAGATTAATGAATGGATTGATAATATTTTTGGAATCAATCAATATGAATCTAAACCTAAAATTGACAATTTAAATACTTTTAATCCTTTATCTTATTCTCAAAATGTTAAATTTATGGATATTTTAAATAATAAAGATATTAATGAAACAGAGAAAAAAACATTAATTTTAGAGCAAAAAACTATGATTTTAATGTTTGGTCAAACTCCCGAACAAGTTTTTAATCAAATTTCAAAATATATAATTAGAGATAATAATGAAGAAAAATTTTCCGATGATTTATTTGATAATTTTTCTGAATTTCATAAACTTAAAAAGAAAATAAATATTACTGAAAATGAAATAATATACTTTAGTGCTTATAAGAAAGAAAATAAGGAATTTTTTTATTTTCTTATAAAAGATAAATCAAAAAAGGAAAAAAGTTATTCAATAAATGTTTGGGAATATTTAACTGAATTTAAATGTAAAAATTCTATTAACATAAGTTCAATTAAATTATTTAGAAAAAAAACTGAAATAAAAGTTAATTCAAATGACAAAAATATATTTTATATCTATAAATTAAATCCCAAATATATAATGTTTGAAATATTAAATTGTCAAATTTTTATTGTAGGAAGAAATGAAGATAATACTTTAAAAATTTATGGAGATTCCAAATTTAAATATCCTAAATCAATTCAAACTGATTCTTTTATATCTTCATTATTAAAAATTGATGAAGAAAACTTTATATCAGGTCATTTAAATGGAAGAATATTAATTTGGGAAATTAAGAAAATAAATCAAAATATTAATTTAAAAATAAAAAGAGATATTTTTGCTCATAATGATAGTATGATTTGTTCGATTAATTATATTAAGAATCATAATATTTTAATAACTTCTTCAGAAGATGGTCATTTATTTATTAGAAAATATTATGATTTTGAATTATTAAATGTAATAAAGTTAAATAAAAATGAATTTGTAAATGATATTTTATTTTCAAATTTTGATATGTTTTATTTTCTTAAGTTTAATAAAAGTAAAATGAAATTTAGTTTTGATATATATTCTATTAATGGATTAAAAGTCATTGAAGATTCACATCTTTTATACATTGATAATTTTGCTTGTATAAGTAATGGAAAAATTATTTTTACTCTTTCAAATTCAAATGAAATTTATTATTATTCATTATTTGATAATATAATTCAAAAATATAAATTTGAAGAAGAAGATGATTTTCCTGTTTTAAAAATTAATAAATGTATTTTTTATGAAGAAGAAAGGTTAATTTATATATTATATGACAATGGTGATTTAATAAGAAAAGTTGAGAATGAATTAAACAATATTTTATTAACAAAAATAGAAAGGAAAATAAATATTAATAAATAATTCATTACAAATAATGTTTCGTTTAAAATCATTCAAAAATAAAAGTTTCTTATAATGTTAATATATTAATTTTTATATATAAATATTATTCTTTTGATTCTATAAAATGAGTTTATTTAATTATTTAATCATTAAAAGTAAAAAAATTTTATTATTCAATTGATTTCAAATTTATTTTTTAATTTCCGATTTTTTATATTCAATTATATTTGAAAAAAATGGAATCTATAGATTATAATAATATACATTGTGAGATACTCCCTGAAGATTATCCTTCTTTTGACTTAACATTTAAATTAATTGTAATAGGTGATCCAGGTAAAATGAAAAATATATAAATTTAGGAGTAGGAAAATCATGTTTATCAATTCAAGCCACAAAAAATATATTTCAAAATAATTATTTAGCAACAGTAGGATTTGAATTTTGTGGTTTCACATGTAAAATAGAGAATAAAATAATAAGATTACAAATTTGGGATACTTGTGGTCAAGAAATATATAGATCTTTAATAGCCAACTTTTATAGAAATAGTTCATTAGCTTTAGTAGTTTATGCAATAAATGAGTAAAATTAAAATTAATTTTAATTAGTAAAAAAAGCTTTGAAGATATAGAAAGTTGGGTTAAAGAAATGAAAGAAAATTCAAATCCTGATGTTAAAATATTTTTAATTGGTAATAAATTAGATTTAGAAAATGAAAGACAAGTAGAAAAAGAAGAAGCTGAGAAAATGAAAATTGATTATGGATTTTCATTATTTATGGAATCTTCTGCTAAAAATGGGATGAATGTTAAACAAATTTTTGTTGAAGCTGCAAAATTATTATATAAAGACTATAATACATATTTAATAAATAATTCTGAAAATAATGAAGAAGACAATGATGATAATATAAATATTGCTGAAAATATATTTGATAAAAATGATAATTCTAAATGCTGTAGTAAGTAATTAAAATATAGAGTAGTTATTTTTTAATTTTTATTTATAATTTTTTTTTGAATGCCATATTAACTTATTTTAATTGTTTTTAATTTTTGATAAAATAAATCTGAATTTTATTTAACTTTTTTCTCCTTTTAATTTTTGAATTTTAATTTTAATAATTTTTTTTTTATTTTTATTTTATTATTAATTTTAAGAAATTGAATAAAAAAAATAAATAAAAAAAAATAATTAATGAATTAAAAATAATTAATTTTATAATAATAATTTCAAACGGAAAATTGCCTAAAAAAGTAATTATTGTATTCTCTATTATATAATGCCAAACAAAAATATTATGATTAAACACTTCAAAAATTATCTCATCAAATGCCTTCACAAAGAATGTTAAAAATTAATTTAATGAAATAAAAATAAAATTTCAAAAGAAATATATGAATACAATTAATTATTTTAAATTCTTATTTATAAATGATATAACAAATACACAAATACCATAAAAATAAATTTAAAAGAATAGTTTAAAATAAAAAATTAAAAGCAAGTATCCATATTGCACATTTATTAGAAAAGAATCATAGTAAATATAAAATTTATATACAATTTTACTATTATTGGTAGTAACCATGCAATAAATAAATACAATATGAATTTATTTTATATAAAATATTCAAGTGCTATTATCATAATAATAGCATTAATTATTAACTGTATAAATAAAAGCTTAATAATCATCTTCCTCATTTAAAAAAATATCAAAAACTTCATTATTATTATTGAATAATAAATTTGATTGTAAATCTACATTTTTTCTTTCATCCTTCTCACTTTTATTTATAAACAAAGAAGGCTGATACGACAATTTAATTGTCGATAATTCTTTAAAATTATTATTATTTGGAAGTACTTGACTTAAAGTACTTGATTCAGTGGGAAAATTATGGAAAGTACAATTCAAAAAATCTTTATTACAATTATTATTATTATTACTATAATCATCATATTTTTTTTTAAGAGAAGAATAAAACCTATTTTTAATCATATCTGTAGTTCTATTATGAAAAAATTGATTAATTTTTGCCCATTTAGGTCCAAACTTTTCATATAATTGAATAAGGAGATAATCTTCTTCAACTGAAAATTTTTTTTTATTAATATTAGGATCTAAAATATTAAGATATCTATCTCTTATTTGTTTTCCATTTCTTGTTTGAATAATTTTACTAATTTTAGACCATGATTTCCCATATTTTTCAACTAAACTTACTATTAATTTATCTTCTTCTTTTTTCCAAGTTCCTTTATTTATTCCTGGTCTTATTCTTTTATATCTACTAAAACATTGAAGAGGAGTTTTATTGTGAAAAAATGATGCTACTTCTTTCCAATTTTTACCATTGTAATTTTTAACTAATTTTATTAAATTCAAATCTTCTTCCTTTGTCCATTTTTTCTGGTTTATTACTTTTTTTATTGAAAAAATTTTTTCTTTTTGTTGGCACTCCATTTTTAAATTATTATTTAGGAATGAAGGCCACTTCTTTTTCTGTTGTTTTTCTTTATTTTTTTTTTATGGAATTTTTCACTTTTCTTCTTTGTAAATCGATATTTTTGTATTTTTTATTTTTTGGATTGCATTGTTTTTATTTTCAAAAATTAATAAGATTTTTTAATTATTTCTATCGTATTTTGTGGAGCATTCTTAATTAAAATTTAATTTTTTTTCTTTGTGATTTGGAAATCAAATGAAAAACTCAATAGAAAATTGAGAGTTTTTTTATTAATATTATTAACAATTTATTTTATTTATTAAACCATAATTTTTAAATTAAACATTAAATATTCGAAAATAAGAAATACAATTTAATAAATATAAAATAAATTTTTTTAATATTATATACATCCTTCATTTTTATTGGAAATCATTTTCCAATGATTTAAAAATAAACTCGAATAAAAAAACTAAAATATATTTATCTTTTCATATTTAAAAGAAAATAAATGCAGAAAAAAAAAGTAATAAATATTTCATAATAGGAGAAAAACTTTCAAAAAATATTGAATAAAAAAAAAGAATATATAAAAAACAGAAAAACCTTTATTTAAGAAAAAAACAAACCAGTAATATCTCTTATATATAATTTAAAAATTAGAATTAACCCTATTAATTTAAATGAAAACAAATTAAAAATATATAGATTAATAAAATATAAAAATAGGAATATTATGCTAAAATTATTTAATTTAAAAGAAACTATTATTAAATTATTAAAAAATGTTGGTATTGAAGATAGAAGTAAAAAAATGCTTTTTTGATATATTTTGATTAGTCAAATTTATATAAAAAATTTCCTCAATTTTTTAAATGATTCTAATTCAATTAATTTATTTTAGTTTCATTTTTTCTGTCAAAGTTTATTCTCCTTTGTTTTAATTTTTTTTTAATTTCATCTTTTTCAATTTATATTTTTTAAGAGAGTTGAATGAAATAAATATTTTATTTATTTTTATTTTGATGAATAAAAAATAAAGTTAATGGAAAATTCAGATAAGACTTATTCATTTTTAAATGGAGCCAATTTTTTAAATAAAGAAAATCAAATTTCATCTTTAACAGAAATTAATAATAATCTTTTAAAAAAAATAGATAATTTATCAAAAAAAATTCAAGAAAAAGATTTTCAAATTTTATCATTAAAGACAGATATTGCTTCTTTAGATTCAGATAAAAAATCTTTAAATTCAAAAATTATAAAAAAGAATGAACAAATTGAAAAATTAGAAAAAAATTTAAAAAAATTCAACAAAGAGTTAATTGAAAATGAAATTGAATATAATTTCAATGGAATTTATAATACTTTATTAGATAAAGATTTAAATAACGATTTAGGAAAATTAAAAAATGAATTATTTGAAAAAAATAAACAGATTTATGAATATCAAAAAATGATTTTGGATTTAAAAAAAGATAATACAAATATTTTATCAAATTCTGAACAATATTCTCAAAATATAGAACAAATATTATCAAATTTAAAAAATGAATGTTCAATTGAAATTGATAAAAGAGATAAATATATAAATGAACTAAAGATTCAATTATCAAATTATGATAAAGATTATAATAATTTAATTAATTATATTATTGAACAATTTTCAAATATTACTCAATTAATAGAAAATAATGATATTACAAATTTAAATAATTATTCTTTTGAATATGAAAAAATCAAAAATGATAATTTATATAATTTTCCAAAATATGAAATAATAATTAAAAATTTTAAAAGTTTACTAAGAAGAATATTTGAAATAAGATTTAATGATAATGAAGAATTAAAAAATTGTGAAGAATTAATAAAATCAGAAAGAGAAAAAAATATCAAATTAGAAAAAGAATTAAATGATGAAAAGACAGAAAGAATAAGTGAAAGAAATGATATTATAAGTATGGATGAAATAATAAAAGAAAATTCTAATGAAATTCAAAGATTAAATAATACTATAACAAATATAATAAATAAAACAGAAGAATTGGAAAACGAAAATAAATTCCTATTAAATCAATTAAATCAATTTAAATATAATATTAATAATTTATTAGATCAAAATGTTAATATTTTTTTTAATTTCATTAACAGTCATCATTTCAAAAATGAAAATTTAGATTTCCCTTTTTCTTCATTACCTAGTTTTTCCTATATTAATGATCCAGAATTAAAATTAAAAAATATAAATGATTCATTAGAAATTTTATTCTCTTATATAAATAATAACAATATAAATTTTATAGAGAAAGAAAATTCAAATTTCAAAAACTCAAATGAACCTAATAAAAGTTTAAATGAATTAATAAATAATAAAAATCCAATTAGCATTTCAAATTTCAATGAAAATGATAAGAAAACAAATAAAAGTATAGATAATAAAATTCTTGAAATTTCACAATTATTAATAGAAAGTAATAAATGTTTAGCAAAAAGTCAAAGTGAAAAGAATCAATTGTTACAAAAAAATAGAGATCTTCAATCTCAATTTAATAATTTGGATTTGAATAATTTTTCTTCTGTTGATTATGATAAATATGATGATAAAAAAATAATAAATTTAAAAAATGAAATCAAACTTAAAGATTTTCAAATTCAATCTTTAGAAAAATTAATAAATCAAATTAATCAAATTAATGAAAATAAAAATGATATTCAACCTTTTTTTGGTAAAATTATATCTAATAAAGCAATAAATAAAATTCAATCAGGAAAAAAACAATCTTTTGTTAAAAATGATAAAAATGAAAGAGAATTAAATAATTTATTAAATAAATTAAATAATGATTTTGATATATATAATAGTTATATTGATAACAGTTTTTCTGAAAGTATTATTAGTAAGGAAAATAATGATAAAAATAATAATAGAATTTTAAATAAAAAAAATATAAATAAAAAGTAAAGGTTACTATTATAATTCATTTTTTAAATATTAAAATCAAATATTACAAATTTTAAACCCAAAAAACTTTTTAAATTAATTTTTTAATAAAAAAAATAATGGAAAAAAATTCAAATGATTTATCATATAATAATAATGAGGATAAAATATTAACATCAAAATATAAATCATTCTCTCAAACAAAAAATTCATTTCCAATTTGTATAAAAATTCAAAAAAATTCACAAAATAATATTGACAGTTTAGATTTATCAAATTCATATAAAATAATTCAAAATAATAATAATTCAAATTTTAAAGAAGATTTAAATTATCATAAATCAAATTCAAATATTTCAACTTCTAATCTTGATTTACTTCAAAAAAATGAAGGTTTTTTTATTAAAATGAGATTAGGAGAAACAAAAGATAAAATGACTGTCTTAAAGAAAAATTTAAATAGAAAAATAAATGATATTTCAACTTTACAAGATGAAATAAAAAAATTAAAAATTCAAAAAGAAATTAAAAGAAATGAATTAGAAAATTTATTATCAAATAAAGAATCTTTTGAAGAAATTTTTAGATCTTTAATAACTGATAATTGGGAACAAAATAGTCAAAGAACTAATTATAATAAAATAAAATTAGATATGAATGAAATTGAAAATTTTACAAAAGAAAAATTTGTTGAAGAAATTAAATTTATTTTTGAGAATTTAAATATCTTATATAATGAAAATAATATAAAAGAAATTTCAAAAGAAATTGAAGATAATATTTTAAAGATTAAAAATAATAAAAAATTAACGGATGAAGAAAAAATAAATGAATTTATATTAGAGATTTATCAAAAAATAAAAAATAAAACAGAAAATATAATTCCTGATATTCAACTTCAACTTCTATTAAAATATACTATTAAATTAATATCTTTAGAGAATAGAATTCAAAGTGATTTTAATTTTATTAATAAAATATATAAAGAGAAAAAAAAAGAAGCAAAAGAAAAAATTTCAGAACTAACAAGTTCAAAGCAATTATTAAATGAAAAAATTGAACAATCAAAAGATAATATTTCTAATTTAGAAAATAAAATGCATTTATATGGTCAATTTTCAAGAAATAAAAGTTCATTAAATCAATTTAGAAAAAATTTTTTATCAAAAGAAAGTAAAACAGATTATGGGAAATATTTAAATAAAAAAAATAAAGTAACAACAAGAGAAAATATATATTTAAATTATAATAATTATAAAAGAATGTCAACTGAGAAAAATTTGAGGTTAAAATCTTCAAGAAAAAAATTAACTCATTTAATTAATAAATTAGAAGAAAATGAAATAAATAAATCTCAAATTTATATAATTAAAACTCAAATAAGTCCAAATTCATCAAATCGTTCATTTAAAATTCCTATTTCAAATTATAATAAATCAATGATACAACAAACTTTTTGTTATTTTAAATTTATTAGTAAAAATTCTATTAAATTTAATCCTTTAAAAAATTTTGATATTTCTCCTGAAAGCTTAGGTTATTATAAAGGATTTATATCCGTTGATTTTACTAAAAAATGTTTATCTTTTATTACAATGGATAATGATATTCATAATTTAATTATTAATCAACATTATAAAAGTTTACAAATTCAATTAGATAAAATCTCAAATATTTTCGTTGATAATATTATGAAAGATATTATTAAAATTTATATGAAATTTATAAAATTTTATCAAAAATGTGAAATTAATAATTGTTATTGTTTAGAAGAAAATTTTAGTTTAAATAAATTAATTCATTTAAAAGAATTTAATAATATTAATTTAGATACAAATCAAAGAATTAAAGCAACACAAAATAAATATTTTCCTTTTTTAATTACAATTACTGATATAGAAGATAAATTTGAGATTATTTTTATTGATTATAGTGAATTTAAAAATTGGTTTAAGGGAATTGAAGTTATTGTTAAAAATAATAAAAAAAAATTAAATAAGAATGAAGATGAAATTATTATACAAAAATTACAACACTCAAAAAAAAATAATAGTTTTTCTTATAAATACTAATCTTTTAATTAAAAAATTATTAAATATTGTTCATATAATTATTTAAAAAAACTTTTATTTGATGTTGTTATCTCTAATTGCATTATATAAAGTTGAATTAATCATTCCATATTCATTAAATTCTTCTAAAATAATTTTATAATCAATTCCATTATCTCTACAAATTTTTTTTATTTCATTAACACATTTTAATATTAAATCTTTTTTTCCTTGTTTATATTCATTTCCAAGAAATCTATAGATAGAATTCCAATCAATTTTATTTTTTAATTTTATTAATTCAATATTATTTAAAAGAGTTTTAATAAATAAATCATAAATTTTTGAACAAAAATATTCATTTTCTGATAAATTAAAATTTCTAATAAAAAGATTTATCATCTTTATATCTTCTGTTAATTTAATTAAAATAAAATCTCCTAATATTTTATTTTTCTCATCCAAATTATTTAATGAAATTTTAACTAAAATAAAAATAAATTCACTTATCCATTCATAAAAACAATCTCCAAATAAATTCCTTTGAAAAATTATTTCACATAAAAAAATTAAAATTTCTTCTTTTGAATTATTGTCTTCGTTTTTTATAATATCATACATTAAATGAGAAATAGTTTCAAATAAAGTTTCAAATATTTTTTTTTCAAATTTTAAAAGACGCCTTAAATAATTTATTGATTTTTGAATATTTGAATATTCTTTAAATTTAATTGTTTTATAAATGAATTGACAAATGGGAATATAATCAATCCCATCATTAAATGGTTCTAATTCATCATTTGATTTACTTAAATATTCTAATAAATTCACTTTACTTGAATGCGCCATTTTTTATATTTAATTTAAAAAACATTAAAATATTTATATTTAAAAATAATTCATTTTTTTAAATTTCTTTTATTTTTTATTTTTTATTTGAGATAATTCTTTATCAATATTATTTAACATATTTTTTGTATGGAAATCTATTTCATTCTTTATTTCTCTTTTTACTTCTGGAATTCTTTGTTGAAGAAATGCTTTAGCTTCTCTAGTTTCTTCATCTTCTTTATTTTTATCAATATTATCATTTAAAGTTTTTGTGTTATTATTACTTTGAAAAGATATTAGAAATTGTTTAAATTGATTTATTTTTCTTTCTTCTTCTAATTTATCCATTTCAATAATATAATTAAAAAATTCATATATAAAAAATTATAAAAAACTTGAAAAATCAAAAATATAATTCTTAATATTAATAAATTAAACTAATCATCTAAATCATCTAATAAATTATCATTAAGAGTATAATCATCACTTGAATTAAAGAAGCATTTGTCTATAAAGAAAGCAAAATATTGTCCAACACCAATCATAGCAATATATATTAAAGTTCTAGGCATATAAGCATAACAAATTAAAATACAACTACCAGGGAAAATTCCACTAATTCCAATTCCTGCACCATAAATAATAGCTCCTACAAATAATTGAGTATCAATTGTTTTTTTTTTCACAAGTTTATAACTATTATTTATAATAAGTGGCTTACTTAGGAATTGTAATATTAATTGATAAAGGAAAAGATTAATTAGAATTGCAGATAATATTCCAATCAAAATATCATAATTCCAATTTTTATTAAATATTAAGAAAGAATCAAAAACATTATGTCTTTTAGCTAAATTCAGTAAAAGTTCCCCGTAACCAAAACAAATTCCAGATAAAAAATAAAGAAAAGGAGAGATAAACTCTTTAATATTTTTAGAAACAATAAAATATATTCCAATAATAATTTCTAAAATAAAACTACAATAAAAAAAAGCATAATTAACATCATCATTAAACCATTGATCAATTTTAGAATCAATATCACTGTAATATTCAAGTAAACTATACTTTTTTTTTAAATGAGAAAAAATAAAAGAAGAAATTAACATAACTATAACAATAATTAAAGATCTTAAATTTAAAGAACCAATTCCATTTAAACTATGCATTGATAAACAACCTTTTGTTATTTTTGAACCAAATCCAACTAAAAAACCACATATGCCAAAACCTATTACAGATAAATCTAAAGGATATAAAATTCTTAATTCATAAAAGTACATCCATTTATCATAAAATAGGTAAAATATTGATGATATTAATATCATTCCAAAAAAAAAAGATATATGATTTAAAGGTTCTTTAAATCTTATTGTTTTAAAAAAAGAACTAGACACACTTGTTGGTCTTCCAATTAATAATAAATTCAAGGATGATGTTATTGAAATTATTCCGCCTCCTAAAATTTTAGTTTTTATATCATTATTAAATATCATTTTTATTATGAATAATTTGAAGAAAAGAATTTCAAGATAATTAAATTGTTTAAAATTAATTATTTAAAATATTTATATTTTCGAATGAAAAAATAATTAATTGATAATTATTCATATATAAAGTATTAAAAATTTAATTGTTTAATTTAAAAAAAGCCGCGATTAATAATGTTACAATTTGATTTAAGGAAAATTTTTACATTTTTAATTTCAGTTAAATTTATTTTATCAAATAGAATAAAAGACATTACTAATCAAGATTTTCAAGAAGTTAATGTATCAAATTTATGTAATCATTCAATAAATTTTATAAATAATTTTATAAAAAATGATGAAGAATATTCTAAAGTTTCAATTGAATTTTGTACTACTTCTTCCTTTTTAGAAAATGGGTTATTTTTTTATTTAAATCATAATTTGAATTCCGATAATTCAAAATATGATTTTATTTCCGATCTAAGATTAAATGATAATAAAAAAGTTGATTCATTTAATTTTCTCAGTTCAATTTTTTATAGTTTTGAAAATTCAAAAAATAAAAATATATTGTCTTGTTTATCAAATCCAATTTTTATTCTTAATGATAATAATGAATTTCATTTAACAATGACTGAATGTAGAAACTTCTTTAATAAAAATAAAGGTAAAATCTTATATTTGGAAATTATAATCTTCAAATTTCCTTTAATAAAAATTGCTTCTTTATATAATTTAAATCTTTATTTAAATAATAAAAAAGATCAAAAGAATTTTATTTTAAGCTTTCCTTTCTCGATTATAAAAAGATTTGAAAAAAATGATTTTTTGATTTCTTTAGAAAAAGATGATTTTGATTTTGTCAATTATTTAATTATTTTAAATTTGGAAAATGTAAATTATGAAAATTTAAATAATTTAAAAATTAAAATTAAATTCCCTACAAATGTATATAAAAATGATAATGATAATAATTTAATTGAATATTTTAATTCAAACACAAAAATTAAGTATGAAAATGAATATATAGAAGAAATTTTTTTTGAAGAATCAAAATTAATTTTTAAAATAAATAAGATTAATTCAAAACCATTAAAATTTAAAATTGAAAATATATTTCTTCCAGATAAAGATAAAATTAATGATTTAAATATCAAATTATTATCAAACAATTATAAAATTGGAATATTATCAAATCAAAATCAAATATTTAAAAATAAAGTAAGTAATTTATCAAAGAAATCAGAATCAGAACCATATTTAGATTGTAACATTGAATTCTTAAATTCTTTTGATAACTCTGAAGCAAAAATAACATTAAGATCACCAGATTTAATATTAAAAAAAAATAGTTTAATTTCAATTCAAATATCTCAAAATATTTTATTAGATTCAAATTTAAATGGAATTTGCAGTGCAAAAAATAATAAAAATTATCTATGTACTTTTACATTATTGCAGAGGGAGAAAAGACATAATATTATTGAAATAAGAAATGTATTTGATAGAGATATTAATATAAATGAAGAGATTGAAATTTATATTAAATTCATTCTTAAAGATAAATATTTAGGACACACAAAAATTTCTTTTTTATTTCAAATTTTAAATAATACATCTGACTCTTATATTGAAACAGATAAAATTGAAAAAGAATTTAAATTAACTTTATCAAATTTGTTTAATGTTAATATTACAACTGAAAAATGTTATACTCCTACTATATATAAATTAAAATCAAATGTAAACTTTTTTTATTTAGATTTTACTGCGATATTATATTATACTTTTTCAGAAATTCTTCCAGTAAAAAGAAAAGAAGATGTAATAGTAAAATTTTATATAAACGATATTGAATGTTTAAATTTTGAGTATGATTTAGATTTAAAACATTCACTTTTAATAAGAAATTATTCATCTTGTTTTACAAAAGGTATTAAATTTTCAAAAGAAATGACATTTGATGTTTTAATTCATAATTTAATGTCACCAAGAACAATAAATAAAAATACTTTTGAATTTTATTATTTAGATAACACAGGAAATATAACAGAATATAGAACAAACTCAGTAAAAGCGGATTATTCAAGAATTATAAATAATCTACAATTAATACATAAATCAAATAATTCATATGATAACAATGTTTTTCAATTTATTTTTGTAAATGAAAATTATTTATTAAAAGGAGATCTTTTAGTAATCAAATCAGATTATAAATTTTTTTACAATGAATCAGATTATCCACAACCTATAACACAATCTTTAAATGAAAACTTTGAAATTTTAAAAAGTTTTCATAATTATACGAGATTTCAGAGTTTTTATTTATATTTTAAAGTAAAATGTTCAGATCAATATAATAAAGAAATAAATTTAACTTTAATAAATGGAAGAAATCCTCATTCAAGAGGAATGTTTTTCTTTAAAATAGAAATTTATGATAGTACAGGAGAATATTTAGTTTTAGAATCAAAATTAAATTTATTACTTAAAATAGACACAGAAATAATATTTTCAAATTTAAATGTAACAATGTATAATGACACAACTATAAAATATCAATATTCTCCTACAAAATTAATAGAATCTGAAGATATTATTCAATTATATTATGACCCATATTGTTTTAAAATTTTATTTTGTTCAACAAAAAATATTACAGGTATTGTAAAAAATATTGGATGTTATAATTATAAAGAAAATCATACAGTTTATCATCCTTTTTTGTATACTGATTTAAAAGACAGAGTTATTGACTCAAGTATTATTAATGCATTTCTTTTTTTTCGTGTTTATTTTAAACATACAATTGAAGCTTATTCTCAAGATTATAATTTTGAGTTAGATATTATTGATTCAAATAAAAAATTAAAGGAAAAAGGTAATTTTATGGTTACTATTAATTTTGATTGTTATTATACATGTGATACTTGTAAAGATAAAACATTTTGTTTAACTTGTAGTGAATATTTTCCATATATTGTGAAAGATTTAGGAGTTTGTTTAAAAAAATGTCCTAAAGGTTATGGTATAAATGATACAGATAATTCATGTTTTGAATGTAATCCAATGTCAAATTGTGATAATTGTGATAAAAATGATATTAATGTTTGTACTAAATGTCCAAGTGATTTTCCTTTGTTAATTAATAACTCTTGTTTTTCTCACTGCCCTGAGAATTTTATTGAATATAATAAAATGTGTATTAATATAGATGATAATCTAGATATTTTAGTGAAAAAATATAAAGAAGAAAAAAGTGAATGTGAAAAAGAAGAAGAAAAAGAGGAAAATAATGAAAATAAAGATTATGAAGAAGATGATAAAAATATTAAAAATGATTATCATATTAGTTTTGTTAGGGATAATTTAGATTATTTTAGAATAGATTATAATTACTGTTTTCCTTTTGATT